>Ga0187893_10006753_pt1 | contig 19369 bp, 15 predicted proteins | sample MA1701074metaG_FD_139574 | JGI IMG/M metagenome (GOLD analysis project Ga0187893, IMG submission 139574) | White microbial mat communities from a basaltic lava cave in the Kipuka Kanohina Cave System on the Island of Hawaii, USA - MA170107-4 metaG ... | reverse complement strand
TCGGAACCGACGGCGAGATTGGGCGTGCCGGTTCCGGCGTCAGTTCCGCCGTCAACATCAATTCACATGTTCCTGCGCCTACGACTTCGAACCGCCAGCCGTCGGGGCCTGGCTCGGCCATCGCCTTCGGCCCACCCATCGGCCGCAACATTTCGATCGCGTAATCCACCAGCCATCGGGTCGCGTCCATAGGTCGAGGAAAACGGAACAACTCGCCGACGCGAACCTCAACTTCGGTGCCGAATCGCGCCCGAGTGATGACGTGCGCAGCGGCCACGGACGCAGTCGGTGACAGCACGTCCGGCGCGGTGCTGGACGCGCACGATAAAGCCGGGAACGCGGCCAACGCCATCATCAGCCGCAGCCTGGCAATCCGCCCGAAGTTCGAGTTGTTCAGGGATGGTGATTCTGAAGGGTAAGCTCAGCCGTGTCAACCACCGTCGACCCCGCTATCTCACGATGATGGTGAAGAACGGCTGGCGATCCAACTCCGGAATATCGACGATGCGTTCGGCGCCCTCGTTCAGCAACATTTTCAGCTGCGGGTCTTCCAGGTTACCGAGCAACAGGCTCCCAGGGGGAATCATCCGAACGTCATCGTCCTGCGTCAGAAATACGGCGCGATCGACAATGTCGCCTCGTTGCCCCTTCACGGCATAGAACCGCCAATAGTCCGGCATCCAGCGATTCTTCAGATCCCAGTAGCCGAGCCCGTTCCGCAACCCGGGGAAGTAGATCGGCGCCTGCGGCAGCCGGTCGGATTCGGTCAGCAGCCTCGTCACCACACCTTTGATGTTGCCTTGCAGCCATGGCGCGAGACGCTGCATGTATTCACCGTGATAGTCGCGTTGCATCTGCGCGAACTGCAACGCAATCGCCACCAGAAGAGGCGCCAATATCAATCGACCGTGGCGGACACGCGCACTCAACATCGCGACGGCGCCGGCGGCGACGCCGGCCACCACGACGCGTACCGCCGTCTGACTCACGCGGCCCTGACTTGCCAGCGTGAACGCGAAGTAGCCAATGCCGATCGTCAACGCGGCGACCGACCCGGCGCGCGCCGCCGGCCTGAACAGCGGGATGCGCTCGATCGCGTCGATCCGTCGCGCCCCGATCGCCGCCAGCAGCGCGCCGAACGGCAGCATCCCGGTGGCGCGGCGAATGGCGCCTTCATCCTGCAGGATGCTCGCCGCTAACGGCGATACCGCGAAGCCGGCAACGATCAGTACTGTCAACGGCTGGCGGTACGAGACAAGCGCGGCAAACACGCCGGCCAGCATCAACACCGCCGCCACCGGGACGAACACGCCCGTCGAGCGCGTCGAGAAGGGCAAGTAGGTGTCGCCGTACTCGAAGAGAAAATCAGGATTGAAGAAGTTCAGGTAGCGGCCCGCCATGGCCACGATGTCGAATGGTTCGCCTGATACGACCTGCCCTGTCGACACCACTTCCTTGAGGAAGCCGTAGCGCACGAGCGTGTCGGTGAGCGCGTCAGGGTGCTGAGCGACCCAGACGACAAAGAAGATCAGCGGCACTGCGAAGCCGGTGACGAGCCACGCCAGGTAACGCCGCGCCAAGGGCACCGCGATCAGCGTCAGCAGTAGATAGATCGGCATCAGCAAAATCGCCGAGATGTAGCTGTACCAGCCGAGCCCGAGGCACAGGCCGGCGCCAAAGAACCATTTCCGCGGGTTGTCGCTCGACACAGCAGTGAGCAGGCACCACAACCAGCCGAGGATGAACGGGACCGGATAGATATAGTCGAGCGCGTAGCGGCTCAATATGAAGAACGCCGGGGCGCAGGCGAGCACCACGAATGCGGCAATTGCAGCGGATTGATCTCGCAATAACTTGCCGGCCACGACAAAAGACATCGCGATGCTGACGAGAGCGAGGGTGACTGTCGGTACGCGGATCGACCACTCCGCCAGGGGCAGGACCTGCAGCGCCGCAGCCATGCCGTAGTACACCATCGGCATGAACCAGCTGTCGCTCAGGGCGACGTGAACGTACAACGGCAGGAACGTGCCGTCGCGGGTCCGTCCGGTGGTGGCGAGCGCGAATGCGTCGTTGGCGATGATGACTTCATCGGGCGCCAGATACTGGGGCATGGCGCCGAGCCGCCAGAAGTACACGACGGCAATCGGAACGAACAGCAGCAGGAATCTAATCCGAGAATTCCTTGGCCAGCTCGACCCACTCACCCTGCGGCGCGAGGCGCTCGTAGGTGCGCCAGTGTGCGCGGGCATCGACGGAGCGCCCCATCTTCTCCAGCGTCACCGCCAGATAGAAGTGCGCGTCGGCGTAGTTGCTGTTCAGCGCGAGCGCGCTGCGGTACGACGCCTCGGCGTCGGCATAGCGGGCATGGTCGTGGTGAATGTTGCCAAGGTTGAAATGCGCCTCGAAGTACGACGGGTCGAGAAGGATCGCGCGCTCGTAGAGCGCCTGGGCTTCGGCCAGCTCGTCGCGCGAATAGCGGATGTTGGCGAGATTGATCAGCGCGGCCACGAGATCCGGATCGTGGTCGAGCGCGCGACGATACGCCTTGATCGCCTCCTCGACCCGCTCGGCGGAGCCATCGTCCAGGAGCGAGCCCATCACGAAATACCGCTCGGCGTCGCTGAGTTCTTGCGAGGTCTCGCTCGCCATGGTTCCCGTGGTGCCAAGCGTGCCATTGGCGCCAACGGCAGGGTGCTGGCGCGGCTTCAACTCGATGATGCGGGCCGGTTGGGCCTCGAGGCGGAAATCGAACGCCAGCTGGCCGGTACGCGACACCTGCCGCTGCCGCACCACCGCCTTGAACGGCTTGCCCTGCTGCAGCTCGCCGGCAATCTGGCGCAGCGCCGTCAGGTCCGTGAATCCGAAATAGCTGTCGTTGTGAGTCTTGAAGGCGGGTTTGATGAGGCCGCAGGTTTCGAGATACCGAAGGTGATCGAGCCGCAACGCGGGATACATCGCCAGAATGTCGCGGCGGCCGTAGCGCTGTTGCGTTCGCTCGTTCTCGACCGCGTTCTCAGCGGTGGCAACAGTCGCCTGGCCGCGCGGCGGCCGATCTTTCGGCGGATCGAATGGCGAATCAGGCATCGATCGGCTTCACGATGAAGCAAGTTGCTCAAGAAGTCAATCCTTCGACTTGCATGCGACGCTCATCGCGTCGCAGACTCGCTCAGGACAGGTTGTCGCAGCCACGCGGCGCCGCCGCCGCACAGAATCGCGTAGAGCGCGATGACCGGCACACGGAAACGCGAGTAGGCTTCGGCGCCGAGTGCCATACCAAACATGTAAGCCAGCACCAGCAGCACCAGCGAGGTGACAGCGCGATCGCGCCTCCACCAGTAGGGAATTCCGATCGCCGCGAGCCATGCCATCGGCACGGTATAGAGAAGGCAGACCATCCGCGCGGTGGCCTCGCGCATGCCCGTCACCTCCGCCAGCAGATTTGCGCTGCCGCCGAACAGGATCATGCCAAGGGCGCGCACGCCCTGGCGGGCGCTGGCGATCGGATCGCCCAGGATGACCGGCCACGCCACGTTCGAGTATTCGACCGATCGCTCGGCCCAGCTCAGCTCACCGCACGGACGCTGCCATCGCGCCTCGAGGGTGCGGCAGGCGATCTGTTCCAGCTCGTCGCGACGGCGGACCAGGTTCGCGTCGATGCCGCCAGGGTCCCTGATCGCCAGGGTGCCGGCGGCGCGGAAATGCAGCAGGTTGATGCCGGCCAGCGAGCTCAACGTCGCGACTCCGGTTTGCCTGACGTTCCGGACGGTCCACCACAGCGGCAAGATCGAGAACACCACGAGCAGGACCCCGGCAGACGCCAGCCTCCAGCGTCGATCGGCGCCGATCACGATTGCGACCGCGAGCGGCACGCCCAGCAGGATGGCGATCGGCCTGACGAGCGACGTGGCTCCCGCCAGCAGCCCGGCGGCTGCGGCCCACCTGATCGCATTCGACGCCGTTCCGGCACGGATCGAAAGGAATGTGCAACAGACCGTGACGAAGAGCGTGGCTGCCGCCAGCGTTTCACTGAGGACCGAGATCGAGCTCTGCAGACCGGGCAGATCGATCGTCGTGATGACGCCCGCCACCGACGCCGCCAGCACAGATCTGGATGTCAGCATCACCAGCCACATGGCGGCGACGGTGACGGCAATCCACAGCAGATGTTGCGCGGCCATGGCGCCGGTGTAGCCAAGCCCGCTCCCCAGAAACAGCGCGAGGAACAGCGGGTATCCCGGCGTGTAGCGCGTTTCGGGTTGGCCGGCGGCGTCGAGCGAAGCGCCGTGCGCGACGAGGTTTTCCGCCTGCGCGCGATAAAAGGCGGAATCAACCTCGAACCGGGGCGCCACCAGCAGCGCGAGCGTCGTGTGGAGCACGACGGCCATCGACAACGGCAGCCACAATCGGCGAATCATCGCGCTCCCAGACTCGCCAGCACCGGCTGGAACACCGTGCGTCCGACGTACGTCGAGCCCTTCGGCGTCAGGTGCCCGGCATCGAGGGCCATCAAGTCGCGATCCCCTTCTCCGGGAACCCTTGCCAGACAGGCGTCGTTGCGGCACAGCTTCTCGAGCAACGAGAGATAGGTCACGTCAGGCAATCCCGCCAGTTTGGCCGCAACCTGGCGATCGATCGCGAACAGGTTCCCGTCGATGCCTCGCCCGACATACTCCGCTTGATCGTTCAAGTGATGTTCCGCGAACACGCGCGGCAGGCTCGGCACCCAGACGGGAAACGGACCAACCACCATCACCCGTTCGGCGCCAAGCTCACGCGTCCGCGCGGCGACGCGGGGCCAGTCCACCAGCGCGTGCCAGGTTGATTGCGCAATGATCACGAGCTTCGGACGGAGCCGGCCGATCGCCGCCATCGCGTAGAGATTCGTTTTCTCACATCGCCGATCGCGAACGGTGAGGTTGAAGTTGTCGATCGCCACGCTGCAGGCCGACGTCGTCACTTGCGCCAGCGACCCGCCCGTGGGTAGTTGTTCCCGAATGCCCTGCGACAACGCTTGTGCGTAGGAGTCGCCCCACAGCAGCACCGTGAAGGCGCGACCAGGGGTGGTGCACGACGGGTCGATCGCGTCGCGCGTCGCCTCGGTGACCCAGTCCATGAAGTCGCACTCACGCCGATACGTCCTGGCAATGCCCGTCCGATGCATGCGCGCGTAATAGTCGACCAGACCGGCCGCGTCGCTGCGATTGATCGGCCGTTCGATGAAACCCGCCGCGGTGTTGGTGGTGAGGCCAAGCACGAACAGCGTCAGCATGGCCGTGGCCAGCGCCGGCACGATGTTCCGGCTGCGCGACCCGAACCGCACCGGCCACTCGACCAGAAGATACGTCATCGACGCGAGTCCGACGCTGACCGCAATCAGGGCGAGCCGCAGCGCCGCCGACGGCGGTTCGCCCCCGATGATCCGCGCGAACGACAGCAGCGGCCAATGCCACAGGTACAAGGCGTAGCTGATCAGCCCGATCCACACGATGGGCCGCAGCGACAGCACGCGACGGTTCAACCACGCGTGCGGGCCGGCGACGAGCAGCAGGAACGTCCCGACGACCGGCAGCAGGACCCACAAACCTGGAAACACCCGTGTGCCGTCGATCAGGATGACGCCGGCGGCAATCATCGCCGCTCCAGCGGTGGCCAGCGCGTTTCGCCTCTGCGGCGACAACGCCTGCTCCAATCGCAGCTTGAGCTCGCGATCGATTTCCACACATGCGAGCGTCGCGCCAGCGAGCAGCTCCCAGAATCGTGCCCAAGGTGAAAAGAATGCAGGAGTGGGATCGATCCTGACCTGCCAGATCGACGCCAGGAATGAGATGGCGCCAACCACGGCCGTCAAAGTCAGCGGGCCAAGTCGCCAGCGCGATGACGTCACCAGCATCAGCGGCCATACCAGATAGAACTGCTCTTCGATTCCAAGCGACCACAAGTGCAGCAGCGGTTTCAGCTCCACCGCGGTGTCGAAGTAACTCGACTCGCGCCAGAGCACGAAGTTCGACACAAAGCCGGCGCCGCCGGCAATATGGCGACCGAGCCGCGCGTAATCATCGGCATAGAGCGTGAACCAGCCAATGGCGGCGACGGCGCCAAGCACCATCGCCAGCGCCGGAAAGATTCGGCGGATGCGCCGCGCGTAAAAATGCGAGTAGCTGAAACGATTCGCCGCGAGCGCGCTGAGGATGATGCCGGAGATCAGATAGCCGGAAATGACGAAGAACACGTCGACGCCCGTGAATCCGCCGGGCAGCAGCTGCGGGAAGGCGTGGTAGACGATGACGACGCCGACGGCCACGGCGCGCAGGCCGTCGATGTCGGGGCGATAATCGGCCGTGCGCTCGGTCACGACTCCGCAGCTTATACGTGAACCAGTTCTGATTCAGCCTCGTCGAGCAGGTGCTCGAACCACAGGTTGGAGAGTTTCTCCTGCACGCTGTTCTGGCGCAGGCGGGCCTGCAGGTTGTCGAAGTCGACGCGATCGAGATCCTGATCCTGGTTGTAACAGGAGAAGATGAACTCCTCGCGTCCAGTGTCGGGATCCACATGACGCTGCAGGCACTGCGCGCACACCTCCTTCATCATGCACTGCATCGGCGAGTTGATGCTGCCGATGCCGACATGCCGCGGATTGAGGTGCGGCTGCAGCACGCCGTGCCGCGCCAGGCGGACGGCGTTCATCATGCGATCGGAGCCGATCGCGATGATGCGAGTGACGTCGGCGAGCTTGACCGACTGCGCCCCCAGCTTCCCTTCCGCGTAGGCGACCATCGCCTGCACGATGTTGCCGCGGAAATGCGCGTCCTGCGGGCGGTGAGGCGCGATGGTGTCGCCGCTGTCGCTGGCCCAAATCACCTGGTCGGTGCCCCCTTCGATCTCCTCGCGCTTGAACACGTCGCCGCCGTTTCTGTAACCGGCGAAATAGAGCACCCGATTGCCCCGGGCCTTGAGCGCTTTGGCAATCGAGAACAGCACGGCGTTGCCCAGACCGCCGCCGGCCAGCAGCACCGCGGAGCCGACCGGAATCTCCGTCGGCGTGCCGGTAGGACCCATCACCACCACGGGCTCGCCCGGTTTCAAATATGCGCACAATCGGCTCGAGACGCCCATCTCGAGCGTGATCAGCGACAACAGGCCCTGCTTCGCATCCACCCATGCACCGGTGAGCGCAATGCCCTCCATCAACATCGACGCCACGTGATCGTCGACGCGCACGTGCGGGCTGAGACGCTCGAAGTTCTGCAGGCGATAGAACTGTCCGGGATGGAAGTGCCGCGCCGCCGCCGGCGCGCGGACGATCACTTCGACGATGGTCGGCGTCAGCCGGACGACGCGTTCAACATACGCCAGCAGTTGATCGTCGAACTTCGCCGACAGCGTGTCCCACGCGCGCTCGCGTTCCGGCTGCCGCGCCGGGTCGAGCGACGCGATGTGGTCGGCAAACAGCGCAACAACGTGCGGATACCCGTGTTTCGCCGACGCCATCGCCTTCACCACGTTGCCGTTGTAGCGCGGATGGTTGTCGCCGTAATAGGTGACGAACTTCCCGTCGCTGTCGTGCGAGGTGAAAAAGCCCTCGGGGTCCGGTTGCAGCTGGAATCGGCGATGGCTGGAGCCATCGCCCTCCGAACGCACAGCCTTATAACCCTGGAAGAATCGCTGCTTGCCGTCGAGGGCGAACGATCCCGGATGCTCTTTCTCGTAGGTAACATTCGGCGCCGTGCCGGCGGCGACGAGAACTGTCCGCGCCGGCAATTCGATCCGTGAGCCATCGGCGCGCGTGAACGCCATCGCTTCCACGTGACCGAACTCGTCTGGAATCGCCTCGACCGGGTTCATGTTCTCGGTGAAGGAGATGCCCTCCTGCAGCGCGAGCGCCACTTCTTCGTGGTTGAGGCGATAGGCGGGCGCGTCCTGCATGCGCTTGCGATACGCGAGTGTGACGCCGCCCCAGCCGCGCATCAGATCGATGAAGTTGGGCTTCTCGCCTGCCGCGTCTGCCCGCGCGCGCTCAGCTTTGACGGCGCGTCCATGGACGCGGAACTCGTCGAGGATGTCGAGCTCCTCGGCGTCCATCATGCCGCGCACCCGGGGCTCGCCGAGGTCGCGGACCAGCGCGTCGTAGCGTTCGAGAATCTTCTCGACCTGAATCGGGTAGTACGCCATCAGCTCCGTGGCGGTATCGATGCCGGTCAAACCGCCGCCGATCACCACCGCCGGCAGCCGCGCCTGCAGATTCGACAGCGCGTCTTTCTTGAACGCGCCGGTCAGCTGCAGCGCCATCAGGAAATCGCTGGCCTTGCGGATGCCGCGAATCAGGTTGTTCCTGATGTCGATGATCGTCGGCCGGCCGGCGCCGGCGGCGATGGCGATGTGGTCGATGCCCATCGCCCAGGCTTCGTGCATCGGCAGCGCGCCGCCGAAGCGGACGCCGCCGTAGATGCGCAGCTTGTCGCGGCGGGAGAGTGTCAGGTGGATCAGCGTCAGGAAATTCTTGTCCCAGCGGACGGTGATGCCGTACTCCGACACGCCGCCAAAACCTTCGAGCACGCGTTCGTCGAGCGGGCGATAGATCTCGTTCCAGTCGCTAATCGGCCGCGCACCGGCGCCCGCGGCGTCACCGCCGGTAATACTGTCTGGGAGTGGCTCGATCTTCAGTCCGTCGATGGCGATGACGCCGAAGCCTTCGTTCAGCAGGTAATGCGCCAGCGTGTAGCCGGCCGGACCGAGACCCACCACGAGCACGTTCTTGCCGTTGTACTCGAGCGCGTACGGACGCTTGATGTTGAGCGGATTCCAGCGCGTGAGCAGGCCGTAGATCTCCACGCCCCACGGCATCTTCAGCACGTCGGTGAGCACGCCGGTTTCGATCTGCGGGATGTTGACCGGCTCCTGCTTCTGGTAGATGCAGGCCTTCATGCAGTCGTTGCAGATGCGGTGGCCGGTGCCGGGGCACATCGGGTTGTCGACCACCACCAGCGCGAGCGCGCCGATGGCGTCGCCGCGCTTACGCACCAGGTGCATCTCGGAGATTTTCTCGTCGAGCGGGCACCCCGGCAACGGGATGCCGAGCGGGTTGGCGGTGACCTTGCCTTCCTTGTCGTGAATCCCCTTCGAGCAGGTGTCCTTGTCGCGCTCGTGGCACAGCACGCAGTAGTGGATCTCGCTGAGCACCTCGCGCGGTGAGAAGCGCGGATCGGTCAGCCTGAAGCCTTCGCGGCGGCGCAGTTTCGCCTCTGGTCCGTGCATCTCCTCGGGGAGAGCCGGATCGGGACGCGTCACCTGCACGAGATGGTCGTAGTCGAGGTTCTCGGGAAAGCGGAACACCACCCAGCTCTTGAAGCGGGGATCGTGGACGTGCGCGGCGCACCAGCGTTTGAGCGATTCAATTTCGGCCGCGACCGACGCCTTGTCTACCGCTTCGCGATCGAGCAGCGAGCAGCCGTAGGCCGCGAGGGCCATCTCGGCGTCGGCGGCGATCGACGAACCTAAAGGTTCGTCGCCACGTGTGTTAGCGGGTCCGTCGCCACGGATCCTGGAACGGATCAGCTCGTGATCTTCGCGAGTGGCTTCGACGTGCGCGCCGCCCTTGAGCAACGGCAAGGCACGGCGGCGGACGAAATCGATCTTGAAGCGGAACAGCGTGTCGTAGGCGCGCGTCTGCTCCACCAGCGCCTCGGCTTCGGCGCCGACGGCGAACAGCTGGCTGATGAAGCGGCTCACGTGCGGCGCCATGGCGACGATGAGATGGCTGCGCGCGATGTTGCCGAGCGACTCCGGCAGGTCGCGATACTGCTCCCACTGCGTCCACAGCTCGGGCTCGGTGCGCTTCACCTGCTCGACAAAACGCAGGTACAGTTCACCGAGGCGCGACGGCCGATGCAGATCGGCGAAGGTAAAGCCGTCCAGGCCAAGCGAGGCTCCTGGGGACACTTCAGGGCTCATGCGATCGTTCAATTATACGGCCGTGGGGCCCGAGCTTAAACGAACGGTCAAATCACGAGAGTAGATGAGACTAGTGGAATTGAGAACACAGGTGCATCCCAAATCGAAGCCGGCTCACCTGTGAGCGCCTGATGGGTATAGACTGTTGGTATAGACTGTCGGTATAGACTATTGGTATAGACCGTGAGGGAACCCATGACGACCACCGCCAAGCTGTTCAGAAACGGTCGGAGTCAAGCCGTCCGACTGCCTCGCGAGTATCGATTCGAAGGCGACCGCGTTCGAGTCCGTCGCGCCGGTCGAGGTGTTCTGGTCGAACCGATGTTCACGGATGTCGACGAGTGGTTTGCCGAGCTCGATCGCTTGGCAACCGAGCCGTTGATGGTCGGAGGACGACAGCAGCCACCGACGCCTGAGCGAGCCGTATTCGATGACGACCTATCTGCTTGATACCAACGCCTGCATTGCCCTCATCAACGGCTCGGAAGCGGCCGTCCGACGCCGGTTCCGGCGTGCGGTCGGCAGGAAGAGTGCGATCCTGCTCTCGTCGCTTGTGGCCTTCGAGTTGTGGTACGGCGTCGGGAAGAGTCAGCGCAAGGAGAGCAATACGCGTCGGCTGGAGGCCTTCTTCGCTGGCCCCCTGGACTGGGTTCAGTTCGACGAGGCGGATGCTCGGGAGGCCGGCAGCGTGCGCGCGGAGCTTGAATCGGTCGGCAAGCCGATCGGAGCCTATGACGTCTTGCTTGCCGGCCAGGCTCGCCGGCGAGGTGCGACCCTCGTCACCTCGAACGCGAACGAGTTCGGACGAGTACGCGGACTGAAGTGGGAGGACTGGGCGAGTTCCCGGCGCGGGCGCGCCTCATCATGACGGCTGATCGGCCTCGATCACCACGATTAGCCCGGCTCAAACAACCGTGGACGTGGCCTGGGTGTGAAGCAGCTCGTGGCCGAGGCCAAGCCGACTGGAGTAGCGGGCAGGCCGACCGGCGCGAAGAATCCCTCAGCCTTTCAGGTTCGCACTCCGCTTCGGCCGTCGTCCTCGAGGGTCGCCCGTGACCGAGCCGGAGTTTTGTTATCCCGCTATCGCGGACTGGCCTCTCGGAGACGCGGGACGCCTCGAAATTCGAAAGTGACGAGTGTCCCAGGCGTCGGCGAGCTGAAGCTAAATCGGCCGTGAAGCGCGCCCCCGTTGTTCAGCAGCTGCGTCGACCAGTCCTCGATTCGGCACGTAGGTCCCTTGAGGTCAAAAGAGCCTCGCAAACTCAATCGACCTAGAGCGTCTACAGATCCTGTTACGTTTGCGGTGCCACACCGGATGTACACAAAACCAGTGACCGCATCTCGGATTTGAACGAGGTGCATCGCGAACGGCTCAGGGCCGCGGCCCAGTCGTTCTTCGAGCACATTTGACTCGCACCAGCGCGGGTTAGGCGCCGTGCAATCTACCGCATATGCTGATCCGACTTCGGCCGAGCCGTCAAACCTGCGCCCAGGGTACCACCCGCCAAAATCCTCGATGACCCGAATCGACAATTGCGACGATGAGCTCGCGCCAGCAGAGATGAGAGCTTGACCGTTTCGCAAACCGGTCAGCGTGTTTCCATCAATTGAGACGATGTCTGGAGTGAGGTTTTGCCACGGCACCGCGATCAGCTCCTGCGTCGCCGGATTGCGCGCGCTGAGTTGAATCGACTGCGATACGAGCACGAAGTCGCTGGAAGCAGACAACGATAGTGCGGCAGACTGCGTTGGCGCTGACGGCGTTCTGCTACAGCCAATAATCACCGTTAGCGCCACTAGCAAGAACCAGTAGCTCGTCTTAGCAAGTCTATTGCTGTTGACAATCACCAGCTTCATACCACAAGTTTACGCGCGGAGTACTTGCATTGCCCAGCTGGACCGCTACCCGCGCGAAATTGAGGCGCGTCTCGTCGACACCGTACTTGATACCCGAGAGCCCGCAGAAACCAAACCCATTAGAACCAAAAACGTCGCCGAAAGAGTTGTTCATGAAAGAACCCTGCGGGTCACCCGGCCCTGTTTCCACCCCGCTCACGAAAGCGTTCATTACATTCCCGTACGATTCGTTTTCGGAGACGTCTCCTATGTGTGTCAAGGTCGATGCAAGTGGCCATGGCCTCGAGCCAACTAGAAGCCCGATACCGAGCAATCCGTTGACGTTCAACTCAGGTGCAGAATAGATTCTGTTTCGCCAGAACCTGGAACCTTGATGGTTGCCGGCACGTGGGCCATCAAACTTGCCGACGTTGAGACCCGCGAAGCCGTACCGATGAACATGCGCGATTTCGTTTTCCTCGACGATGCACTCCTCGCCGCCGCCTACAACCAAGTCGATATCGGTATTGTCAACAAGCAGGTTCCTCGAGATGTAGCCACCGTCACATTGGAGAATCGTCATACCATCGGACCATTTCGTGCCTTCATTTTGTCCCTCTTGCCGGCCATTGAAGGCAATGAAGTTATCAGGCTCCTGCGATCGTTCAATTCATACGGCGGCGGAACCTGGGCTTAGACGAATGGCCAAATCACGAGACTAGATGAAACTCCTGGAATCGAGAACGCAGGTGCATCACAGGGCACGGGAGTTACGAGCCGCTACGGATCTATGAGCCGACGCACTGTTGCTTTGGTTTCGTTTGCAAAGTTTTGACCCTTGAACTTCAACAGCAACTGATCTTCCTCTCGTTCCAGGATTTCCAGCGCTCTACCGAAAGCTGCCAGGGCCTCCGTTTCCTTCCCCATAAGACGCTGAACGTGGCCGCGGATCAGGTATGCCAGGGAACTTGTTGGATGACTCTTCAGTAACCGCTGGACAGCGGCCTCAACGAAGAGAAGATTTGGTTCTCGTGATATCAGATGACGCATCGCCTCTCTCCGAACGATCTCGGCGCGACTGGCGGGTGTTGCGGCGCGCAGATTGAAAGCGAGGGATTCGACGCGAAGTGCAATTGGTCTCTCGTCGATATCGGTGATATCGGTGTGCGCCCTCAACCGATAATTCCCGGGAGGAATGGGTTCGTCGACGGGACACACCCAGACCAGCCGCTGCGACGGCGCGAGACGCACTGGAGCTTCCATCAAGGAGCGCGGCGACGGTTGTCCTGCATCTGTACCTTTGACCACGCAAGTCAGCGCCATTCGGTGACGCATGCCGTTCGACAAAAGCTCGAAACCGAATACATCGTCGCTGCTAGTCTGCGAGAGGCTCAGATCGCTGGTCTGCTCGTTCGCTATCGTTATTCGCAGAAGAATCGGTTCACCAACGAAGAAGACATATGAGGCGTTGTCCTCCGGCACGTTGGTATACGCTTCGCCGAAGTACTCGTCGGGCCCGACTGCAGCGAACAACGGCGACCGAGGGGTCTGTGCAGCGCTGAGGGATGTCAGCGCGGCGGCAAATGTAAATAGGACGCGTAGCTCGATGGCCATCGTGTACATCCTTCTACTTCTCGCCGACTTCACTCTGCGCCTTACCAGTTCGACTCTCCCTACTACGCCTTCATCGCAGAACCTGACTGACGGTACTGACGCAAGCTTACCTACTGCACGAAAGTCCTCAGAAACGTGCTGTCGTCAAGAATGACCTTCACTGGCGCCGATAGAGATCCCACATCCTCACCACTAGTCACTATCATGAAATCCGTCGTCACACTGCCCGTGGCAAATCGTGCCAGCGCTCAGTCGGGTGCGCGTGCCAGGCTGACCTGCCGGGCGATTTTCGGACCAGCTGAAGCCTGAGAGAATGGCCCCTCGGCGACACGAGGGAGCCATGAAGAAGACCCGATTTAGCGAAGAGCAGATGGTCGCGATTCTCCGGGAGGCCGATGCGAAGCCTGTCCCTGAGGTCGCGAAGAAGCACGGGGTGGCAACGGCGACGATCTACGCCTGGCGCAAGCACTTCGGTGGCCTGGAGCCGAGCGACGTGCGGCGCCTGCGGCAGTTGGAGCAAGAAAACGGCCGTCTCAAGAAACTGGTGGCCGACCTCACGCTCGATATCGATGTCCTGAAAGAGGTGTCCCGAAAAAAATGGTGAGCGCACGCGTGCGCCGGGAGCAGGTCGCGTATGTGCACACGCGCGGCTTGTCTCACCGCCGCGCGTGCGCGCTGTTGTCGGTCGCGCGGTCGACGATCGGGTATCAGTCGCGGCTCGTGGTACAGGATGCGCCGGTGATCGCCGCGATGCGGCGGTTGGCCGCGCAGTACCCGCGCTACGGGTATCGTCGCATCCGGATCTTCTTGAAGCGCGAAGGCCACATCATGAGCCCCGATCGGACGCATCGTCTCTGGCGCCAGGCCGGCCTGCAGGTGCCGCGGCGCCGGCCGCGCCGCCGCGTGGCCGTGCACCGTCCTCGACCGCTGCCGCCGACGGCGATGAACCACGTCTGGGCGTACGACTTCGTCTTCGATACGTGCGCAAATAGTCAGACGCTGAAATGCCTGACGGTCGTGGACGAGTGGACGCGCGAGTGCCTGGCGATCGATGTCGCCGGCGGCATTCGGTCAGGACGTGTCATCGAGGTGCTGACGCAGCTCGTGAGCGTTCACGGGGCTCCGCGCTATCTGCGCTCCGACAACGGGCCCGAATTCGTGGCGGCGGCGATTCTTCGCTGGCTGACCGACGCCGGCATCGAGACCGCGCTGATCGATCCCGGCAAGCCCTGGCAGAACGCGACCGACGAATCGTTCAATGGCAAGTTCCGCGACGAGTTTCTCACGCTACACTGGTTTCGTCATCGGCTCGACGCGAAGGTCGGCGTCGAGCACTGGCGCCGTCATTACAACGAAGTCCGGCCGCACTCGAGTCTCGGCTATTTGACACCGCATGAATTCAAGGCGATCCTCACGACGACCACCGAGGAGGGGCGCTCGGCGGCTTCGCCGCCTCGCGCTGAACCTGTAGAACCCAGAGCAGAAAACGACGACGTACTAACTAACCAAGCCGAGGCCATTCTCCAGTAACGACTGGTCCGAAGAAATCCGGCAGGTCAAGGCGACGCATATCTTCCCGGAGTCTTCTTGTGCGTAGGGCTCGACCGTCCATCCAATCGGAGCTCCTCCGCTGGATGATGGTAGTCTGCGGCCTCCTTGCCACTCGAGTGGTCCTGCTGCTAAGACACAGCCTCCGTCTCGTGGCTTGTCACCCAGAATGACTCCGACAACCGACTTCGTTCCATGATTGGCAAGTGAATGTCGATACGTCGCCGAGCCCGGATCCTTGCTACCCGATATGGTCACCGATTCCTGAGAGTGACCAGCAATCGTCACGGTGACGACCAAGACGATCGAGACGGCCAGCGTCGTTTCAAGACTTCGCATGCCACGACGTCGAGTCAGCGGTATCGTCGGCATCAGGGCGGGCATCTGATCCATTATTGTTACCGCCGGATCGATCACCGCCGCAAATGATGTCGCCGCAGCCGAAAACGACACCGCACCACAGCGACGACCTCCGCCACTACGACTTCATCGACGCGCTGCGCGGGCTCGCGATTCTGGCGGTGATCCTTGTCCATGCCAGTCTGGCGGTGCCGCCGTCGAACACCAACCTGCAGCAGCTGATGGCCGGCGGCGCCCGCGGGGTTCAGCTGTTCTACATCGCCAGCGCGTTGACGCTGTGCCTGTCGTGGGCGTCGCGCGCGCCGCGCGAACGATCGCCAATCCGCAACTTCTACCTCCGCCGGATATTCCGCATCGTGCCGATGTTCTGGATCGCGATTGCGGTGTATGTCCTGCTCTACGGCCTCGCGCCGCGCTACTACGCGCCCAACGGCATCCAGTGGTACTACGCGCCGCTGACGGCGCTCTTCCTCAACGGCTTCCACCCGGAGACGCTCACCTCGGTGGTGCCGGGCGGGTGGTCGATCGTGGTCGAGATGACCTTCTACCTCGTGCTGCCTTTTCTGCTGCGCTATGTTCGCAGCACGACCAGTCTGGTGATGCTGGTCGTCTTCAGCGTGCTGCTGGAGCGCGCCACCGGCTACATATTTCGCGGCATCTACCTGCCGATGTATCCGCCGGATCAGCAGTATCTCGTCCACGACTTCGTCTTCCTGAATTTCTTCGGGCAGTTCCCGGTGTTCGCGATCGGCCTGCTGACCTACCGCATGCTGCGCACCGACCAGTCCTGGCGGATGCCCGTAATCGTGACCGCGCCCGTCGTGTTCATCGGTTGGTTGGGGTGGCGCGCCTTCACTGGACACACGCTGGTGAGCGCACTGACGCTGCACGTGCAGATGGGCGCGGCGTTCGCGTGGCTGGCGATCGTGCTCGCGGATCGTCCAACGCGTGTGCTGGTCAACCCGCTGACGACGTGGATCGGCAAGCGGAGCTACAGCATGTATCTCACCCACTTTGCGGTGCTGGAACTGTTCGCCGCAATCGGCGTCAGCCGTGCCTTTGGCAGCGGCAATGTCACCGCCGTCCTGCATTTTGCGACAGTGGTCATGGCCACCGCCGCGGTGTCGTGGCTGTGCCACCTGCTCATCGAGCGGCCAGGCATCGAGGCCGGCAGGCGACTGATCGAACGCGGCGAGGCGCAGCGCGCCGCCGCCTTGATCCACTAGGATCGTCAGCACCGGATGGGCCTCTTTCGACTGGTGCTGGCATTCTGCGTCGTGCTGGCGCACGGGCTGAACGTTCCCATTCCCGCCGCCCGCGCCGACGTCGCCGTCCAGACGTTCTACATCGTCTCGGGCTTTTACATGGCGCTGGTGCTGTCGGAGAAGTATCACCAGTACGGCGCGTTCTTCACGAACCGTCTGCTTCGGCTCTACCCGGCGTATCTTGCCGTCGCAGCCGTCACGCTCGCGCACTCGCTGCTGCGGTGGGCGATCGACCGGACGGGTGCGGCTCCCGGTCTGGCCCTGTACGACACGCATTTCGATCCGCTGAACCTGGCCGCCAAGACCTACCTTGTCGTCACCAACCTCGTGCTATGGGGACAGGACATCGCACTGTTTCTCAAATTCTCTCCCGATGGCCGAGAGCTGGAGTTCACGTCGAACTTCCTGGCAACGTACCCAACCGTCGAGAAATTCCTGTTGGTGCCGCAGGCGTGGTCGCTGTCGATCGAACTGGTGTTCTACGTGTTGGCGCCGTGGTTGGCGGCCCGGTCCACCGCTCTGCTCGCCGGAGTCGTGGTGGCGGCGATCGCCGCGCGGGTCGCGCTCGCGGCGGCGGGCCTGTCCGCCGACCCGTGGACCTACCGTTTCCTGCCGGTGGAGATTGGCACGTTCGTGTTCGGCATGCTGCTCTATCGATCGATGCGATTCAGGACGGCCTCGCCCCTGCTGCAACGGGCTGCGCTGACGGGCCTCCTCAGCGCCACGCTCGTGCTGTCGATCTTTCCCGACGGCTGGGTCACCCGCATCGTCTTCTACGCTTATTGCGCATGGGCGTTGCCGCTGGTGTTCACGTTGACCCGCACGAACCGGGTCGATCGTTATCTGGGAGAGCTGTCCTACCCCGTCTATTTGTCGCACTTGCTGGTGATCAGCATCGCTCTGTATACCGGCTTGTCGGGTGCGTTGCTGGCGGGATTGATTATCGTTCTTGTCGCCGTGGCCTCGATTCTGCTTCACGAGGCGGTTCAGAAACCGGTGGATCGCTATCGCGCCACGCGGGTCGCCTAGCGCGTGTGGCGACTGTGGTACGATCGACGGCCGGCAGATGACCATCAGATTGAACGGTGATGCGTATCCGGTGCCAGGGCCGTTGTCGGTGACCGAGCTCCTCGCCCGGCTCGACATCGATCCGCGGCGAGTGGCGGTGGAACTGAATCTGGCCGTGGTCAAGAAGCCGGCGTACGACGCGTCGCTCATCAAGGACGGCGACGAAGTGGAGATCGTGAACTTTGTGGGCGGTGGCTAAATGAGCGACCTGGTGATTGCCGGCCGCACGTTCCGGTCGCGGCTGATCGTCGGGACCGGGAAGTACCCGTCGCACGCGATCATGCGGGCCGCGCACGAGGCGTCGGGCACCGACATGGTCACCGTCGCGGTGCGGCGCGTCGACATCACACGCAAGAGCGAGTCGCTGCTCGACTACATCGACACGTCGAAGATTTTCCTGCTGGCCAACACCGCCGCCTGCTACACCGCCGCCGACGCCATTCGCACCGCGCATCTCGGCCGCGAGGCCGGGATGTCGAACTGGGTCAAGCTCGAAGTGATCGGCGACGAGCAGACGCTGTTTCCCGACAACGAGGGCCTGCTCGAAGCCACGCGCGTGCTGGTCAAAGACGGCTTCGTCGTGCTGCCATACACCAACGACGATCCGGTGATGTGCCGCAAGCTGGCCGACGCCGGTGCCGCCGCGGTGATGCCGCTGGGCGCGCCGATCGGCTCGGGCCTCGGCATCCAGAACCCGAACAACATCCGCATCATCAGGGAACAGGCGAAGGTGCCGGTGATCGTCGACGCGGGTGTGGGCACGGCATCGGACGCGACGGTGGCGATGGAGCTTGGCGCCGACGGCGTGTTGATGAACACGGCCATCGCCGGCGCGCAGGACCCGGTGGCGATGGCGCGCGCCATGCGCCTCGCGGTGGAAGCCGGCCGCATCGCCTATCTCGCGGGCCGCATTCCGAAGAAGTCGTACGCCACCGCCAGCAGTCCTTTACAGGGAGTAGTCGGATCGTAGGCCACCGATTCACACCGATTAGACACTGAGTGCGCGCCACCACCATCCGTTTTCTCGACTACTGGTTGGGGGTTCCGGCGTGCGCGATCCTGACCCTGCTTCGCGGCTTTGCCGCGATCACTGCTTCGGAGGGCAGGCCCTCACCGCCGCGTAAGATCCTTTTCCTCAAATTCATCGAACAAGGCGCCACCGTATTGGCGCAGGATGCGATTGCGCGCGCCACGCGCGCGGTGGGACGCGACCATCTCTACTTCTGCGTCTTCGAGAGCAACCGCGCCATCCTCGACGTGCTCGACACGCTGCCGGCGGCGAACATCATCTGCATCCGCGATCGGCGGCTGTCCACCTTTCTCATCGACTATCTGAAAGCCATCGGCACGGTGCGGCGCCGGCGCATCGACACCGTGATCGACATGGAGTTCTTCTCGCGCGCGTCGGCAATCTTCACGTTCCTGACCGGCGCGGCGATTCGGGTCGGGCTGCATCGCTTCACCGGCGAGCTGCCGTGTCGCGGCGATCTGATGACGCATCGCGTGCAGTACCTGCCGCACCTGCACATCGCGCTGCAGTACTCGCTGCTGGTGGAAGCCGCGTTTCACGACCCGCGCGACCTGCCAATGCTGAAGACGCCGGTGGCTCAGCTCGGTTCACCATCCTCGCCGCCGCGATTCGTGCCGGATCCGGCCGAGCTGCGGCGGATGCGCGAACGCATCGGCAAGACGGATGCGAGCCCGATCGTGATCCTCAACCCCAACGC
>Ga0187893_10006752_pt1 | contig 19370 bp, 18 predicted proteins | sample MA1701074metaG_FD_139574 | JGI IMG/M metagenome (GOLD analysis project Ga0187893, IMG submission 139574) | White microbial mat communities from a basaltic lava cave in the Kipuka Kanohina Cave System on the Island of Hawaii, USA - MA170107-4 metaG ... | reverse complement strand
TCGACGCATTCGGCGACAAGGTCTTTCATCATGTCGCCGTCCGTGTCGAAGACATCGACCAGGCCGTCGCTCGGCTGCAGCAAAAAGGTGTGGTGTTTGCCGGCAATATCGTCGGAGGTTCTGGCGGGGTGCTCAGGCAAATTTTTTCAGCGCCGGAAACCGTCGGTGGGAAACCGTTCTCCGTCCTAGAACTCGCCGAACGGTACCGAGGCTACCAAGGATTCCTGCCGCCTCAGGCCGACAGTCTCATGAAATCTTCCGCCGGTCGTTAAGCGACATCGTTGCGTCGGCTCTTCCTACTTTCCCTCTGTCAACGCGTGGTCAATCCAGGCGAACGAACCCGCCCTCCTTTTGGCTCCGAGCGCAGCAGCAATCAGCGCTGAACTGAAGCTAACGCAGGAGGCCGCGCGACGATGTATGGAAATCTAGCTTGGTTGCGGCTGCGGCGGTGAAGTGCTTCGAACGTCTATCGGACCAACGGCAACTCTATGGCTGGCGGAGCTTCTTGAGTCGAGCGTCGACGCATTCCGACACGCGTCGGTTCAGTCCCACCGAGAGCGGCACTCGCGGCAAAGGTGGCTGGCGAAAATATTGACACGCCACAGGCAAAGACATTGAACATGGCATCGGAGGAACCCCCGTTCTATCGGCTAACCCATATCGCGGAGGGTATGATCGGGGTTTCGATCGCGCGCGATGGTTTTCATGAGTTGATCGCCGAATAAGACGACGACACGGTCACGCTGGTCCTTCACCACCATCGAGGCCGACGGTGGCTTGAAAGTCGCAAGGTCCCCATCCAGCCAGGCGCTGCAGGTAAACGGTAGAGCATCCAACACGGTTTCGACTCGATACTCGTTGCGCAGTCGATACTGAAGCACGTCGAATTGCAAACGGCCGACCGCCGCGACCAAGGCTTCCTGATCATGGAGACTGCGCATGATTTGGACCGTGCCCTCTTGCGCCATCTGCGACAATCCTTTATCGAACGCCTTGCGCTTGCCGACATCGGTTGGTCTGAGACGCGCAAAGATTTCCGGCTGGAACTGCGGCAGCGGTTTGAAGTTGAAGCCGCCGGTCGAGGAAACCGTATCACCGATGGCAAAGACGCCGGGATTGATGATCCCGATGATATCGCCCGGATACGCTTCTTCCACCGTGCTGCGTTCCTGAGCCACCAGACTGTGCGGCCTCGCCAGACGAATGTCGCGGCCTAGGCGGTGATGTTTCACCACCATATCTCGCTCGAATCGTCCGGAACAGACCCGAAGAAATGCCGTGCTGTCGCGATGCTTGGGGTTCATATTGGCTTGCAACTTGAAGACATAGGCGCTGAACGGGATCTCGATGGGATCAACCGAGAGCTCGGTTCCATCTTCGCGGTCCGCAGGCCGCGCACCGGGACTCGGGGCCAAGCCCACGAACGCGTCGAGAAAGGTTTCAATTCCAAAATTCGTGAGAGCCGACGCGAAAAAGACCGGAGTGACCTCCCCGCGGAGAAACTGCTCTCGCGTGAAGGGGTTTCCGGCGATTTCCAAAAGCTCAAGATCATGTTGAACGTGCGCCATCGTCTCTTGGGATACCCGGCCGTTTGAGTGCAGCTCGGCCAGCGGCAGGATGTTCGTGTCCACTTTGGTCGCCCCACCGTGCATCGTCTTGCTGAACAACTGCACCCGGCTGTCCTCGCGGGTCACAATACCGACGAAGTCGCTGCCCGACCCGATCGGCCAATTGACGGCGCTGGCATGAATGTTCAGCGCTTGCTCCACCTCCGTCATCAGGTCCAGCGGCGGGCGCCCCGGCAAATCCATTTTGTTGATCAAAGTCAAGACCGGGATTTTCCGCAAGCGACACACGGCAAAGAGTTTGCGCGTCTGGGTTTCAACGCCCTTGGCCGCATCGATAACCATGATGGCGCTGTCGGCCGCCGTCAACGTGCGGTAGGTATCTTCAGAAAAATCCTGGTGGCCGGGCGTGTCGAGCAGATTGATCACGGCTCCTTTGTAGGGAAACTGCATGGCAGACGCAGTGATCGAAATGCCGCGCTCTTGCTCCATCCCCATCCAATCCGATGCAGTCGCCTTGCCGCCCTTTCGTCCGCGTACCATCCCGGCGGTTCGGATCAGGCCGGAATAGAGAAGCAATTTTTCGGTCAAGGTCGTCTTGCCCGCATCCGGGTGGCTGATGATGGCGAAGGTTCGCCTTCGCCCGGTGGCGGCGGTCAGTTCGCCCTGTAGCGTGGCCTCAGTCGTCATGGTCGAGCAGCATACCACATCAGGTTTGGAAGGAGAGCGCTTTCACGAGGCTGAAGACTCTATGGGATATTCGTAACCGGCTCGCTCCAAGGCGCGGCGGACGGCCCCAAGGACCGCCGGCGTATCGGAATGAGGGAGCACCGCCGGCTCCGGAGCGGCGCGCAGTTTGGCGATCAGGTGTTCGGTCTCACCACCGGCCAACTTGTCGCACACCGCGTATAATCCCTCTGGCCCTTCCTCAATGACATTGTGTTTCATCAAGATCGTCCGCAGCGTGGCGATGATACCGGCGGTGGGAGTCGGCATGAGCAAGGCCGCGATCGCACCGTGATCGAGTCGGAGCTTCGCGGCCATCGAAAGCGGCTCCCCGCTGCTGAGTCGCTGAGCCGCCGGCAGGAGGATTTTTTCTTCCATGCCGATGTGACGCAGCAGTCCGGCTCTAAACTGATCATACGCTCCTTGCCGCACGTGCCCCGTGGACAAAACCGCCGATTGAAGCAGCGCCTCCAATCGCCGGTGATCGTCCATCAGAAAACGGGTCACAGGTCCGGCTGAGGTCGCTTCATTGAATGGCATCTATTGTCTCCGCCGACCAACCGCCGCAGAAAATGGCGGAAGCCTCAGGTCGTCGCGTATAGGGAATATCCATGAACGATTCCGACAAAAAACACAAGATGTCGAAGGGCCTACGGAAAGCGATCAAGTCAAGCGGACACAAGGCGGCTATCGATTCTCGGTTTGAGATCTAATGGACAGCAGCACCTCGATACACGCTCGCCGCTAATGTGCTCTCTGCGAGGTCTGTGAAATATCCGACTCTCTGCTGAAGAGCTTGGTGATCAATCTGCCGAGGAATGTGGAAAATCCGACAACGATCAGCCCGATGGCTGCGACAACTCCGATGCTGGACCAATGATCGAACATAGTTAACCCTGTAGTCCTTGCAGGAGGACCGCTGCTATTTGGCATTGTACCCTGTTTGTGTGGAAACGTGTTTCAGTTCCAGCGGGCTTGTAGATAGACCATCACGAAGGCGGCGAAGAGGATGGTGAAGGCGCCGAAGCATGAGGCTGTGAATGAAAAGGGACCGTACGGCTGAAATCGCGATCGTCGGGTCTGAGGGAACCGCATGAGGCAGAATGTCGTGAATGACGCCCCTGCCCCAATTAATGCCAGCAGGATTTGATCGGAATCCATCAGGCCGACATACTCCCCCGTTTACGTAAGCAGATAAGCAAGCCCTGCAGCCCCGACGAACAGGAAAATCAGCCAGCGAAGCAACCCCTCTCTCGCATCAACTTGAGCTTTGAGTATGTGACTCCTCAGGGTGGGTTGAGTTCGCAGATAGGCATGGACTTGATCCTCAGCCTCTTTCGATCCGATGTTCTGTTCCACGCGAACCAACTTGACGGCATCGACGATCCGCCCCCGCCACAAGGCGGTCACCGCAGCATGTGGGAGGCCTCGGCACGAGGGAGGATCCGCCGATACATCAGTGACCGCAGACTGAAAAGATGAGAGAGGCATAGGCTAGAGAGCAGCCTATCACCTTCAGACGGACCGTCGAAATAAAACCGCAGATTCCCCTTCCCCAAGCGCCTGATCGATTTTCATCTCTTGCTTTGTGTTTTCGATAACCGGTCATAGAATGTTCGGATATCATGCGTATACGTCGATTGATTGCGGGCGTACTGGTCACCGTTGCGGCGAGCGCATGGGGTACTGTGGGTTTCGCCCAGACAACCAGAGTCAAGAACGAGCTCGTTGGACCTGTGCGTAGTGTCACGATCAAAAAGGTCGGCTATTCCGCGACGGAAACCTACGATCGGGCCGGCCGTCTTGTCGAGACGGTCATCGATCTTACACACGCGAATACCTCCACCTATTCGCTGTTCCAGTACGATAAGGAAGGACATCTTCAGGAAGAACTCGCGCTCGACCCCAGCGGAAGACTCATGCAACGAAAGCTGGTCGTGTATGTACAAGACACGGAGGGGCGAGACACGGCCTCTGTGGCGGTCTCAGATGATGGTCATTTTCAGCATGCCGAGTTTTCTCTGTACGATCAGAGGGGTCATCTCTGGGAGCAGTTGTGGGTCAACAGTACCACGGCTTACAAGAGTCTGTTCGACGTATTCGGGCGTCGTATTTATTCCGCCCGCTACAGCAAGGGAGCATTATTCAGCGAGCTGAAACACCAGTACGACGAACGGGGACGATTACAAGAACTCGTCAGCTACGGTCCGCAAGGTGCCGTGACCGGTCGAGTGACGAACGCCTATGATGCCGATGGACGGCGCGCGCAAGCCACTACCCAGATATTCAGCGAGGACCAGAGACGAACATGGATCACAACGTATGAATACGACGATATGGGAAACTGGATCAAAGAAACGACCGCGGAACATTCCCCCGCTTCACACACCGCTACCGCTTCCACCGTTCCAATCGTGCAAGAGCGCGCGATCCAGTACTACACCATTGCCGAGAATAAGGTCCAATAGTTGCTGCTCTTCCGATCGCGCCTCAGTACACAGCTCGCGTGACTTGGATCGGAAGCCTCACCATTGCTGCCTGTGATTTTGCCGGATCAACGCGTCCCGCATCGTTTAACCGGACAGAGGAAATTATGCGCGACAAGCGGTGGGATTCGCGTAGCGCACAGGTATCCGGTCACCGCAGGAAGTCGTCCCTGTTCAGGATAGTCGCTTAAACGGAAGATGCGCTATGCATCGTACGAGATGCGCTCATCTAACGGGAAGAAGTTACAGCATGCTCTCGTTGATGGCGGAACGCGGAGACCGCGATCGTTTTCTCGATGCCGGTAAGACCAGGAACTTTCGAAGCAGCCCACTCGAACTCACTCACGCTCACGTTCTTATGACGATACAGTCTTTGGACAAACGGTCCCCAGAGTGGCTCGAAATAGTGAAACCACCAGGCTGGAGGTGTACAACCCAGCCGGTACTCGTCTGGAGGCATATGACTCTCGTGCTTCGAGGTGTGATTATCTGATACAAGGTGCAGCAATCTGACAGACCTCAAAAAGAAACAATCGTTCAGCCGATTCCGAGTTATCCACTGATTCCCCAGCCAACAACACAGCGCAATACATCGTATTCATTGAACAGCAATTCGAGTGCCATGATGTAAATACTTTTATTTCCAAGTAGTTTGTGAAATGAAGGTATGAGGCAGGCAACGTGAAGTGTGGAAGATCTCCACTATTGTACAACTATGGAACACCTAATCTTAGCCTGATAAAAGTTCACTGCTATCGGCTAAACCAAAAACCGACAAGACAATTCATCCAATTGCCAATGTTTTTTGAGTGCCACCCTTGATGAAGCGATTCTTGTGGGTGAGGTAGGAATCCTTGTTACGGTTCGATCTGTTCTAAAATAGGACAGTCGGCCGGCGATCTACATAAGGACGGAAGACCGATTTCTATATTGTTTCTGGTTCAACACCACATGGAATACGAATGCTTTTCGAGAAATGCGCACATCTTGCGTCAGGGCTTCTCACACAACGTGTTTCAAAATGAAACAGTTCTGCAAACTCGTATGACTTCCCGAGACAAACTGGTCGATTAATGCCCCGACTCAAGGGGAGCACCCGCCGGTGCATATTGAGGCAACACCGCGTCACTCTCTTGCGTGGTAGGTCGCGCGACTCTCGCACGTCCAGCATTACTCACGGACGAAGACCGTGTGGCGGCGGGAACAAGTTTTTCGAGCCCATAGGTGCGCAGTTTCCGGTACAGAGTCGAGCGACTCACCTCCAGGTCGCGCGCGATACGGGTCAAATTGCCGCGATGGACGCTGATCGCCCGCACAAGCAATTCCACCTCGATTCGGCGGTGAGCCGTACGCAATGAATCGAGCGCATCTTTTCCTTCCTGCTGAAGAACCTCTGGAGTCAGATCCAAATCCCGCGGCGTAATCTCGTCTCCCTCTCCCATGACCACGGCCCGCCGGACTCGATTACTGAGCTCACGCACGTTGCCCGGCCAGGCATGGGCGCGCATCGCGTCGATGGCCTGGGCTGAATAACCACGGATCGATTTATGATAGTTCGCCGCGGCCCGCTTAAGAAAGACCATGGCCATGAGGAGCAGGTCTTCTCCTCGGTCCCGAAGCGGCGGAAGATGAATATGCAACACGCCGAGCCGATAATAGAGGTCCTCCCGAAACCGATTCTGATCGATGGCGGCCTTCAGATCGACATTGGTCGCGGCAATGATTCGGGCATCGACGCGGAGCGTCTCTTGGCCCCCGACTCGCTCAAACGTGCCTCCCTGTAGAAACCGAAGCAGCTTGACCTGCAGGGCGGGTAACAAATCACCGACCTCATCCAGAAACAAGGTGCCGCCGACCGCCGTTTCCAGTTTGCCTCTCTTTTGTTGCACGGCCCCCGTAAAGGCCCCGCGTTCATGGCCGAAGAGTTCGGACTCTAGTAACGTTTCCGGGATGGCTCCGCAATTGATCGGCACGAACGGCCCGTGTTTTCGTTGGCTGCGGGTGTGAATAGCTTGGGCGCTCAGTTCCTTGCCCGTCCCGGTCTCACCGGTCAGCAGCACAGGCATCTCGGTCGCCGACACTTTACGGATCAGATCAAAGACGGTGCAGATCGCCGGACTCGTGCCTATCATTTCTTCGCGCTCTTCCACCCACGTCCCTCCAACCACGTTCTAGAAACCGAAGCGCATAGATGAGATGCTTGGCACAATACGTTATGGTTTCGAGATCCAAGATGATCCGGATCTCAATACACGAAATTCCTCATTGTTGTGTACACGCCCGTGCCAATGCGTTGATGGAAGAACCTGCTCGAAATATTGCACTGCATTGCCCTACGCATACGGCTCTATCTTCTAGCATACATGGGCATTACGGCTCTATCCTGAATACTGTGCATTTTGAAAGTTGCTTAGAATCTCCACAAAATCACATGATTCAACAGGACGGTCGTGATAGGACTCATAAAGAGATAGCACTGTATGCATCTGATAGGTAGTGCCTAACGGGCCTATCATTATTTGATGGCATAGATTCTTTCAGCTCTATGCGCATATCTGGATACTCGTCTCGCGAACAGCTCTTTACCGATATGGAGCGGCGGCAGACATTGATTCACGTGTTCCATGTAGTCGATGATGCGGGCGGTATTGAAATCGGCATCTCCACTGGAGAAACAGCTTTCTCACCGTGCGGCAGACCCGCTATCCTGCCGCCTCACTTTTTTGTCTGGAGAATCGCATGTTCGATTGGATGACCAATTCCGAGATGTGGATTGCCCTTGGCACGCTGACTGCCCTCGAAATTGTTCTTGGGATCGACAACATCATCTTTATCTCCGTTCTCGTCGGCCGGCTTCCCCAGGAGCAACGAAACTTGGCGCGCCGTGTCGGACTGGGACTTGCGATGGTCGCTCGATTGGGCTTGTTATTCTCGATTTCTTTGATGATGGGACTGACGGCTCCCCTGTTCACCGTGCTGAATCAAGGGATTTCGGGACGAGATCTGATCCTCATCCTCGGCGGACTGTTCCTGCTCGCCAAGGCGACGCATGAGATTCATGAAAGCTTGGAAGGCACCGATGAACACGTGACTTCCTCGGCTCCGACCAGTTTGGGAATGATGTTGTTTCAGATTACTCTGCTGGATATCGTCTTCTCGTTGGATTCCGTCATCACGGCCGTCGGCCTGGTGAATGAGGTTTCCGTGATGGCCATCGCGATTATCGGAGCCGTGCTCGTCATGATGTTCGCAGCTCGTCCGATCGGCGAATTCGTCGATGCTCATCCGACGATCAAGATCCTCGCTCTCTCATTCCTCATTTTGGTCGGAGTGACACTGATGGTGGAAGGGTTCGATGTCCACGTGCCGAAAGGATATATTTACTTCGCGATGGCTTTTTCGGTCGCCGTTGAGATGATCAACCTGCGAATCCGCGCGCGCCCTGCATCGCCCCGCAAACTGCATAACCGGTACTCGCGCAGACACGCGGCCTCGTCTGTCCAAGACCACTGATACGAGACTCATGCCGCCGGTCGGACAGACCGAGCGTCAGGGAGAGCTTCGAGCAGACAACGGTGTCGCCAGTTGCTCGAGTGACCGGCCCTCCGCATTCACCCCCAGCCACAACTCAATCACGGCGCCGACCAGCATCATGCCGCCGCCCAAGAGATAGCCATAGAACACGCTTGTCGCCGACGATTCGACGAGCATCCCATAGAGCCACGGCGCAGCCACGCCGGCCCCTTGCGCGATGACGAAGAAGAACGCGATCGCCATCGCGCGGATCTCCATCGGAAACACCTCGCTCACCGTCAGATAGGCGGCGCTGGCTCCGGCCGACGCAAAAAAGAAGATCGACGACCAAATCATCATGTGCGTGGTAAGCGTCAACGACTCGGTCCAAAACAAATATCCGGTCAGGCCCAGGAGGATGCCGGCAATGCCGTAGGTGAGGCTGATCATTGCTTTACGGCCGACCGTATCGAACAACCGCCCCAACAGCAACGGTCCCATGAAATTGCCGAGCGCGAACGGAAGAATGTAGAAGCCGATGTTGCTGCTGAGCACGCCATAATATTTGGTGAGCACCAGCGGATAGGTGAACGACACCGCATTGTACATGAACGACTGAGTGACCATCAGCCCTATGCCCAAGGCCGTCCGACGCGGATATGACCGGAAGAGTTCCCGGGCAACCGTCGCGATCGTCGCATGAGGTTGAGTCTGGAGCGTAATCGAGCCCTGCGGCTCCGTCAGCGCTGCTCGTCGATCCTGGATCACGTGTCGTTCGATCTGAGACACAGTTACCTCAGCCTCCTGAATCCGACCGTGGGTCATCAGCCAGCGAGGGCTTTCCGGAATGAGGCGCCGCACCATGATGATGGCCACCCCCACCACGGCACCAAAGACAAAGCACAGCCGCCAACCGATGGATTCAGGAAAGATCGCCGGATTCAGCAACAGCAGCGTCAGCAGCGCACCCGCCGCCGCCCCCAGCCACCAGGTCCCGTTGATCGCCAAATCGGTATGGCCTCGATTTCTGGCGGGAATCAATTCGTCGATCGCCGAATTGATGGCGGCGTACTCGCCGCCGATGCCGGCCCCGGTCAAAAACCGGAAGAACATGAAGCTCATGAGGTCCCACGAGAAGGCCGTCAGCACCGTCGCCGCAAGGTAGAGCGCCAGGGTGATCATGAACCATTTCTTTCGGCCTTGACGATCGGTGAGATACGAAAAAATCAGCGCGCCGAAGACGGAACCGGCCAAATAGGCGGATGCCGTGAGTCCCACTTCCGATTGCGTGAGATGTAACGCCTCGGGGTGAGTCAGCATCGGGCCGAGAGCAGCGACGATGGATACTTCAAGCCCATCGAGCAACCAGGTGACCCCCAGCGCCCCGACGACCAGCCAGTGCCAGCGCGACCAGGGCAATCGATCAATTCGTTGAGGAATATTAGTCGTGATCGGGGGATCGGGATGGACAGGCATTCATCATCGTAGCACGACAATCGGGCGGGAATATCCGACAGGAGCTCTCTACCAGCCCAATTGCCAGCTCTGGCCGGCCCGCTCAACGAGAGCATCCGCTTCTTTGGGCCCCCAAGATCCGGCCGTGTAGAAATGCACCGGCCGAGGACCCTCCAAGAGCGGGTCGTAGAGTCGCCAGGCCGTTTCCGTAAAGTCCGCAGTGACAAACAGCGTTTGGTCGCCGATCATCACATCGCGCAACAGCGTCTCATAGGCTTCCGGGAGTTCGCCGCCAAATGCCTGGCCATAGTCAAAACGCAACGCCCGATCGGTGAACTTGAACGGCCGTCCCGGAGTTTTCACGGAAAAGCAGAGGGAGAATCCTTCACTCGGCTGCAAGGTGATCAGCAGCTTGTTGGGATTCAGACTGCCAGGTTCCAATGATCGGAAGACTTGAATGGGAGCCGGACGAAAGGTGACGGCCACCTGAGTGATTTTGCGCGGAAGCCGTTTGCCGGTTCTCAGAAAAAACGGCACACCCCTCCAGCGCCAGTTGTGAATCTCCAACTTCAACGCCACATACGTCTCGGTCGTCGAATCCGGAGACACGCCCCGTTCTTCCCGGTATCCGGGAATCCGCTGGTCGGCGACATTCCATTCGGTATATTGGCCGACGATCACGTCCTGAGGGTTGATCGGCTGAATGGAGCGCAATACTTTGAGTTTTTCGGCTTGAATCTCAGACGCTTCGAAGGAAGTCGGCACCTCCATACCGACGACGGTCAGAAGTTGTGTCAAATGGTTTTGCACCATGTCGCGAAGCGCGCCGGCTTCCTGATAATAAGCCCCCCGATGCTCAACCCCGAGATCCTCGGCAACGGTGATTTCCACACTTTCGACCGTATCGCGATTCCACAGCGATTCGAAAATGGGATTGGCAAAGCGAAAGGCCAACAAGTTTTGTACGGTCTCCTTACCCAAGTAATGGTCAATGCGATAAATCTGTGATTCGTCCAGGTGGCGATGCAGAAGGGTATTGAGCGCGCGCGCCGAACGAAAATCGTGACCAAACGGCTTTTCAAAGACCACACGCACCCACCCATGGCTTTTGAGCAACCCGGTTTGATCGAGCAGCTCCACCGTCGAAGGGACGATCGTCGGAGGAAGCGCCAGATAGAAAATCCGATTCTGAGGAAGATTTCGCTCGACTTCGAGACGGGCGATGCACTTGGCCAGGGCTTCGTAGTCCGCCACTGCGCCTTCGCGGAGGGTGTGGTAGAGCACATGATCTTCGCACCACTGGCGTAAATCCGGGGCGTTACGCGCGCCCGAATTGCACAGTCCCTCATAAGCCCAGAGACGGAAGGCTTCTTCACTGAGCTCCGGCAATGCGGCGCCGACGATGAGCGTGTTTTGCTTTTCCAGTTCGCCGTAGGTTCGCAGGTGAAAGAGCGCGGGCAGGAGTTTCCGCCGGGTCAGATCACCCGTCGCTCCCAGAATGACGAACAGATGCGGCTCGACAGTTCGTTCTTTCATAGCGGTACCGACACGATGATTGCCTAACAGCGGTCAGGCGCCATGCTCAAGCTAGGATCGATCCCCTCACCGGTCAACACGCACAACCACTCGTTCTGTATCGATGCAAACGTTACTCCTCTGGCTCCTCGATCGGACCAGCCCATTCGCCGTGAGCCAGCGTGACCTCCTGAAAACCTCCATCAGGCCACTGAAACTGTCCGGCCTCATCGACCAGCACGATAAAAGGTTCGCTTTCATGCGCTTCGCCGCGGAACCAGTACCAGCCCGGCCGAGTCGGCGTCTCCATGCTCCAATTATAGATCGGCATCGTGTCTCCTGGACTCCGCACAGTTTCCTCATTCCTTCCCGGCTTTGATTTTTGGTACAGTCTGCTCAACTCTCTTTGTGACCCTATCACGTCATGCCTGCACTTCCAATAGACGATGTTCTGCCGTCGATCCGTCTCGCCTTGGGAGACAGGCCCAATGCGCTGCTCACGGCCCCTCCCGGCGCCGGGAAAACCACTCGCGTTCCACCGGCTCTGTTGGATGAACCCTGGTTGAGCGGAAAAAAACTTCTGGTACTGGAACCGAGGCGGTTGGCCGCACGGGCAGCAGCTCATCGAATGGCGGAGGAGCGGCATGAACATGTCGGAGAAACCGTCGGCTATCGGATACGGCTCGAAACGGCGATCGGACCGAAGACCAGAATCGAAGTGGTCACCGAAGGGGTTCTCACGCGTCTGCTCCATCAGGATCCGTCGCTCGACCGCTATGGCATGGTGCTGTTTGACGAATTCCATGAACGAAGTTTGCAGGCCGATGTGGGATTGGCCCTCTGTCTCGAGGCGCAACGCGTCTTTCGTCCGGACCTTCGTCTCTTGGTGATGTCCGCCACATTGGATTGCGGCCCTGTCAGCGAACTCTTGGGCCGTGCGCCCCTCATCACATGCGAGGGCCGGATGTTTCCGGTCGAAACCCGCTATCTTGATCAACCGCTCACCGGCCGGCTCGATCTTGCAGTGACACAGCTGATCAAGCGATCCTTGATCCAGGATCACGGAAGTCTGTTGGTCTTCCTTCCGGGTATGGCCGATATCCGTCGAGTCGAACGGATGCTGTTGGATGCCAAACTGGGTCCATCGATACGGATTACGCCGCTGCACGGCGAGCTCCCGCAAGACATGCAAGACGCGGCGATTCGACCAGTCGCTCCCGGACTACGAAAGATCGTGCTGGCCACATCGATCGCCGAAACCAGTTTGACGATCGACGGAGTACGTGTCGTGATCGACGCGGGCTGGCTGCGCACCCCGCGCTTCGACCCCCGCTCAGGCTTGACCCGATTAACAACCATCCGTGTCACCAGGGATTCCGCTGAACAACGTCGTGGAAGAGCGGGGCGCCTCGAGCCGGGTATCTGTTATCGCGTATGGACCGAGAAAGAGCAGGGTGCACTGACAGCCCATCGTCCGCCTGAAATATTGGAAGCCGACCTCGCGCCTCTGATGCTTGATCTCGCCCAGTGGGGCGCCCGGGATCCGTCGGAGCTGTCCTGGCTCACTCCGCCGCCGCCGGGAGCCATTGCACAATCCAAGGAATTGCTCACGCGGCTTGGAGCCCTCTCGAGTGACGGACGTCTCACGGATCATGGACGGAGCATGGCCGAGCTTCCCCTCCATCCTCGTCTGGCACACATGCTGATCCGAGCAGTCCCGCTGGGTCTTGCACATCTGGCTTGTGATGTGGCGGCCTTGTTGAGTGAGCGCGATGTCCTTCATGGGCCACGTGAATGGCAGAATGCCGATCTACGCATCAGGATGGATATTCTCCGGGGACAACACGATTCCGCCGGCCTGACGGTGAATCGCGCCACGATTGAACGGGTGAAACGAACGGCTCATCTGTGGCGACGACAGCTCCGCACGCCATCCGTGAAGACGGAAAACAGCGGACAGGATCGTTCACAGGCAGTCGGGCTGCTGCTTGCGCTCGCGTATCCCGATCAGATTGCGCAGCGGCAGCCCGGTGATGACGGGCGCTACCGATTGGTCAATGGTCGCGGCGCCCGGTTCATGAGACCAGATCCCATCGCGGGGGAATCCTTTCTGGTCATTGCCGACTTGGATGGAGGCGACATGTGGGCCGGCATTAACCTGGCGGCTCCGATTACGCGAGAGGAGATCGAGTCCGTATATCGTGACGAGCTGCTGGTTGAGGAATCGGTGGCGTGGGACGACACGAGTAATGCTGTTCGAGCCTCATCCCGCCGAAAACTCGGCTCAATAATCCTTGCCGAAGAGGCCTTCAACACACAAGGCAAGACATCATTTATTAATGCTCTACTATATGGCATTCGTAAAGTAGGACTTGAACTATTTTCATTCCCCTCTGAGCTTCATCAATGGCGAACGCGAGTAATGTGGGTCAGAGGCATTGACGGCGCTCATCTCGACTGGCCTGATCTTTCCGAGGAGACACTGATGGCGACATTGGAGATATGGCTCGGCCCTTACGTGGCCGGTATCACCACGCTTGATCGGGTCAGACGATTGGATCTGACGACACCACTTCATGCTCTCCTGACCTATGAACAGCACCGACGCCTTGACCGGTTCGCTCCGAGCCATATCACCGTGCCGAGCGGCTCTCGTCTCCGTATCGAGTACACACCGTCTGAACCGCCCATTCTCGCGGTGCGGCTGCAAGAGATGTTCGGTTGTCAGGAGACTCCGCGGGTAGCCGACGGGAACATTCCGCTGACCTTGCATCTCCTATCGCCCGCCAATCGGCCGGTACAGGTCACCAAAGATCTCGGTGGATTTTGGGCACGCAGCTATCATGATGTCAGCAAAGAGTTGCGGGGCCGATATCCCAAACACCATTGGCCTGAGGACCCGTTGCAGGCGTCCCCGACGGCGAGAGCAAAACGTAAGATCTGATACGGATAATCAGCCACCCCGGCGAACGACGTGCCTCTTTGGTCAAGAAGCGACGAGGCCCATCCCCCGTCACATCACATCTCTCGTACAGTGTTTTAAGTTTTTCTTGAGAATTGATCGAGGAATAACTAGGGTTCTCCCCTGTAGCTCGCTCTGTGCCGGAAAGGTATAGAGGACAACACCGCACTCACCGGGAGAAACCATGCAGCCGCATCACTGGTTACAAGACAGGATTTCTCATAAAGTGGACAAAATTGGTATCGCCGTTGCGCTTGCGATCCTCATCGGCATTGTCCTGTTCGCAGGAAGCGGAGTCGAGAACAGTGCTGGAGAAGGGCCACGATCCCAATCGGCTCACATGGCCACCGAACAGATGTCCAACATCGAGAAAACCGGAGCCTTGCCACATCGGGACAATGAAACCGATCACAAGCGCGTCACTGATTCAGCACATCAATAAATCCAGATGGCCAACTTCATCCCCCATCCCGAAGTTCGGGATCGCAACGCTGTGGTGCTCATGGGCTTAGTCAAAGGTGTTCGATTAGTCACCGATCGAAAAGGCCAACCGAGTTTCAAGTTTCGTCTCGCCGATGGAGTGGGTGCGCTCAAAGTTATCAGTAGCACACAAGTTCACGATGGGGACCGCATTATCGTCGAGGGAATGTTCACCCGTCCTCGGAAAGAGGGTCGACTCATCGTGTATAACGAAGTGACCGCTCGTTCCATACGACCACCTTGGAACATGTGAACTGAATCATCCGTTCTTCGCCACTCTCGATGGATTGATTAACCGAATGAAGGAATGTGTGCATGGCACGCTACGGAAAGAGTGCTCAGAAATCGGTCGAACAGGCGATGCACAAGCGAAAGCAGGGAACACTGAAAAGCGGAAAAAGTGGAAAGCGTGTACGGAGCCGCAAACAAGCCATCGCCATCGGACTTTCAGAAGCAAAACGCAAAGGCGCCAAGGTTCCCAAGAAGAGCGCAGCGTAGCCTCGATCGTTGATCGAGCTCACATCAAGCGCTCACAGGTTGACGCGGCTCTGTTCCCATATTCGAAACGCCGCCAGATCCTGCGCCATGCAGTGAAGCAGAAACGTCAGCACCGCTGCATCATCGATCAATCCGATCCCGGGAATAAAGTCCGGGATCAAGTCCACCGGACTCAGCACATAGAGGATGGCGGCCGCCAGCGTGGCAAGGGTGCGCAGGGAGAGTCCCCGGTAGCTTCCATTCTTCCATGCCTTGAGCAGACGAACCAATAAGGGAAAGTCGGACCAGAGCCGGCCGATCATGCGGAGCAATTCAAAAAACCTCGTGGATATCTTCATCGTTGCCTCCAGAATATGTTTCTCTCGGAAGACACGCCATGGACGATGTCGTTAAGGATACCAAAGACCCGGACTTTTTAGAAGTCGGATGACCCTCTGGCTCAGAATGACTCTGCCAGCACACGGTGAAAGACCTTCATCGCCGCAACGACACCTCCTGAATCCTTCTGGACGCGGCTGCCCAAGACAAGAACAGTATCTCGTCCCAACGACGAAGCCAACTCGGCGAGTCGTTCCGGTCCGATTCGTCCACCGATCGCGGGCATCATCGGTTCGAGAGCGCCCCAAGACTGTCGGCAGTGCTCGGCTACCGACAGACAGTCTTCTCGTGTCATCGGATAGTCGGAGTCGAACGCAGGATAGACGGTCACGTCTGCGCCGACCAATCGAGGCAAGAGTCCATACAGAACGGCCGGCGCAACCCCGCTCTTGTCATGGCTCACGGCCGCACCGAGTAAGGCCGGGTGACTGGCGATAGGCAGCGCGAGCCCATCGTCCAGGCCGAGCGTCCGCATCGAATCGAAGCCGGTCAAACCCGGAGCCACGAGCAGACCGGTCGCGCCGAGAGCCTTGGCTTGGGCAGCCCGCCGGCGCATCGTATCCAAGGCCCCGCTGACATGCGCGAAATACAGGCATGGTCTCCCTCGCCGCGCGCTCGCTTCTCCAATGGCATCAGCGCAGCGAGCGACCCGTTCTTCGAATGGGCAACAGAGCTGATCGACCAGACTCTGATCGTCCTTGATCATGTCGACATCACCCTCGACAAACTGAGCCGCCAACTCCGCCAGTTCTTGCGAACTCCGACCAAGCGGTTTCAGCACCGCGCAGAGCAGCGGCCGATGCCGGACACCAACCGCTCGTCTGAGACCTTGGATGCCGAACCGCGGTCCGCGCCATGAAGAAAGCAGTCCTTCCGTCATCGAAAATGACAGCAATGTCACGTCTCCGCGAAGACTGCTCGTCCCAAACAACACATTGAGCAGGTCGGTACAGTCACCGCTGAAGAGGTCGGCTCGAAAGCGGATGGTGGCCTCGAACTTCCCGCCAGGCACGTGTCGTAGAGCCTCGAGACGACCGACAATGATCGACCGGAGAGCCGGAGGCAACAGATGGTCCTCGGCTTCAATCGTTTGATCGAAACAAATGCGCTCCGCCTTCGCACGGGCCGGCGACTCCGGTCCATCAATCGCATACACAGCGGTAAGAAATTCCGGCGAATCGGAAAATGCGACAGTCACGATGCGGCCTCACCTTCCTGCAGATCACGACGAGGGTTCACGCTGAATGATGGCTCGTCCGGCCTGATCCCGCGGCCATCCGGTAGAGAAGCAACCCCACTCCCGCGACCACGATAAACCCGGGCCACCCTCCTAAGGGAGGCGCCATAAAGATGGCAAACGGATCACCGCTCAAACCAGGCCACAAGGCGGCAAGCGCAATCGGCATGGCCAGGATAATACCCATCAGAGCTTCACCGGTAATCAACCCGGCGGCAACGAGTAACCCTCGTTGAGACATCTGATCTCCCCTTCCCGCTTGTCGGTTCGCCAACGCTGCAATCGCCCCGCCCAAAACAATAGCGGCCGAGAGTTTCAAAGGTAAATAGATCCCCAGCGCCACAGCGAGTACAGGCAAACGAAAGTCGCTCCCTCGGAGCTCTTGCCGTCGATCCACCACAATCACCAGAACGCCGATGGCCGCCCCCAATCCGACGAGAGGCCAAGGCAACCCGGCGCCGAATACACTGCGAGTCAGATTGGCCATCAAGGTGGCCTGCGGCGCACTGAGTGGATGGGGATGCGTCGCCGTCGGTTCCCCGATCCCATACTTGGCCTGCAGTAACGATAGCACCGGCACAAGGACCAGCGCGCCGGTCAGCACGCCGACCACTTGCATCACTTGCTGTTTCCACGGCGTTGCCCCGACCAGATGACCCGTCTTGAGATCTTGGAGATTGTCGCCCCCCATGGCAGCGGCGCAACAAACAACCGCCCCGATGACCAGAGTTGCCGCCGGCCCGGCCGGATGACCGGCTCCCAGGAACAGTACGAGCAGCAGGGCCGAGACCATGATGGTGGCAATCGTCACGCCTGACACGGGGTTGCTGGAACTTCCGACCAAACCGGCCATATAGGCCGCCACGGATGAGAACAGAAACGCAGCAATCCCCATGACCATGGTCATGATGATGCCGATCAGCGGACTGTCGACGACGCGAGAATAAATCACAGCCATCGGCAGGAGCGAGAGGCCGAAGGGGACGACGATCCACAAGAACGACGCATCCTGTTCCGTGCGCAACGATCCCGCCTTCTCCTCGCGTGATCCTGACGCATGATAACTCGCTCGGAGCGTCTGCAGGCTTTTCCAGACCGGTTCGCGCAGCTTTGTCAGCGTCCACAACCCTCCGGTCAGCATTGCGTCGATCCCCACGTAGCGGATCTGACCGCTCCAAATCGCCATGGCCGCCGCCAATCCGGTACGATCGGCCGGTAATCCGTTGATAAGTCCGTAGGCCGGCATCAGGATCAGCCACCCAATGGCTCCGCCTAAAAAGACTACCACTGCTGTCCGCAAGCCGATGATGAACCCCACTGCAAGCAGCGCCGGCGAGAGATTGAGACCGGCATAGAGGACGGTGCGCCCGACCTGCACCGCTCCTTCCAGCGATTCTGACCACAATCGCAGGCCGCTTTCACCGAATTTCACCAGACCACCAAGGAACGCGGCGGATAGGAGTGACTGAAAATCCCGCGTCGATTCGCGCGCCCCGGTCCCGCTTCGTTCCGCTGCGCCGACCTTCAACACTTCAGCCGTCGCCATTCCTTCGGGAAACCGCAATCGCGCCGTGATAATGAGCGCTCGCCGTAGGGGGATGGTGAACAGCACGCCCAGTAATCCGCCGACCGTGGCAATCAGAACGGTCTGCCAATAGTCGAACTCAGACCAATACCCGACCAGCAAGAGCGCGGGGATCGTAAAGATGACGCCGGCGGCCAGCGCCTCCCCGGATGATGCCGCGGTTTGAACGATGTTGTTTTCCAGAATGTTCGATCGGCGGAACAGTCGCAGAATCGCCATGGAAGCGACGGCGGCCGGAATAGAGGCGGACACGGTCATTCCGGCAAATAAGCCCAAATACGCGTTGGCCGCCGCCAGAACGGCCGCCAGAATCACCGACAGCACCACCGCTTTGACGGTAATCTCAGGGAGTCTGACCGTAGCGGGGACGACGGGCTGGTCGTCTTTCATGAGCAGGATCGATGAAATCCGACCCACATGGAGGGAACTCCGAGACGCTTACTCCATTCGATAGGCCGACAGGGACTATCCATGCGTCTCTCAAACAACCATCAACGGAGTCGACGTTCGTGACCGGCTTCGTGCACCACCAGGCTATTCACGAAACAATCGCACCGCCACTTTGCGGCCTTTGATGCGCGTGCGGCCGAGGCTCTCGATGATCCCGGAGGCCATGGTTTCCGGAACATCCACGAGGGAAAACCGCTCCTCGATTTCGATGGCCCCGATGACATTGGAGGAGACCTTCGCTTCGTTGGCGATGGCTCCCACGAGATCGCCCGGTCGGATGCCCGCCTCACGCCCCGCCCCGACATACACTCGAGCCATGCCGGTCCTGCCACGTCCCATCCGTCCCACCGACTGACGCTCGGTGAACCCGCTGTGAGGCGGGCCGCCAGAGCGGCTGGTATTCCGAATCGGACGTCCGAATTCAGGCTGTCTGACGGGGACCGGAGGAATTTCTTGCTCAGGGCGGTCGCCGCCTTGTGCGCGAATCAGAAGCGTGATCGCCGCCGCCGCGACGTCGGCC
>Ga0187893_10006751_pt1 | contig 19371 bp, 19 predicted proteins | sample MA1701074metaG_FD_139574 | JGI IMG/M metagenome (GOLD analysis project Ga0187893, IMG submission 139574) | White microbial mat communities from a basaltic lava cave in the Kipuka Kanohina Cave System on the Island of Hawaii, USA - MA170107-4 metaG ... | reverse complement strand
TTTCCAGGTCTCCCTCGAGACGAGCGGTGCGATCGATTCGAGCGCGGTGGACGAGCGGGTCGTGCGCGTGATCGACGTGAAGACGCCGGGCTCGGGCGAATCGCAGCGGAACCTCGATATCGCGGTTCACGGGCTGCGCAAGACCGACCAGCTGAAGTTCGTCATCTGCGATCGCGCTGACTACGAGTGGAGCCGCGACCGGGTCCGCAACGAACGACTCGACGCCCATTGCCCGGTGCTTTTCTCGCCGAGCTACCAGCAGGTCGCGGCGGGCCAACTCGCGAACTGGATCCTCGCGGACAAGCTCCAGGTCCGGTTCCAGATCCAGCTTCACAAGGTGCTCTGGGGTGACGTCCCGGGCCGTTGACTCTAAAGGCCTGGCGGGTACGCGCGCCGTCGTCCTCGTCTCGGGTGGGCTCGATTCGGCGACGACGCTCGCGATCGCGCGCGAGCGCGGGCATCGCTGCCACGCCCTGTCATTCGATTACGGACAGCGCCACGCCGTGGAGTTGGGCGCCGCGCGCCGCGTCGGCAAGGCGCTCGGGGCAGTCGAGCACCGCGTGCTCGCGATGCCGATCGGGGAATTCGGCCATTCGGCGCTGACCGATCCGTCGATCGCCGTCCCGGAGCAAGCCGGCACGGGCATTCCGGTAACGTACGTCCCGGCGAGAAACACCGTCTTTCTTGCCTGTGCCCTGGGGTACGCCGAGGTGGTGGGCGCGCCGCACATCTACATCGGCGTAAACGCCGTCGATTATTCGGGATACCCGGATTGCAGGCCTGAGTTCATCCAGGCATTCGAGTCCATGGCCAACCTCGCAACCAAGGCGGCGGTGGAAGGTCGGCGAGTGCGAATCCACGCGCCCCTGATCGAGATGACGAAAGCCGACATCATCCGCAGGGGAATCGCGCTCGGGGTCGACTACACGATGACTGTTTCCTGCTATCAGCCGGATCCGGAAGGCCGCGCCTGCGGCCGCTGCGACAGCTGCCGGCTGCGACGCGAGGGATTCGAGCAGGCAGGCGTCGCAGATCCGACGCGTTACCGTTAGGCGGTCTCAACCGGCGGCCGCGGCGTGGACCGCGGCAAGGAACTCAGGGTCGCCGCCGATTCGCTCCGTCCGGGCAAGCACGCGGCCCTCTGCGTCGACCAGGACGAGCATCGTCGAGTGATTGAACTCGCCGTCGGACAAGGCCCGGTAGCGAATTCCCAGCAGGCCTGCAAGGGCGCGCAGGTCACCTGGGGCGGGGCGAAGCAGGGTCCATCGCGAGGAATCGAGCCTTCGCTCAGCCATAACTTTCTTCAAGGCCGCGGGGTTATCCCGCTCAGGGTCCATGCTGATCAGCGCGAAACCAACGCGTTCCCGCTCCTGTGCAGTCAGCCCGCGCTCGATCGTCTTGATGCTATCAACAATCAAGGGACAGATGTACCGGCAGCTTGTGTAAAACATCGTAACGACGCGCGGCCGACCGCGCAGCCCGCTGAATGCCATTGCCTGACCGGTCTCGTCCGTTAAATCGGCGTCAAGCTGGTAGATCGAATCACGCGGCAGCGGCGGGGCGGAGCAGGCGATGCGCGCGCCCATCGTCAAGGCGACGAACACCAGCCCTACAACGGCGATCCGTAGTCGTTTCATGGGCCGCGTGCGCAGCGAAAGCCAACATTGGCAGTCGCATTCGCGCCCTCGAGTGCGGAGAGCATCGCGACGCGCATCAGTACCGCGTAGCTTTCGCGGTCCGAAGCGGAGATTGCCCCTGCGCCGCAGAACCTGAGCTCATCCGGATCTCCCTGCTCGCGGTTGTCGGCGGACACCAGGAGTGCCGAGTAGTCCTCGACCCACTCCCACACCAGGCCATGAAGGTCGCGAACACCGTATGCGTTGGGTGCATCCGTGCCGACTGCCGGGAGGACCGCGACGGAAGGTTCCGCGTACCACTCGAGGATGCGCTCACGCCAGGCGGGATCCGACCGGGCGTCGCGGCGCGTCGCATCCGCGGCCGCTGCATATTCCCATTCCGACCAGGTAGGCAATCGCGCGCCGCCCGCCCGGCAATAGGCGTCAGCAGCGAACCAGCTCACCCAGACGACGGGACCATCCGGCAGCGAGCGGTTTCCGAGCCGCGTCGGGCCGTCCCAGTGCGAAAGGTAGCGCGGCTCGGCGAGCGCAGTCGGCACCCGGTCGCGCTGCCAGCGTGGATTTGCCCGGACGAATTCGAGGAACTGTTGATTGGTGACCGGCATTTCCATCATGACGAAGCGCGCCACCGGTGAGCCTTGCGGCGCGTCCGCGAGGGCCAGCGCCGAGCGGAACTGGCCACCCGGTAGCATTGCCCACCCGGGCGTCCCCTCGCCGGCGGATGGGCAAGCCGCGCCCAGCAGCGCGAGCGCGATCAATGCTGCCTTGCGGCTCAACTCAGCGCTCCGCGGGCGCGGCCACCGCATTCTTGCGCATGGCGGCGACTTCGGCTTTCGTAATGCGGCCCCCTGGATTCCCCCAGCTGTTCAGGACGTAGGTCGCGATGTTTGCCACTTCATCGTCCGTAAGGTGTGTCATCGGCGGCATCACGGAGTTGTATTCCTTGCCGTTGACCATGACCTTTCCCTGGATGCCTTGCAGAATCGCCAGCGGAACTCTGCGCGCGTCTGTCGCGAACCAATCGGATTTCGTGAGCGGCGGAAAGACACCTTCGAGACCGCGACCGTCAGGCTGGTGGCAGGTCGAGCAGGTGCCGGCGAATAGCGCCTTGCCGGCCTCTATCTGTTGCTGGACCGTCAGTTCGCCGGTCTTCGCGGCGGCTGCCGCGGCTGCGACCGCCCCGAGATTGGGCAGGGCACGGTCGCCGAGATACATCTCGTCGACCTCCTTGCCCGAATAGATCAGCTTGTTCTCCGGTCCTTCGGCCTTGAGGCTTGCGAGCGCGCCCTTGTTGAAGGCACGAAATATGCTGTGATCCACCAGGATGTAGCTTCCGGGCACTTCGACGTGGAATTCCATCATCGCCGCGCCGCCTGCGGGGATCAGCGTCGTCTGCACGTTTTCCTGAAAGCGCGTGCCGCCTTCGAACCACACGCGGTCGAAGATTTCTCCGATCACGTGGAAGCTGGAGACCAGGTTCGGCCCGCCGTTGCCGACATAGAGCCGCACTTTCTCCCCGGTCTTGGCCGCAAGCGCCTTGTCGCCAGTCATCGAGCCTTCGGAGCCGTTGAACAGTACGTAGGTCGGGTGCTCGTCGATGGCCTTTTCCATGTCGAAGGCCCGGTGGCCTTTCTCGCGGTAGCGGCCGGTCGTGTAGAAGTCGCCCTGCATGACGTAGTACTCGCGATCGACGGCTGCCAGGCCCTCGGGCGGCTCCACGAGTATGAGTCCGTACATGCCATTCGCGACGTGCATACCGACCGGCGCCGTCGCGCAGTGGTAGACGTAAAGGCCCGCATTGAGCGCCTTGAAGGTGAAACGCGAGCGATGGCCAGGCGCGGTAAAACTCGAGGCCGCGCCGCCACCAGGGCCCGTGACTCCGTGCAGGTCGATGTTGTGCGGCATCTTGCTGTCAGGCGCATTCATCAGGTGGAACTCGATCGTGTCGCCCTGGCGCACGCGGATGAAACTTCCTGGAACCGTGCCGCCGAACGTCCAGAACATGTAGGTGGCGCCCTCCGAGATCGGCATCTCCTTCTCGACGACTTCGAGCTCCACGATGACCTTTGCGGGCTTGCTGCGGCCGGTCGGCGGCGGCACCTGGGGCGGCGACGTGAGCATGGCCTTGATCGGCTCTCCCTGGGGGGGACCAAGTTCGCCCTTCGCCGATCCGCCGGTTTCGTCAGCGTTCGTACTCCCCGTACCAGGACCGCAACCGGCAAACAAGAGAATCGCGGCAAGGAGCGGAGCGAGGCGAATTGTCATGAGGATCTCCGAATCGCGTGACCGGACCCAGAATGCCCGCGCTCCGCAGATACCGCACTGACCCAAATCAAGGCGCCGTCGCCTGGCCGGGTCCAGGTCAAGTGCGAAGCATCGCCTCAGCAAGGGTCTCGAGACTCCTGACTTCCTTGAGCTCGATTTCGCGTTTCCGGACTGCGATCCAGCCTTCATCCTGGAACCGCCGCAGCACACGACTGACAGTCTCCGGGGCAAGCCGGAGGTAGTTGGCGATGTCGGTGCGTGGCATCGTCAACTGGAAGCGTGTTGCGGAGAATCCCCGGGCCGCCAGGCGCCCTGAGAGTTCGATGAGAAAACCAGCAACCCGGTGATCAGCGGAGTGATCTGCCGACAACCGTTGCGCGTGCCCGATGTCCCGGCTGAGCAGGCGGAACAGCTGTTGCTGCAATCCCGGCAGGCGCGTGGCGAGCACGGCTATCTTGGGGAAAGAAAAGCGGCACAACTGCACCGCGTCAAGCGCGATGGCATTGCAGGGGTAGTGGTCGCCGTCAATGGCGCTCAATCCGATGATTTCGCCCGGTATGTGGAATCCCAGCACCTGCTCACGGCCTTCCCGGTCGACGCGGCTGGTCTTGACGGTGCCGCTGCGAACCGCGGCAATGGCATCGAAAGCATCGCCCGTGCGAAATATGTGGGTCCGTGGCGGAAACGGACCGACGTGTTCAACCAGCATGTGCAGGTCGCGCAAGGCATTCTTGTCCAGGCCTTCGGCCATGCAGGCCTGCGAGAAGGCGCAGGTGGAGCAAAATCGAAACGCGTCGCCGTCGGACCGGAGCAGCTCGGAATTGATCGAAGGAAAGACGGTCGAGCTCACGCCGCGACCGTTCGCAGGATCAGTGGCGGAGATCCTGCCCTTGCGGATCGGTCCGGCCGTGATTGCCAGCGTGGAAGCACAGCGCAATATTACGCAGCCAGGGCCACGCTCGCGAACAGGCCTCGATCCGGTTGCCATGGTCGACTACCAGGCCGAGCTTGAAACTGGGCGCGAGCTGGGCAAGCTCTTCCGAGAAATAGCGGCGGAATCCGATGCCGTGGTCGCGCTCGAGTTCGTCGATTGCAATTATCCGCCGACAGAACAGCTGCTGGATCAGGTCTGCGCGCAATTCGTCATCGGCCGTCAGGTGACACCCGCGCTGGGCGGGCAGGTGACCTGAATCGAGCGCCTGGCGCCACGCCATGATGGTGCCGGCATTCTGGCTGTGACAATCGCCCACCCGGCTGATTGCGCCGGCACCGAATCCGAGCAGGTCACGATCGTGGTGGGGCGTGTACCCGAGCGGTCCGTGCTCCAGGCTGGCCGTACGCGCGGCGATCGCGAGCTCGTCGTGCGGCAGGGCGTAATGATCCGGGGCGACGTAAACATAGCCGGCGTCGTAGAGGCGTGCGCAGATCATTTCCGGCCATCCGGAAGACTGGCGCGGCTCAGGGAAAATTCCCTGTACCACGAGGCGATCGGGGCGATGCATCATCGCCGCATCCAGCATCGACAGGATCTCAGCTCCCGATTGTTGTTCCTGGCTGCGGCCGATTTGCGCACTGATTGAACGGAATCCTGCCTGGCGGGCCGCATCCAACAACGGTTTCCCGAGCTGGACTGCGGCGAAGCCAATGCGGTTGAATCCGATTGCAGCCAGAGTCCCGATGTCCTCCGGTTTCACGACACCCGAGCCAATGTCCACTGAAATTTCGCGTGTCGGAGTGTCGCCGAGACGAAATTGCAGTTGGATCGCCTGCGCCAGCTCACGGAGCAGGGTGACCGCCAACGGCCGGTCCTGTTCGACAGCCTCGATGTGAAGTTCGACCACCTCGCGGTCCCGGTCCAGGAGCCGCGCGATCAGGTCGATTTCCCGGTGCATTCGGGCGAAGTCACTTTCCTGTTCGGACCGTGAACCCGCCGGTGGATACAGCACAAGTGCCAGTTGCCGAGGGATGGGATCATCATTGCTCGCGAGTATTGCGCTCCGCAATTCGGCTTCGCCCACACCCGCATGAAAGCGCGTCGAGGGAGGATAGAGGTCGCGATAGACTGGCAGCATGACGGGAGACTAAGACCGGCCGCCGTCGTACACGTTGATCCAGGTCAATCGGGTATCATTCGCGCTCGCCCGAAGGGCCGTTAGCTCAGTGGTAGAGCATCTGGCTTTTAACCAGTTGGTCGGTGGTTCGATCCCACCACGGCCCACCAACCACAATCCCGCGGCGAATCCAATTACCTTCAGAAGCTTGCGCTGAACTGCACCCAGAGTTTCCGCGTATCGGTAAATCCTTCGTCGGCCGCGTAATCAGCGTACTTGAACAACAGGTCAAAGCGTTCCGCGAACTTGCGCCTGACGGCCAGGTCGATTTCTCTCCCGTAGTGCATTTCGGCGGCGTCGGCCGAAAAGTCGTGCCAGGCGGCCTGCAAGCTCCAGCCGGCTAGTTTCGCGCCGACTCCCACGTACCTGTCCGCAATTCCTTCGGATGGTGTCGTCAGAAACTTGTCGGCCCAGCCTTGCCACTTGTGCAACGTCGCCAGTGGCGTCTGAAACGCGGGATTGTCCGTCGCAGCAAACGTTCCGCGCTCGCCGGATAGGGTCTCCTGGCCGACGAAAAGGTCGATGCTGGTCGTCTGAAGGTGCAGGTCCAGCAACCCGTAATGCGCGTCGATGATTGCAGGATTCTCACCGGCATCCTGCTGGCGCGCAAATTCCAGCCCCCAGCCAAGCGTCCATCTTTCATTCAATTTCCACTTGCCGTCATAGCGCGCGCCAATCGAGTCAGAGGAAAACTGCGGTGCAGCCTCGAAATCGAGGAAATAGCCATACGCCACGATCGCGCCGACCGGGAGCGACGTCAGCTTCAGATTCAGAAAGTGGCTCGAGCTGGCGAGCGTCGCTGGCGGCGTGCCTGAATCGGGGCCAAAGACGCGCTCCACGCGGTTCACGAAGATGTAGCCAAGCGTGGCGCCCTGGAGCCGTTTCGTTTCAATCCTGAGTGCGTCGAAAGTCTGTTCGTTCTGACGCCAGTCAGAAGATCCGACGAAACGCTGATTGTCGATATTCAGGCGTTGCCTGCCGACGCGCACCAGCGTTTCATGTGCACCGAGATACTGCACATAGGCCTGATTGAGATCGGTCCCCTCAGGATCGGCGACAACCGGATAGTCCGTGAGTCCATTGCGCGTATCGTCATAGTGCTGGCCGCCCAGGGCCTCGTTGTGATCGAGTTCGAGGAACCCGGAGAACCCACTGACTTCACCGGAAGCGAGATCGAGCCGCATCCGAAGCGTATTCGCCCCCGCGGTCAACGGCTTGCCGTCCTGCTCTACGCTCTCATATCGATAGCGAACATCGAAATCCACGTTGCCGCCACCGATGAGCCGATCGAACACGTCATCGCCCGCAGCTGGCAAGGCGAGCATGAGCATTGGCAGCAGCATGATTCCCCTCCGCATGGAGTCATCGTCAAGTGGCTGCCGGAGCGTCGCATTGACCTGCATCAATCCGTGGCAAACTATCAGCCAACGGGAGCCGACCGGAGGTCACGGATGACTGGAAATCGCACTGTCATTGCCCAGTTTTGCGATGACGTCAGGCAGGAGATCGGCAACAAATTCTCGCTGATGGGTTGCTACGGCACGGATCTCTACGTGCCTTCGTTTCCGATCACGCTGCCAAAACTCTGTGTCTTCGTGAACGCGCGCACCGCGCGCGAATATCCGTTTCGGCAGTTGACGCTGCGGCTCATGAAAGGGGAGGAGGTGCTTTCCGAGCTGGTCGCGAATCCCGACAAGCTGACTGCGGACGATGCAGCGCCCGAATGGGCGCGCTGGCTCACGATGACCGGCATCCTGGTCGTGGCGCCGTTCCACGCAATCGGGCCTTGCCGGCTGCGGGTCCTGGCCGAGACGGAGTCAGGGACCGTCGAGAGCGGCCAGTTCCTGGTCGAAAAGATGCGCTGACGCGCGAGTCCGCGACCGGCCTAGCAGCAGCGGTTTACTTGCGACCAGCGGCGGTCGAGTTCCGCGCGGTAGAACGATCCGCGGTCGAGCAGCGTGGCTCCGGGGTGACGGATCCGGCAGTGCTCGACGTAGCGCTCGTACGCATCGTCGCCCGTGATTGAGCGCAAGCCCGCCCAAATGCTCCACCAGGCCGCGCGGAACGCGCTCATGTCAGCTGCGTCGCCACGTAAGGCGACTCCGTGCTTCTGGCCGGACGCCGGCCGGACAGGTGCTGGTAGCAACCGCGCAGCATGTCGATCACGATCGTCCAGACGACGATCAGGAAGAACACCGTCAGCCAGCCGTCGAGCTGCTGGTTGAATATCAGCTTTGACGCCACGGCTGCGCGCTCGGGGGGCAGCGCCCCGGCCGCAAGCTTCTCCGCCATGTCCCTTGCCGCGGCGAAGAATCCAATCCTTGCGTCGTCGCTGAAAATCTTCTGCCAGGCCGCGACCGTCGTGACGGTCACGAGCCAGGCGAGCGGCAGTCCGGGGACGCAGGCATATCGCAGTCGTCCCGACTTCACGAAGATGGCGGTCACGACGGCGAGAGCGATTGCCGCGAGCATCTGGTTCGCCATGCCGAAGAGGGGCCACAGGATATTAATGCCGCCATTCGGATCAATGACGCCGATGTAGAGGAAATATCCCCAGCCGAGCACGACGAGGAGGCTCGCGGCCCAGGCCGATGGATACCATGAGGTCCGCCCGAGCGGCGCCCAGACGGCGCCGAGCGCGTCCTGCATGATGAAACGGCCGACGCGTGTGCCCGCATCGAGTACGGTCAGGATGAAAACCGCCTCGAACATGATGGCGAAGTGATACCAGATCGCGAACAAGCCATCGCCGAACGCCGAGCCGAAGATATGCGCCATGCCGACCGCGAGCGACGGGGCACCGCCGGTACGTCCGTAGAGCGTCGTCTCGCCCATGCTGCGGGCGAGCTCCTGCATCTGGGCCGGATCCACGGGGAAGCCCCAGGCCGTGATCGTGGCGGTCGCGGTCACGGGATCGGCGCCAACGACTCCCGCCGCAGTGTTGATCGCGAAATAGACGCCGGGGTCCAGGACACAGGCCGCGATGAGCGCCATGATCGCGACGAAGGACTCGAGCGCCATCGATCCATAGCCCACCATGCGAACGTCGGTCTCGCGCGCGATCAGCTTGGGCGTCGTGCCCGACGATACGAGCGCGTGAAAGCCCGAAATCGCGCCGCACGCGAGCGTGATGAACAGGAACGGGAACAGCGCGCCGCTGAAAATCGGGCCCGTGCCGTCGATGAACCGGGTCAGCGCGGGCATCCTGATGTCCGGCTGCAGCACGCAGATCGCGATCGCGAGCAGGAATACGACGCCCAACTTGATGAAGGTCGAGAGGTAATCCCGCGGCGCCAGCAGGAGCCAGACCGGCAGGATCGCGGCTATGAGGCCATACCCGATCACGAACCAGGCAATCGTCACGCCATCGAGGTCGAACCAGGCGTGAAGCGTCGCGTTTTGATCGACCCAGCCGCCCGCGGCGACTGCGAGAAGCATCAGGACGACGCCGATCGCGGTCGCCTCGAGGACGCGGCCGGGCCGGAAAAAACGAAGGTAGACGCCGATGAGCAATGCGATCGGGATCGTTGCGAACACGGTCGACGTGGACCAGGCGCTGTGAGCCATTGCCTTCACGACGACGAGCGCGAGCACGGCCATCAGGATGATCATGATGAAGAGGGTGCCGAGCATCGCGGCCGAGGCGCCGAAAGGGCCGAGCTCGTCGCGTGCGAGCTGCGCAAGGCTCTTGCCGTCGCGCCGCGTCGAGCAGAAGAGCACGAGCATGTCCTGCACGCAGCCGGCAAGCACGGCGCCGACCAGGAGCCAGAGGGTGCCGGGGAGATAGCCGAACTGGGCAGCGAGCGTCGGCCCGATCAGCGGACCCGCGCCGGCGATTGCGGCGAAGTGATGGCCGAACACGATCGACCGATGAGTCGGCATGAAGTCGCGGCCATTGTCGAGGCGCTCCGCAGGAGTGGCGCGTGTCGGGTCGAGCTTCAGGACGCGCGCCGCGATCCAGCCGCTGTAAAAGCGGTAACCGATCAGGTAAACGGAGGCCGCGGCGACCACGAACCACATCGCGTTGATGCTCTCGCCGCGGTTCAGCGCGATGCCGCCGAAAGCCGCCGCGCCTACGACTGCGATTGCGATCCAGATGGCGCCGCGAATCAGCCGCGGGGTCGACATCGGCTCATTCCTCCGTAAGCGCCGTCACGATAATCGTGGTGCCAGGCCGCGACAAGTTCAGTAGCCTCGCCATCAGAACTGCGGCCGGCGATCCGGGTCCTGCAGGGCGCGCGCCAGGAAGCGGCGTATGGCGGGCAAGGCGTCGTCGGCCGGCATGAGTTTCTGCTGCTCCATGAGGCGCGCCATGTCCCGGATCGTGCGCTCGCCGTCGATCATCGCAAGCAGGAAGGCGTAGACGCGCGTCGAGAGTGCCTGGGCGCGGAACTCGGGCAGGGCTGGCACTGGGAGGTCCGTGCGCTGAATCCAGTCCGGAAGCTCGCGGCCCGCGGCGGGTGCGGCTACCGCGCGTTCCTTGCGTGTGCAAAACGTGATGACGGACTCCTGGCGCGCATGCCGGCTGGCGGGCGAGGCGAGATAGGGCTGGCGCGTCTCGCCCGCCTGCGGCCGCGTGAATCCGGATTGAACCAGGCGCTCGAGCAGTTCCTCCAGGCTCACGGCATCGGCCGGGGGTGCGTCGGCGAATGCCAAGGACCCGTGATTGACCCAGTGACCCCCGGCAGCGAGCAGTGCGTTGATGCGCGGCAGCAGGCGCGCGACGGTCTCGCCTGCGACGTCGATGAACCAGGGCGTGAGCACGAGATCGAATTGGCCCGGCCGGAAGGGCGGTGAACTCGCGTCCGCGAGCACGAGCTCGAAGCCGGCCGCCGGCGGCGCTGGCGCCTCGTGGCGCCGGAGCACGGCGTGGTCGGCGATCGTTCGTGGGGCGATGGGGAACTCGTACAACTCGAGCGGCGGGCCGGACAGGATGCGCAATGCGGCGAGCAGGAACAGCGGATTGAAGTCAAGCGCGACGGTGAGCGCGGGCTTCAGCGCCTGGTGCAGGTCGTATGCGAGCCTGCCGGCACCCGCGCCGAGCACGAGCATCCGCTTTGGCGCCGCGCCCCGGGGCAGGCAGGCGAGGACCGCATCGAGGCTCGTGCGGTTCTCGGCCTCGCCCCAGCACCAGTCGCGGTGGAGATTCGGGTAATAGGTCGAAAGCCCCTGGTTGATTGGCAGCTCCGTTCCGAGGGCGACATGAACCGCGTGCGCCTCGCTTCGACGATCGATCCCGAGCGGCTGCATGAGCTCGCGAACGCGCCGGCCCTGGTCGTCGAGTGCGGCAGCAAGATGCTCGATTCGCTTGCGCGTCAGGCCCGCGGGATCGAGTCCATCCAGCGCCGATCGCTGCCGTGCTGCTTCGGCCGCGTAGTGCGTCAGGAGGTGATGCAGTCGGCCGCGCCATTCCGTCAGTGCGAGGCGGGGTTCTGGCATCAGCCAGGGAATGCCGGCGATCGCGGGAAAGTCGATGCGACAGGCCAGGCAGCTCGCGCCGGTCAATCGCGTACCACAGGCGGGGCAGGCGAGCAATTCGGCAAGTCCCGCATTGACGCTCATTCGCGCATCATGCCGGAATGCCCGAGCGGTGGTTACTGCGCGCGTCGCCGACTATCATTTGCGCATGCCAGCCAGCGCGTCCGATGAATTCCGACTGGTCGACCGCACGGGTCCGGGACAGCGCGTGGTGTATCGCAAAGGCACGCAAGATCGAACGGAGCTGCTGGTCTTGAGCGGCTATCGCGAATCCACGTTGCCGGAAACGATCGCGGAACCGCGCATTCAGTTCGAGGCGCGCGCAATCGACCGGATCGAGATGCGGCCAGCGCTTTTTGAGGGCTTGCACCGGCCCTTCGCGTTGACCGCGGGCGACCGGCTCGCGGTGCGCTGCCTGCTCGCGCTCCTGCGGCTGCCCGGCGGAGCGCGGCTGCTGCGGCTGTGGCATGCGAGGCGCAGCGCGTGAACGTAAACGACATCATCGTCCAGGCCACCGTCGGCCTCATGGTGCTGGTAGTAATCGCCGCGGGTTGCGTCGCGGTGTATCGCCACTGGCGCGCGTATCGCGCGCGCCGCCAGCTGGTGAAGTCTTTCGAAGCGGTCTCCGCTGCGGTACTGCGCGACGTGCTGGTTCCGGACGGCAGCGGAGGCCAGCTGCACATCGACTTCCTGCTTCTCACGGGCCGCGGACTCCTGGTCGTCGATTACCGTGACGTCGAGGGCGTCGTGTTCGGCGGCGAACACATGCGCGAGTGGGCCGTCATGAACGGCAACCAGCGCACGACCTTCCTGAACCCGCTCGAACCGCTCTACGACCGGATCGCCGCCGTCCGCTCGCTGTCGGGCGATGCGCCGGTCGACGGCCGCATCGTGTTCACGAGCCGCTCCAAGTTTCCGAAAGGGCGGCCGCCGCGGGTGATGCGGCTCGACCTGCTGGAAGGGGAGTATCCCGCTCCGGTCGAAGGAACGACCCATCCCGGAGAACGGTATCGGCCGGCCTGGGATCAGCTCAAGGGGCAGGTTGAGCCGAGCCCGCTCGCGCGCCCCTAGGCAGGATTTCTCGCGTGGTGGTCGGCGACCACCTTCGCAACGCAGGCAGTCAGCTTCTGCGCGTAATCGATGTGCAGGAACTCGTTCGGACCGTGGGCGTTCGCGTGCGGGCCGAGGACGCCCGTCACCAGGAACTGGGTTTCCGGGAACTTTTCGCCCAACATGCCGATGAACGGAATGCTGCCGCCGGTGCCGAGATACATTGCGTCCCTGCCGAAGGTCGCGCGGGAAGCCTCGTGCATGGATTTCTCCAGCCAGGGCGCGACGGGCGGCGCATCCCAGCCGGCCAGCGACGAGCCGACGTCGAATTTCACGCGCACGCCGTAGGGCGGATCCGCTTCGAGGCGCTTCTTGACCGCCGCGGCGGCCGCTTCTGCGTCGGCTGTCGGCGGCAGGCGGAACGAGAGCTTGAACTCGATCCGCGGCAGGAGGACATTGCCGGCGTTTTCCATGGCCGGCAGGCCGGCAGCGCCCGTGACCGCAAGCGTCGGGCGCCAGGTGTTGTTGAGCACGAGCTCGACCGGCGAATCGGATAGCGCCCGCGCGCCCGGCACGAACGGTAGCTTGCCGACAATCTTCTCGCCGAGGACGGCCGCCGCCGCACGCGCCTGGTCGATGCGCGCCGCCGGTATCGGAACCGCCAGTTCCTCCAGGAGTAGATCGCCATTGACGTCGCTTTCGACGCGGGCGAGCAGCGTCCGTGCGATACGGAACACGGACGGGGCAATCCCGGTGCCCGCGCCGGAATGAACGCCTTCGGTGAGGCCCTCGATCACGAGGTCGCCGACCAGGTTTCCCCGCAAGGACGTCGTGCACCAGAGCTGGTCGTAGTTGCCGCACTCCGCATCGAGGCAGACGACGAGGCTCGGCGATCCGATGCGGTCCGCAAGGCGCTCGACGTAGTGCGGCAAATCGTAACTGCCGCTTTCCTCGCAGGCCTCGATCAGCACGACACAGCGCGCGTGCGGGATCTTCTGTTCCTGCAGCAGGCGGATCGCGGTCAGTGACGAAAACACGGCATAGCCGTCGTCCGCGCCGCCACGGCCATAGAGCTTGCCGTCGCGCAGCACCGGCTCCCAGGGAGACAGCCCATCCGCCCAGCCCGTGAACTCCGGCTGCTTGTCCATGTGGCCATAGAGGAGAACGGTGTCCTTGCCGCCGCCGGGTATCTCGCACAGCAGCACGGGCGTGCGGCCGGCCGCGCGCACGATCTCGACCTTGAGGCCGGCGATCGGTTGTTCGCGACACCAGGCCGCCATCAATTCGGCTGCGCGATCCATGTAGCCGTGCGACTGCCACTCGGCGTCGAACAGCGGTGACTTGTTCGGAATGCGGATGTATTCGGACAGTTTCGGGACGATCGAATCCCGGAATGTGTTCGCGGTGGTGTCAATGGCTCGCTTGAAGTCCATTTTTAGTGCCTGATATCAATAGGTTGCATTATTTAGTTAATCTGCGTTCTACTAATGACGGCGTCTCGCCCGGCGGCCCGCCCAGTGTAAGTCCAAAAAAGCGGCATGCATTTGCCGTCGTCGATGCCGCGAGCGCGGCCGGTTCCTCGCTTCGACGTCGAGCCGTCTCCTCGAGAATCACCGGCAGCATCGAAGGCTCGTTTCGCCGATGCGCCGGTTTAGGCTGGATCGTTCTCGGAAGCAGGTAGGGCGCATCCGTTTCCAGCATGAGGCGCTCCGCGGGGATCCGCGGCGCAGCCTCGCGCAAACCCTGGCCGCGCCTTTCGTCGCAGATCCAGCCTGTGACGCCGATGGACAGCCCGAGCGCCAGGCAGTCTTCGAGTTCTCCCGGCCCGCCCGTAAAGCAGTGCAGCACGGCGCTTGCGGCCGCCTCGGGATGCGCGCGCAGCATTGCGACGAAATCGGCGTGTGCATCGCGCTGGTGCAGGAAGAGATGCCGTCCGAGTTGCTCGCCGAGAGCCAGCTGCAGTTCGAACGCGCGTCGCTGCTCCTCGGGAGGCGAGAAGTTCCGGAAGTAGTCGAGCCCGCATTCACCGGCCGCGACGACCAGCGGGTCCGCGAGCAGATCGGCGAGCCGGCCCGCGTCGCTGGCCTTGAGCGTCGTGGCATGGTGCGGGTGCACGCCGGCGGTGGCACGCAGGCATTGCGCATGGCGCCGGCACAAGGCGATTGCGCTTTCGGTGTCGTCGAGCGTGCTGCCCGTCACGATCATCACGGCGACGCCAGCGCCTCGCGCGCGCTCGAGCACCTCGCCGCGATCGGCGTCGAAGCTGCCGTGCGCGAGGTTCGCGCCGATGTCGATCAGGGTGGGGGGCGTCACGGGTGCGCCCGCCCCGTCACTCGGCGCGAAGCGCCGTGGTCACCGGCTGGCGCGCCGCGCGCAACGCGGGCAGGAAGCCGCCCAGCATGCCGATGACCACCGCGATGATGAGCCCGGTCAGGACGAGCGAGGGCGTGACGGCAAAGCGGAAAACGACCTGCGTAAAATTGCTGCCGAGCGTCGAGACCGCGACGTTGTTGAAGAGCAGGAAGGCGATCACGGCGCCCAGGGCCCCGCCTGCGACTGCGAGCACCAGCGATTCGAGCATGATCGAGACCACGACCGGGAAACCCCGGAATCCGATGGCCCTCAGCGTCGCGATCTCGCGGGAGCGCGTCCCGACGGCGGCGTACATCGTGTTGAGCGCGGCGAAGGTCGCGCCGAGGGCCATGATGAAGGTCACGACGCCGGCCAGCGCGCCAATGGTCTGGCGGAACTGCCTGGTTTGGCCGCTGAAGTAGGCTTGCTCGCTCTGGACGTCGACATTGACGCGCGGGTCGGCCGTCAGCGCGTCCTTGAGGGCCTCGAGGCCCTTCGCGTCGGCGAGCCGCAGGCGCACCGAGCTGAAGCCCTGGCGGTTGAAGGCCGACTGCGCGACCTCGACGTCGGCCCACAGCTCGCTCTCGTTCGCGTCGCCCGACTCGAAGATGCCGACGACGGTCCAGTCGGAGCCGCGCATGCGCAGCATCTTGCCCAGGCCGCCGCCCTGGAACTGCTGCGTCACGCCGCGCCCGACGATCAGCTCCTTGAGCCCGAGCTGGAAGCGCCGCCCTTCGACGATCTTCAGCTGTGGCCTCAGTTCGAATGCCGCAGGCTCGACGCCCCGGACCGTGATGTTCGATCCCAGCGTCTCTCCGGTCTTCATCAGCTCGGCGATCACGATCATTTCCGCGGAGGCGAGGGGCTGGCCGCCGCTGCCCTGGAGCACGCCGGGCGCCTGCTTGATGATTGTGGCCTGTTCTCGCGACAGGCCGGAATTGAGCTCCGCCTGGGAACCGCCGCGCAGCACCAGCGCGACGTCGGCCCGGCCGGCTGCTTCCAGCGTCGACTCGAATCCCGCGGCCATGGCGAGGAGTGCCGTGAAGACCGCGACGACGCCGGCGAGGCCGACGACGATGACGAGCGACGCCCCGAGCCGCTGCGGGATGCTGCGAATGCCGAGCTGCGTGATCGCGGAGATCTGTTTCAGCATGCGGACACCGGCCTACCGGCCCGCCAGCGCGTCCACGATGGTGAGCCTGGCGGCCCGCAGCGCCGGCAGCAGGCCCACGGCGAGGCTCAATACCACGATGGCGACGAAGCCGGTCAGCCAGACGCGGCTGTCCACGGCCACCGGCAGGTTGCCGCCCGTCGCCTTCGTGATGCCGACGCCGAGCGGCGTGGCGATCCCGAGCCCCAGGACGCCGCCGATGATGCACAGCGCAGCCGCCTCGGCGAGCACGAACCCCAGCACCGCGCGATTCGTGAAACCGAGCGTCTTCAGGATCGCCAGCTCCGGGATCCGCTCGCACACGCTCTGGGCAATCGTGTTGCCGACGACGAGCAGCAGCGTAAAGAACACCGCGAACAGGATCCAGCGAACGATCAGGCCGATGTCGCCGATCTGCTTGAAGAAGCCGAGGTTGAAGTCCTTCTCGGTCTGGGTCTTGGTCTCGTCGGGGGAGTTTTCGAACATGCGGTCAATCGTCGCCGCAACCTCGGCCGCGCGGTCCGGGTCCGCGAGCCTGATGATGTAGACGCCGGCCCGGCCGGAGCCGAACTGGTTTGCTTCGTCAAAGTAGGAGAAGTTGATCCAGCCGCCGCTTGTGCCGCGCTGCCATTCCTCGTCCTTGCCGTCGTAGATGCCGACGAGGTCGAAGGCCCAGGCCTTGCTGCCGTCTTTCTGCGGGAAGATGTTCGAGGCGATCGGCACCTTCTGCCCGATCTTCCAGCCGTACTGGTTGGCGAGGTTTCGGCCGGCGATCATGCCAGTGCGCGTGTCCGCGAAGGCCTTCCACTCGGCATCGGGCATCACGAATTCAGGATAAACGTCGTGCAGCCGCGCAGGGTCCACTGCCTGGATGATGAGCTGCGTGTTCTCCTGCCACACGCCGCCGAACCACTGGCTCCACATGACGCGGCTGACGCCCGGTACGGCCTCGATCTGCGGCAGCAGGCGCATCGGCAGGGATTGTGTGAATGACACGCGCGCCTGGGTGACAAGGCGCGTCGCGCCGACGAAGTCGGCCCCCGCGGAGAACAGCACGTTGACCGCCTGCAGCAATCCGAAAAGCAGGAATGCCATGACGATCGACAGCAGCGTCAGGGTCGTGCGCGACTTCCTGCGCCCGAGGTTCGCCAGTACAAAGCCTGTCCGCGTCATCGTTGCCTCAGGCCGCCGCCTGCTCGAGCAGCTGGCCTTTCTCGAGGTGCAGCGTGCGGCTCGCAAACTCGGCGGCCTTCGGGTCGTGCGTCACCATCACGACGGTCTTGCCGTGATCGCGGTTCAGTATCTGGAGCAGGCCGAGGATCTCGTCCGCGGTCTTTCGGTCGAGGTCGCCGGTAGGTTCATCGCAGATGAGGAGGGCGGGATCGGAGACAAGCGCGCGTGCGATGGCCACGCGCTGCTCCTGGCCGCCAGAGAGCTCCTTCGGCTTGTGCCGGGCGCGGTCTGAAAGGCCGACCACCTCGAGAACGACCGCAACGGACTTGCGCCGCTGCGCGGCCGAAAGATTCGTGAGCAGGAGCGGAAGCTCGACGTTGCGCTCGGCCGTCAGGACCGGCATCAGGTTGTAGAACTGGAATACGAAGCCCACGTGGCGCGCGCGCCAGGTTGCAAGGCGGCCGCCGGACAGCCGGTCGATGCGCTCGCCGGCGACGTGAACCTCGCCTGAAGTCGGGCCATCGAGGCCGCCGATCAGGTTGAGAAGCGTCGTCTTGCCCGAGCCCGACGGGCCCATCAGCGCCACGAAGTCGCCTTTCGGGATCGCGAGCGTGAGTCCGTGCAGCACCTCGACCGTCTGCTTGCCCCGCACGTACGACTTGTGCACGTCATGGACCCGGACCATCGCTTCACTCATCGCCTGCCTCCCGCGCCTTGACCGCGTCTCCGTCCTTGAGGGTTTGTGGGGCCTGCACGATCACCGTGTCGCCCGCCGACACGCCGGCCTGGACCTGGCGGCTCTCGCCCAGCGAGCCCCCGAGCGTGACTGCGCGCCGCTCGGCTCGCCCGTCACGCATCAGGAAGACGATGTCTTTGCTCTCATCCTGACGAATCGCCTCGGCGGGGACCAGCACGCCGCGCGGCGGCGGCGGGGCATTGCTGTCCGCAGGTCTCGACTCGAGGAATGCGACCCGAACGCCCATCTCTGGCACGATCCGCGGATCTTTGGTTCCCAGCGCAATGCGAACCTTGACCGTCGCTTTCGAGCGGTCGGCGGTCGGGACGATTGCGATCACTTCCGCGGGAATTCGCCATTCCGGATACGCATTCAGTTCCGCCTCGACATTCTGCCCCGGCTGCACGCGATTGATGTAAGCCTCGCTCACGTCAACCTGTATCTCGAGCGAATCCATGTCGACGATCGTGCCGATGCCGGTGCGGATCGATCCGCCGCCCGCGGAGACCGGCGAGATCATCTCCCCGGGCTGTGCTGCCTTCACCGTCACGACGCCGGCAAAAGGCGCGCGCACGATGGTGTTGTCGAGCTGGACCTCTGCCGCCCGCAAGGACTCCTGCGCGACCCGCACCGAGCTCTTCTGGCTCGATGCCCGGGCGCGCAGCGCCTCGGCCTGGGTGCGCGAGGCGTCGAGCGCCGAGGCACTCGTGAGCTTCAGTTGCTCCAGCTCCTGCTGACGCTTGTACTCCCGATCCGCATTGGCGCTCGAGGCCTCAGCCTCGGTTTGCTGCGCCCGTGCGGCGGCGACCTGCGCCCGCCGGAGCTCGACTTCCACGAGCGCCTCCGAGTCGTCGAGCGTCGCGAGGATTTCGCCCACGGCGACGCGTTGGCCTTCCTCGATCCGCACCTCGCGGACCTTGCCGGTGATCTTGGCGGACACGGTGGCCTGCCGGCGGGCAGTCACGTAGCCGGTCGCGTCCAATACCGAGGTTCCGGCGCTCGTCGGGGGCATGGCGCGGGCGATCTCGACTGTCACTTCGGTCGCTTCGTCCCGGCTGATGAGCCACATAGCCGCGGAGACAGCCACGACGACGGCCGCGCCGATGGCAAGCCACAGGCGGAGCCGGGACGACGATCCGTCCTCCAGCGCGTCGCGATCGATGCGGAGTTCCTTCAACAGCTCGGATTTGTTCAAGCGTTCTTTTCGGTCTGGCGGCCCCGGGGTCGCAAAGTCTGCCACAGACCCGGGTCGGGCCGCCGCCTTGACAAGTTTCAGTCGGGGCGCCAGCGAAATCCAGCGGATGCAATGCCGAGAAACAGCATGGTCATCGCCGCGAGCCAGCCCAGCTGCGGCAGTACCTCGGCGAGCCCCGCGCCATCCAGCATGACGGCACGCGCCGCATCGAGCATCTGCGTGAG
>Ga0187893_10006749_pt1 | contig 19377 bp, 24 predicted proteins | sample MA1701074metaG_FD_139574 | JGI IMG/M metagenome (GOLD analysis project Ga0187893, IMG submission 139574) | White microbial mat communities from a basaltic lava cave in the Kipuka Kanohina Cave System on the Island of Hawaii, USA - MA170107-4 metaG ... | reverse complement strand
TTTACCAACGGCCTGCCGGAGGCCGTCTCGCCTTTGGGTGAGTCCGTCGGGGACCGCAATCCCCGCGAGCTCGTTCTCCAGAACGGCGAGGCGCTTCGCCGCCTGGAGGGCCTTGATGGGAGTCTCGCCGAGGTCGGCCAGAACCTCGGAGAGTCGGCGCTCGATACTACCGAGCGCCTCGATGGCCGTCGCGCGAGCCATTGCCGAGGCCACCTCCTCGGCAATACTCCCCCCAAGGCCTTCGAGCCCGGGGACAAAACGCAGGGCGGAGAGGTCTTCCTCCTCGACCTTTTCCGCCTGCCGCGCGTCAGCGCGGCCAAGCACGGCGTCGCGGGCGTGGACCGCCGTCCGCGGGGAAACGATCTTCCCCTCGGATGCGGCCTTTCCCAGAACTTCGGCCAAAATGGGCGTGAACCCATTCAGCCGAGGCGCCGGGACCTTCGCGAACAGCGCGGCATAATCCTCCGCGCTGTACGAAGGCCACGCCACTCGAATCTGTAGCGGAAAGCGCTCGACGAGCGCCGCCGCCGCAGGCCCCAGATCCGCGATCTCCTGGGGCTCGCGATTAGTGAGCCCGATGACGACTTTCGTCGCCATCTGGAACTGCTGGGCGCCCTTGCGGAGGCACCCAGCAGTTAAGGTGTCCTTGAGCGCCAGCAAAACGCTGGTCGGCGCGTCGAACACCTCCTCAAAGACAGCGTACGGAGCGGCTAGGAACGACCGCTCCGGGTGATACTCGAGAACCTTCTGGTCCTCGAGTTTTTTGAAGTCCAGGCCGCCCCAAAGGGCGGCCTCGTCCAATCCCTCGCCAAAGGACTGGACATGGGTCTCGGCTTCAAGCCCGAGACCCCGAATGATCGCGGTGATCATCGCCGACTTGGCGTGACCACCCGGCCCCCAAAGAATTACGTTTTTCTTAGCAGTGAGGGCCACCGCCAAGATCTCGGCCACGTCGTCGAAGTACACAAACGACTGGCCGAGGATCTGCCGAATGCGCTCGAGCATCCGGCACCTCCTTTTCTTGTTGAGTTTGAGCGCTCCACCTCTCGGGCTATTGTTGCCCGCGGCAGACCTTGCACTCCTCGCGTTCTTGTTGGCAGCGAGTCGCCACGCTAAAGATCGACATACCGACCTTGCGCGGTTGTTGCATATCCGTGGTATGTCACGACCTCGGCGATTACTCGCCGAGGATTTTACTCCACGAGCTCTCGAACGGATCGCCCATGACGTCGGGCGACCAGATGAGAGCGTGGCTGCACCAGAAGGCCAAGGCCTCCCGATGCTCGGCGGAGCCGCGGACCATACTGCGGTCCCACGGCTCCTTGGGGGCGAGGTCGCCGACGAAGGCGGTAATGAGGACGTACGTCCTCGCGTCCCGCTTGTCGGCGAAGGCCAGAATTACGACGGTCGTCGCCTCCGGCCCCTCGACCCCAACCACAACCCGCGACGGCTTGTCGCGCCCCACCCGGAGCGCGAACGTCGCGGGCTCACTCGGGTGAATCGGCGCGGTGGGCACGCAGCCCGACCGACCAACCACCCGACCCATTTCAACCGCAATCGCGAGGAATTCCCCACGACGCGGCAATGTGATGCAGGCGATCGCTTCGCCCAACACCACATCCACCTCCGGATGGGCCCGGAGGTGTTCCTGTGCCTTCGGCGGCACCACAATAGTGCCGCCGTCGGCGGTTTGGTACTTCATTTTCCCCCCGCCGCTGTGCGGCAGAAAGAGATCTCGGCGGCATGAGCCATTAACTCGCGCAAGATTGCGCGAGACCGAGTAATTCAATTCACGAGAAGCGAATTAACCACTAACCCTCCATAAATTTCTCATGGAACCCTGCGATCAATTTGCTCCTCGCGAATATAAAGTCTATTCTCTTTTCAAAGTACATGTCTCTGCCACTCGGCAGGCCTCTCTCCTCCTTGTGCTCCCCGCTCTCCTCTTCGGGGCTCCTTCGCAAAGACATTCGAGGCGGTAAGAGAGGGTTAAGCTCTTCCCACCTCCCAATCTCTTTACGAAACGGTTGCGAACTATATGTGTCCTTGAGTGCGGGGTTTGCGGGCCCTACCTCAATTTCACAGCTCGCGGTGCAAACGATCCCGGAAGGCTGTCTCTCATCCCACTCCCTCCTCCTTTATGGCTTACCGGTCCATATACCGTCCCGACCTTGTGTCGGGATCAGGGGTGGGCAACAATCTTCCTCGATCCCTCAACGAACTTATTCTGGTTAAAGTATATCATAGAAAAAACGTTATGTCAATCTAACATAAATACTATGGTGTCAATACACTTTTTATCCTTATTTTACAATATAAAATTAGTTATCCCCATTGTCATATTTGTGTGGCAAAAACAAATATGCTAGCATATTTTCATGCAGGAAGAAAATGTTTTGATTCAAGCTGGGCTCTCCGGCGAACAAGCCGTCATATATCAGGCGCTCCTCGAGAAAGGTCCCCAGAGGGCCAGCGACCTCGGCAAGTGGACGGGGATAAAGCGCGGGCTCGTATATAAGGTCTTGGAGCAGTTGGTAGCCATGAACCTGGTCGCAAACAAGGGCGGCCCGGGGACGGTAGCCGTCTTCTCCCCCGCCCACCCCTCTCTCCTCCTCGCCAACATTGAGCGAAAGGAGAAAGAAATCGCTCTCACCAAGGATATGCTCGAGGGCTCTCTCGGGGCGCTCGTTTCCAAGTACAATCTCCTCGCCGGCAAGCCGAACATCCGCTTCTTTGAGGGGGCAGAGGGCGTCGCGAGTGTCGTGCGCGACAGCTTGACTTCCAAGACGGAGATACTGACCTATGCCGACAATGAGGCGATGAATAAGTATTACCCGGCGCTCAACCAGGAAAATATTTCTTTGCGAAAAAAATCCCAGATTAAAAAGAGAATCATCTCCGTGGACTCGCCGTATATCCGAGAGCTCGCCAAGAATGACGATCCGGAAATCACCGAGCGGCGCGTGCTCCGGAATGTGCACAACTTCGCGACCGCGATGCAGATTTACGACAACAAAGTGGCTTATGTCACTCTCGAGCCGGAGCGCTCCATTGGTTTCATCATCGAAGACAGAGCGGTATATGCTATGCAGAAGGACTTGTTTGAGACAATGTGGCAGATGGCGGAGCCTCTTTCCCCTTGAGCCTAATCTCGTATTTCTTTTCCCCATTTATTTCGACTTCTTGTACGGCAAATCCGATTCTCTCGTAGTAGGGCAAGGTGCCGGCGTTCCTCTCATGCACGTACCCATAAATATCTTTCCCCTGTCCCAGCAATTTCTCGATCACTGCCGGGAAAAATTCACTGCCGATCTTGCTTCCCTTCACTTCGGATTCTACATTTAAGGATTCTACGTAAAGGTTGCCGTCCGAGTCAGGAGTTGCGGAGCAGAAAGCTACCACTTCGCCTTTATGTTTAAGAACATAAAAGGCCGACGCGGGGTTTGCAACGGTAGTGAAGAATTCTTCTCTTCTTTTCTCGAGCTTCAGAGGGTCAGTTATGAACGGGCGGTTGGCTTTGGTGATTGCCCACAAGAGCTCCCCCAGCTTTTGTTTTTCCTCGTCGGTCAACACCTCCATCTTAGTGTCTCGGAGAGATTCCATAGTTATTTTTTCTCCGGTTTCATTTAGCCGCCGGTAGACATCGGCGTAGAGCAGTATTTCAGTTTTGTACCTCTCTAAACTCTCGAGGAGCCCATCCGGATCGACTCCTCTTTTGTCGTGAAAAGCTAGTATAAGTTTTTGAGCGCGGCGGAGCAAAGAGTCTTCTATATCTCCTAGATAGGATTGCGAACTACCTAGCGCCCCTTCTGGCAAGAGAGCGGCCATCGCTTGGTTTAAATTACTTGCCACTTCTACTATTTCTCCGTATTTTTTGAATATTTGGGAAGCTACTTCTTGAGGCAAATCTTCACCTAGATCCAAGATCTTCTCGCCGAGGTCCGGCGACCCGGACATGGACAGAAACGAACGTAAAATATCTTGAGTGTAACCCGGAGAGTTCGTTAAAATTTTCTCCAGGCGCCGGTAGCTCGGCATATCGGCCTCCGATAGAAATCGCAAAAAATGTATTTGTTCTCGCAAGCTAATCGATTCAATTTGAATACCAAGCAAAGAGTTCAGGTACGCTCTTATTTCCGGGGAATGCAAAAACTTAACTATATGTGAGAAGTCCTCATTGCCCAGAGGATTGAGTTGTCTTTGTTGAGTTAAGCCCTCGTAGCTTATCAAGGGATATGTATAAGAGGGTTCCTTTTCCTTGCAGACACTTTCCAGATCGGAGAGAAAATTATGTTCATAAGATTCGGCAACTTCCGCCATTTTCGAGAGCTTCCAGTTGAAACTATTCTGTGACTTTATTATTTTTGCACACCTTTCTAGAACCTGAAGTGGAACATTTTGAAAAAATATTTTAGGATCATTTACCCCTCCGATAATTTTCATTAGCCGATCGCCAAGGTATAAATATCTTTCATTACCCAAATGAAAACGAGGAAAGTTTTGAAGGATGCCCCGTATTGACTCTTGATCTAGCGTTAAGAATCGTTCGGGACTCGGGTCCGAATTTACCGGCTTGGAGACCAACGCAAAGGGAATCCAAGTGTTTCGATCAGTGACACCTATGTAATCACTTGAGACTCTTGAGTATTGCACCCCGTCAAGTTCTGGCACAATACCGCTATCAGACAAAAACATGTTGGTTTCTCGGTGCAGAGTTTCTTTTATCTTATCTTGGTCAACTTCAACTTTTGTTTCCAAAAATGACCTATCGACAGGAGCATCTTCGGTAAAGTCAATGACGTTTTGGATTTCTAGATTGCAAGCAAAAGCAACAATCGGTGATCTGCTCCGCTCTCTTATTAATTTGAGCACTAACAAACACTTATGGTGCGCCCTGTGTGCCCATTCTCCGTTTCCTTCTGCCCACCTTGCGCTGTACCCCAGCAATTTGATGACACTAAGAATTTGAGCAGGAGGCCACGATTCAATTTTCTGCGCAAGGGCCTCTACCGCACCCGGGTCTTCGAATCCGAAGCTAAGATCGTATGCAATTTCTCCCGCAGATTGGGGGATGTGATTGTTATGAAGATCTGGAACCTCATTTAATTGTGCTAGCACCCGGAGCTTTAGAGCAAAGTCAATATTAAGATTTTCAAAAATATCGGGAGATTTGCTGAATAGCTGTTCATAAAGTCTTCCTAAGAATCTTTTCCTTTTCGCGTCGCTAAAACCCTTTTGGAATATCATCATGTTCACAAATACGACAAGCTCCTTTGCGAAAATTCTTGTTAGTTCTGCTTGTTCTCGCGTTATAATTCTTTCGTCGCGGCCGTAAGGAGCGTATTCCAGTATTTTTTCTTCAACCGGGTCGTAAAAAGAATCTAAACGAGTCGGATCCTCTTCACTTGCATACAAATTTTGGAAATATTTTTTAAGCCAGACCCTGAATTCAGTCTCTTTGCTTTCTAGGGTACCCCCAGCATCAATTGGCGTTCTATTTTGTAAAGCATCAGGCTTGAAACTCATGGCGTAATTATACTTGTTTTTTGATAGATATGAGTTATAGAACAATATCTTCGACCATTTTGACCTTGGCCTTCTTGTCCTTTAGGTTCAAAAAGACTACCAGAAGGTCGAATTGCCAGTCCCGGTCGTCCAGCTTCTTCTGAAGGATGTAGGTCTGGATCGCCCGGGAGAGGCGCTTCAGCTTCCAAGGGTGCATATTATCCTCCGGCCGGTAGCTGTCGTGTTCCTGCCTGCCGGCAGGCAGGTCACGATTAACATCTGCCCGAGCCACCGACTTGACCTCGAAAAAATGGAGTAAATTACCCTTCTCCGCCACGATGTCTATCTCTCCCCATTTCTTCGTGTAGTTGCGATCCAAAACAGTATAGCCATGTTTCACGAGAAACTTTACAGCTATATTTTCGCCTATTTCTCCAGTTTTCTGACTATCGGATGTAAATTGTTTCACGTGAAACCCCGTTAGAAGCATAAGTTAATAATGTTTCATGCTAACATAATGTCTTCCGAGCAAAAGTATTGGGCTTCTAACGGGGTGAAACTCGTCCTTTAGAAAATCCTTGTAAAATAAAGATATTTTTCTAAAAGACAGTTTAGATAATGTCCTTTATAAACACTACCCACACAGTTATCCACAATCCCTTGTGCATAAACGCTTTTCTAAAGGACAGTGTTTTTTGTGCGGGCAAGGAGAATCGGACTCCTATTTACTGATTGGCAACCAGTCGTTTTACCACTAAACTATGCCCGCATCAAATTTCAAACTGCCGCGATAATTATATTATTTTATGCACTATTTTGCAATTTGATTTTATCCTTATTTTCTAATGCTTATTTGCTATTTTGATAAAAATAACATAGAATAAACCAGTTATTAGTAATAGCACCCGTGGTGAAATGGATATCACAACGGTCTTCGGAACCGTCATTGCAAGTTCGAATCTTGCCGGGTGCGCACGTTAAAAGTCCCCATAGTTTAACGGATAGAATGTAGGCTTCCGGAGCCTAAGATAGGGGTTCGATTCCTCTTGGGGACACAAAATAACATGGAAAGTACAATAAAATTAATCTCTAAGGTCCCAAAAGAGGTTTCACGTGTAACGGAAACGCTGGAAAAGGCCGGTTTTGAGGCCTATTTGGTGGGCGGCTGTGTTCGGGATCTCATTATGGGGCTGGAGTCCAGGGACTGGGATATAACTACCAATGCGAAACCCGACCAAATTCAAGGGTTATTTCCTAAAACGGTATATGAAAACGATTTTGGCACAGTGGGAGTTGTACAGGAGGATGTTTCTCATGAAACATTGAAAGTAGTTGAGGTAACGCCCCATAGACTCGAAGCAAAGTATAGCGACTTTAGGCACCCGGATGAGATTAAGTTTGCCGATAGGGTCGAGGAAGACCTTAAAAGACGGGATTTTACAGTAAATGCTCTGGCCATGGACTCTAAAGGACATCTTCTTGACCTTTTCGGCGGCCTAAAGGACATAAAGGACAGAGTCTTACGGACAGTAGGGGAGCCAGACGAACGCTTCGGCGAAGACGCGCTCCGGATGCTACGCGCGGTGCGGCTCTCTTTACAACTCGACTTTTCTATTGCTGAAAATGTTTCGGTTGGGATCGTCAAAAATGCACAACTGATCGAAAAAATCTCCAAAGAGCGAGTAAGAGAAGAACTCGAAAAAGTAATAATGTCAAACTCGCCTGCTGCCGGAATCGTGCTCTTCCAAAAGCTTGGCCTCCTCCGACACATAATCCCGGAGCTGGAGGAGGGCATTGGAGTGGAGCAAGGCGGGGAGCATCTCTACCCGGTCTGGGACCATCTCCTCCTCGCGCTTCAGCACGCGGCGGACAAAGAGTGGCCGCTCGAGGTGCGGCTCGCGGCACTTTTCCATGATATCGGCAAGCCTCGGACTCGCCGAGCTAACCCCGCCCTGCCTCCCCTTACTATAAGGGGAGGAGAGAGGAGGGGTTATAAACAATTCACTTTCTACGGTCACGAAGTTGTGGGCGCGCGGATGACCAGAAAGATTTTGGAGCGGTTAAAATTCTCAAACAAAGAGACCGAACTTGTGGAAAAGCTCGTGCGTAACCACATGTTCTTCTCCGATCCGGAGAAAATCACGCTCTCGGCTGTGCGGCGCATCATAAAAAATGTCGGCCCCGAAAATATTTGGTCGCTTATGAAAGTCCGGGAGTGCGACCGGGTGGGCATGAAGAAAAAGGAGGCGCCGTATCGGCTCCGGAAGTACTACGCCATGGTGGAAGAGGCGCTCCGCGACCCGATCTCGGTCGGGCAGCTAAAAATTAACGGCCACTATCTCCAAAAGGAACTAAAAATTCCTCCGGGGCCGCGCATGGGCTGGATCCTCCACGCGCTTCTCGAAGAAGTGCTCAACGATCCGACCAAAAATACAGAAACTCACCTCGCGGAACTTGCAAAATCGCTCAATGGCCTCCCCGACGGCGCGCTCCAAGCCCTAGGCGAGCGCGGCAAAGACAGAAAAGAGGAACTGGAAGAGCGTGAGATCGAGGCTCTCCACCAAAAACACGGAGTCAGGAAAGAGAGTTGACTTTGATTATAATTTGATTATAATGGGCATATGACTCAAAAAATCATAAAAATAGGCACTTCTGCCGGAATAGTGCTCCCAAAGCCCACTATGAAAAAAATGGGCTTGAAAATAGGCGACAGAGTAGAAGTGGACCTGGAAAAAGACCGCAACGAGATAGTGGTTACATCAGAGAGGCCGAAAATTTCAAGTGCGGATGCGAGAGTCGGCAGAATCGCACTCGATATTCTCAATCGCTATCGTCAAGATTTCGAAAATCTCGCCGACAAATAGATGAATTACCTTTCCGAACAGCAAATTCGGATAATAAACCAGTTGGTGCTCCGAGAGACTGGTGGGCTTTTGGGCGTGCGCGATCATCACGCACTTTCTTCGTTAGAAAATTTACCTAAGCAAATAGCTTTCGGTAAGGAGCTGTATGAAGGTATTCATATGAAAGCCGCGCTTTACGCTCGTAATATTATTATGGGGCATATTTTTACTGATGGGAACAAAAGAACCGGAATGCTTTGCGCACTGACTTTTCTGGAAAATAACGGTTATGTTTTGGAAATCAATAAAGGCGGAATCGAAAAATTCGCACCAAAGATCGTGCTGGAGAAATTGGAGTTAAAAGAGATAGCCGACTGGCTTAAGAAAAATTCTAGAAAAGGCTAAGCTACATTCTTAACAATTTTTGGGCAGCCATTTCTGCCTCCTGTACGGCCAAATGTTGTTTGAGTGTTTCTGTGTCAATGTGTCCAATTTTTTTGTCAGCTTCCAAAAGTTTTGCTACGGGATAAAATTTTTCCCATAACTGTTCGGCAAGTGTGGAGTCAATATCTACATCTCCTATTTTTCCCCTAAGTTCTCCACTTGTACCATCTAATACAATTTTCTCTCCATCGATTTCTCCTTCAATTTTCTTACCACGGCCCGCCTCTACAGAAATAACTAGTTTAGATCTTTTTGCTAATTCATATAAAGGCGAACTATTATTACCTCCAAATCTTTCCCTAGACTTGGAAGCCTCCCATTGTTCCTTGGTCGTCATCCCGATAGCTTTATTTATGTCCTCAGGGCTGGGGTTATATTTTTCTGGTGTCATACACCAATTCTCTCTCTCTCTCTCTTACTAGAAAGGCAAATCCGGTTATCCACATGCCCAATTTAGCATTTATTTGCGGTCGCGGATAAATGCTGAGTCGGAACTTTAAGAGACTTCTTGTTGGTAGCAGGTTTCGCAGTAGACCTGCTCTTTGCGCTCGGGGGAGTAGGAAGTTTCGAATTCGTTGGGACATGGGTTTTCCCCATGAAAATGTTTTGCCGTGTTTCTTTTCGCATCCGCCGACGCCAAGGCTTTGGCGGACAGGCATGCACACCGCCGTGCCCAGAGCTTGCGGGGGTTGCGCTTCTGCATGCGCGCTTGGTGCCGGCATTCGAAGTCTTTGCGCGGCAAGGGTAGGTTCAGGCGCTGGTAGAAATCATATTCCGCGCGAGTGATGCGGAAATTCTTTTTGCATTCGCTACAGACGAGAATTTCTTTTAAAATTTCTTCCGTTGACTCCCTGGAAGTTGCAGGCACTTCACTTTCTTTGATTGTTGCCTTGCCGTAGGTGCCGGTTTCCGCGTTCTGCCAGCGGAAGCCTTTATCTTTTGCTTCCTTTTCGGTCATGGGAAAATATTCTTGCGCTAAAGTTTCGTTATAACCAAAAGGGGAGAGCTCTGGTGGCAGGAATTCGCCGTACGCACCTTCCTTTTTCATGCTCTCAGTAATCTCGTCGCGCAATTTTTCGTATTCTTCCTTGGAGTATTCCTTATTCAAGATGTGGTGATTTTTCTTTTGCAAACCTACACAGCCGAAACAGTCCATAGAGTGGTAGCAAGAATCGGAATAATACATTTTGTTGCAGTACATAGGGTATACGCAGCCGATCGAGTTGTTGGTGCTTAGTGTACCCATAACGTTATAACAGCGTTCCGGTTTGTAATAGGCATTGTTGCAGTCCCAACAATCAATTCCGGATTCAAAATCTGCTACGTACGAACAGTTTTTTGCGTCAGACGAATCAAAGACTCTTACCCCGTCGTAACAGTTGTACATATAATCACCAGTAATATTGTTGCATTTGACTGCCTGAGCGTATTTCACTATCGCTTTTGCTTTTATTTCTTGATATTTTTTCTTAGCCGCTTCGATCGAGGCGTAATCTTTTAAAATTTCCGCTTTTTTCTTCTCGAATTCTTCCCTGCTTACTTGTTTGTTTTCAATACAATAAGTAAGGTTGCGTCCGTTGGTACAGAAAATGCAGTTTTGGCAGTTGCGCATGTCGAAAGAAAATAGTGTATCCACGCATTCCTGCAAACGCTCGCCATAGAGACACTTAAAAGATTTTCTGGTATCCACACATTCATAGCAAAGCTCTGAATCGTAAAGAAAATCACAATCAACACAGTTTTTGCAGTTCATTATCAGGCGTCCATACAAGCAATCTTCGTTGTTCTCCGCTGCAAAAATCAGGTAGCAGTTCTTGTTGTCAGCAGCGTTATTGGTATAGTCGGAATTGGTGCTGGTGATGACCAAGAGCCCGATGCGCGGGACCTTATTCTTAAGTTGCCCGAATTGCTCAAGGAACGGCCGAGCCGGGTCGTAATCCATTTGGTAGTCCCTGGGATCCCATTTGTCGCTCCACCAGCAGGCATGGCAGTACACGGGGAAGGAGGTTCCGTCCGGGTAAATGGATATTTTTTCTTCGTGGCATAGATCGCAGGCTCTTTTATACAGAGTGCGTTCATTACGGTAGGCCAGTCGCCTCTGCATCCGGCAGTCCGGACAGTAACCCGGCGCAGGCACGCCGATCTGATCGTAAAAGATCTGATCCTCCAGCCGGACCTCGAAATCTTTACCGCAAGTTTTGCAATTCTTCACCACTAGATAGATAATATCATTTTTTTATGTTTCGCTCTTTTGAGCTCATCAGGCAAGACACACATCTTGCAACATTTCGGGCGAACATTTGTTCGCCCGGTGAGCAATTGCTCACGAATCTCTACGTTTCTCCTCGATTTTTCTAAGGAGGGCGTTGAATGCCTCTGCCCAGTTTTTCTCGGGAGATTCATAATCACGGTGGTGGCGCGCTCCTCTGTCGCTACCCCACCCCTCGATGACCCGCCAGCCAAGGTTGGAACACATCGAGCTTATCCATTGGTACTTTGCGCCGTGATGATTCCCGGCAGTACAAAGCACAAAGGGAATTTTGTATTTCAGGGCAGCTGCGGCGACTACAAGTCCTCCGGCTTGGTGTTCCGATTGGTCCTCAGGCATCGCAGCAAACACCATGTAGATGTCCGTCACAACGCCGTCCACAGGGACAAAGTCAGCAGGCTTGAAATCAGTTGCAATTTCTGTCTCGCCGATACGGACGGTTTTGGCCTCAATAATTTCTAGGCCCATTTCCCGACCTATGCGGGCTGCATCGGCAAGATGCTGTGTGCTATCTTCCACAACAAGAATTCTGTACGACATATACCCTCCCTATTTTCTCCGTTTGTGCGGATGGCATAGGTGCCTACGAAGTTTTGGGGAACAGCTTACTCTGGCTTTATAATAGCATTTTTAAAGTTTAATGTCAATATAAATCGACAGAAAATTATTCATTATCGTTAATATTCTCAATACTTCTTTTTAATTTAGTATATTTTTGTCGAAAAAGATTGACACAAATAATTTTCTTGCTATACTTTTGGCATGGATAGTAAAGAAAACGAGCTGAAAAATTTGCTCATCGATGTCGGACTTAAGGAAAAAGAGGCGGATGTCTACCTTGCCATTCTTGCCCTCGGGCAGGGTACGGCATCAAAGATCGCGCGCAGGGCGCACATCGTCCGCACCACGGTCTATGATATTTTGAGTTCACTATTTGATAAGGGGCTCGTGACCCTAACTGGCAAGGAGCCCAAGCAAGAATATGTGGCCGAGTCGCCGGATAACTTGAAAATTTTCTTGGAGAGCCGACTGGGACAGATGAAAACTGATCTTCTGGATGCAGAGCGGGAACTTATCCCGCAACTAAAGTCGATCCACAGTGTCGGCAACAGGCCCAAGGTCATGTTTTACGAGGGCGAGGAGGGTATGCGCCGGGTTTATGAAGACACTCTCACCTCGAGCGAACCGATCCGAGCGTACGCGGACATCGGCAACATGTATCGCGGACTGCCCGGCTATTTCCCGGAGTATTTCCGGCGCCGTGCGGAGAAAAAAATTAAAATTCGAGCGGTCATCCCCAATACTAAGGAAGGTCGGGAGCGCAAAAGTCTCGACGCTGCAGAACTGCGCGAGTCGGCGCTCGTGCCCGAGGAGATATTTCACTTCACCCCCGAAATAAATGTATACGACCACAAGGTGATGATCGCCTCGTGGAAGGAAAAACTTGGCATTATCATCGAGAGCGCCGAGATCGCGGAGGCGATGAAGACTATTTATGAACTCGCCTGGGCGGAAGCCAAGAGATTGGATGAAAAATCGTAACGAGTGCCGGCCTTACGCGCTTTTTCGCGCGAAGAAGATTTCGAAGAGGCGGGTTGAGGCGGGGGTCAAGTTGAAGAGGACGGCGAGCGTGAAGAGAAGAACCGAGAGCCCCGGGGAGTAGAAGGAGAGCGGGATGGCAATTACGGCGAAAACGATGGGGATGACGGTCCGGATGGTCGAGCCGTAAATTTCCCGGCGGGAGATTTCCGGATTCTTGATGTGCTCGGAGTAGATGACGTAGTAGCGCATCCAGAAGAGGGTGAGCCCGATGAGAATAATATGCACGCCGAAGATGATGATGGCGAGCTCGCTCCCGCTGTAGCGGGAGAGGAGCGAAGAGGAGGCGGGGATGAGGGCGATGAGGAGAAGAAAAATGGCGTTAATGTTGGTGAGGTGCACGTCCACGTTCTTGGAGTAGACGGAGATGAAGAAGTGGTGCGCCCGCCAGTAGGTGAAGAGGAGGGCGAAGGAGAGGACATAAGAGACGAAGGCCGGCCCGAGCTCCCGGACCGCGGACCAGAGGGCCTCGTTGTCGAAAGGGAAGATGGGCGGGATCTGTATCTCGAAGACGAGGAGGGTCATGACGATGGCAAAGACGCCGTCCGAGAGCTGGTCGAGGCGGGTGTGAGACATAACGTAAGTTAAAAGTTATAAAGTAGAAAGTTATAAAGCTTTTAAACCTTATGAACTTGATAACTTTCCACTTTGGAAATTATACCATAATTTCCAAGTAAACCGGCGCGTGGTCGGAGCCTGTATTAGTCAGCCAGTTTCAGCCCAACTTTTTCAGCAATCTCTTTTATCCATCGATCGTGGCGTGAAAGCTGGGAGGAGATTGCAGCATACTCGAGACTTAAATCCTTGATTGATTTTACGATCGAATCGCTTGCCACGATAAGGCCCTGTACCAGTTCTTTCAATCCCGCCAAGTCATCTTTGATCTCCTCCACGTCTTTTTTAGAGGCTAAAACGGAAGTTAGCTTGTTTATATCCTGATCAGTAAGCATAAGTTAATTATAATTCTAGATTGTTTTTAGTCAACTTTATACATTTATCTCCAGTACGACCGGCGCGTGGTCGGAACTACTTGACGGAAAGCTCCAGGCCGAGACCGGATGTGACTTTCTGAAGGAAGGAGAGCGTAGGGTTTGTCCCGCCTGCTTCAAAGCGTGCCAGGGATGATTGAGTTACACCGATCTTTTTAGCCAATTTTCGTTGGGACATACCCTTCTTATTCCTTGAAATTATCAGAGCCCGAATTATTTGGAACTCGGGTTGCATTTGGGCACACGCTTTTCGTACCCCTGGCCTTTTGAACGCTTCTTTCTTAAGTTGTGCTAAAGTTTTCATAAATCTAAGATAGCATATATGCTATCTTAATGCAAGTACTTTAGTCTATTTATAACAACTTCCAATTCTTTTTTGGGAATTTTTTGGCTTTTCTTTATAAAGGCATGTAATATCCAAATATCTGCGTGGTGAAAAGTATAAAAAATCCTTACAGACAGGTTTGTCAAAACTCTTAGTTCATAAACATTTTTCGCCACCTTTTTTGATCTAGGCGGTCTGATTTTTTCGCCAAATTCATCTAAAATCTCTAGAGAACCTACAATCTTTGAAACAGTCGAATCGTCAAAAGACAACAGGAAGGCCTGAATATCATCTCTCAAAAATTTTACTCGGTTCATATTTCAATTATATATCAAGCTCCAGTGTCACCGGAGCATGGTCGGAGCCCTGGACTTCGACTTTCTAATTAACGACTCGTATAGGTTTACCTGACAAGAAAGCCCTTATGTTTTCCAGGGTCATTAACGCATAACCATTTTCGGATTCTTCGGTTATTGATGCGCTATGAGGAGTTATTACGATTCGATCATTTTGTAACCAGGGGTCGTTTTTAGGAATAGAACCAATAATGTCCGCATCGAAGCCAAAGCCCGCTACTTTTCCTTGTTGGATATTCTCTAAAAGCGCTTTTTTATCTATAATCTTTTCTCTGGAAATAGAAACAATTAACACTCCCCTTTTCATTTTCTGGAATTCTTTGGTCGACAATAGGTTCTCGGTCTCTTTAGTAAAAGGCACAGTTACCACAATAATATCGCTTTCCTCTAAAAGCTGTTCTAGGTTGACGAGTGTTACCCCTGGAACCTTTGTACTGCTTTTATTGATTCCAATAACTCGCATATTGAAGCCGCCAGCAATTCGGGCAACAGTTCTACCAATGTCGCCAACGCCAATAATCCCTATAGTCCTGCCAAAAATGTTAATTCCCAGATAATCCGCCGGCGCATAATTCTCCTTTTGTCTAATTGCTCGATCAGCTTCGGTGATACGTTTGGCCAAATCCAATATAAGTCCGAAGCAATGCTCTGCGACTGCTTCCGAGTTCACTCCCTTTTCATTACTCACGACAATTTTACGTTCGCGTGCGGCTTCCAGATCAATCCAATCCGTACCTACACTAAGCGTAGTTATTAGTTTCAGGTTGGGCATATTTTGCATATGCTCTTTAGATAAGAAAGCAAAGGCAGTGGGGCTTGCCACCAGTATCTCAGCATCAAAAGCTCTTTCTTTTATCTCTTTGGGACTGATTTTCTCGGATCCAATCAGGTGGACATCGTTGATGCCGTCTGAATTTAGAATTTTTTCTATCTGTTTAAGTAACTTATTTTCATCCTTGGCAACCAGATAAGTTTTCATTTCGAGACATTATACTACATTTCTATTAATACCGGCGCGTGGTCGGAGCCCATAACTTCAGGCAGAATCTTTGCGCTTTTAACTTTTAACTTTAAACTCCCGGACACGAATATATAATCTATGCGCCAGCCGATGTTCCGGGCGCGGGCGTTCGCGAAATGCGTCCACCAGCTGTAGTGCCCACCCTCCTTCGTGAACATGCGGAAAGTATCGAGGTAGCCCGCCTCTATTATATTGTCTATGCCTTCGCGCTCTTCGCGGGTGAAGCCCTTCTTGCCGTCGTTTTCTTTCGGCCGAGCTAAATCTATTTCTTTATGCGCCACGTTTAAGTCCCCGCAGAAGATGACTGGTTTCCCTTGCCCTGAGCCCGTCGAAGGGTTCTCAAGCGATTTTATGTATTCCAGAAATATAGGGTCCCAGACTTTGTGCCGGAGCGGTATGCGCGAGAGGTCGTCTTTGGAGTTTGGAGTGTAGACATTTACTAAATAGAAATCTTTAAACTCCGCGGCGATGACCCGGCCCTCGGTGTTGGGGTTGCCGTATTTGTCTACTAGATCATATTTCTTGGAGATTTTTTTCCCGACCTTGTCGCGGATCCTCGATCGCAAAGCGATCGGGACGGGGAGATCGTTTATGACCGCGAGCGGTTTAACTTTGGTAAAAATTGCCGTGCCGCTGTAGCCTTTTCTTTGCGCGCTGTTCCAATATTCCTCATATTGCGGCAAATCCACTTCACTTTGCCCTCGCTCCGCCTTCGTCTCCTGCAGGCACAAAATGTCGGGCTGGTATTTATTGATAAAAGGCAAAAAAAGCCCTTTCTTGTGCACCGCCCTTATGCCGTTTACATTCCAACTTACAATTTTCATTTCATTAATTATAACCCAATTAAAAAAGCGCCACTCGAGAGTGACGCTTCCTGGCTCGTACGTGAGCTATGCGGACAGTGCGGTGTCAGCGACTTGGCCTCGGACCAAGATTCGGATGGCTCTGGCTTACGAGCCTTCTGTTGCCAACCCTTCCGGAGGGTCCATTACCCCTAGAATCCGGTTTTTGTAGTCAACCAAACTTTCACCGGGTGGGGGGGGAGGGAGGATGAATGAAATAAAGTGTTCATTCGTCCTCATTCTCCCGACCTCTACAGTCACGTCGCTATCTAATACCCCTTGTAGCGCTCGTAAAAGTAGATTAAGACAGTAGTCGCAGATTCCTAGCCGCGAATCTGGTGTCAAATCCAAGGCATCGGCAATCATCACCTCTATTCTCCCATCATCCAGCCGATTCCATTGGTATATCCCATAGGTAGCCGTGTCAACTTTAGGGAGATCGAGATCCTTCTTATAGGAGGCCATATTTTCTCCTTGCCCTGTGGGCAAAAGGGTTAGTTTCATCAACGAACTTATTTTCTAAAACAATTATAACAATTTTTATATAGAAAGTCAAGTATTTTAACTATGGATAAAGCTGGAAAATTCCATAAAATAAGGATTTTATTGTTAAATTACCATTAATTGTCAAAAATGTTGACTATTTATTTTGATTGACTATAATAGAAATATGACTACTGAACAAGCGATCGAGTATTTGGGATTTACGGAAAAAGAAGCGAAGGTCTACCTAGCCCTTCTTTCTCTTGGGCAGGCTTCGGTTTACAGCATTGCCAACCGAAGCGGGCTTAAGAGGCCCACAACCTACGTCATAATTGACGATCTCATTAAGAAAGGAGCGGTCAGTCAGGTGCTTCGTGCCAGGAAACAGCAGTACAAAGCGAGGTCTCCGGAGGAATTGATTGCCGAGGCGGAGAAAAACCTAGAGCTTGTAAAAAATAAGTTGCCAGAAATCAGAGCTCTGGTGAAAGAAGAAGAGACGAAACCGCGGGTGTTTTTTGCCGAAGGGGAGAGCGGCCTTCAGAAAACACTTTTTTACGGGCTCAAAAAAATGGCCGGTAAAGAAATTTCAGGATTTTATGCCACGAATTCAAAAGAGGTGTTTGCAAAGTTCTCTGGGTTTGTTGAGTTTAATAATAAGGTGAAGGATCTGGGTATTACTCTGCGTGGCATTGCTCCCAATGACCCAGTGATTCAAAATTTTAGAGATACTGATGCAGAGTATGGAAGAATTTTCAAAACTTTGCCGATGGAAAAATATCTTCCGACAGTAAGTATTGAAATGGGGAACGATTTCGTAAAAATTCAGGATTGGGAAAATCTACAAGCGCTGGTGATTGAAAATGAAAATATTACCAAGACATTAAAACAAATCTTTGAATTAGTTTGGGAGTCAATTTAGTTTTTTATCTTTTCTTGTGATATTTCTATTGCACTTCTCGCAGGGATTTGTCGAGTACTTATTTTCTCTTGACCCACTCAGTTTTCGAGATACCAGCTTGTTTTAGGATACGCACAATCAGGTCCACGCTGATTGTTTTTTCGTGAGGATTCGGAACAGTCAAGGAGAGTTCGCCCTTTATCATGTAAGGATGTTTGCCTTCTTGATATGGCCCCGCAAAGCCGAAAGATTTTAATTTAGAGATCAGTTTCTTCTGGGAGAGAGGTGTGATTCTAGGCATAAGTACTCATACGCATGCTGCCGTATGAAGGTACTTTGAAGTTGGGGACGGGCAAGTTCTTCTTTAACCGCAAAATAAGCCAGCCTTCCAGTACGTCCCGGAGATTTTGTCTGCATTCCTCCAGGGTTTTTCCTGTGGACCAAACACCGCGCAAATCTTTAATTTCCGCATAAAACTTTTTCTTATTGTCTATCATTTCGTATCTAGCTTTACCGAGGTAATGATTCAAAAAGTTTTCTATCATAGCCTCATTATACCGGATTCTCATCATTTTGCAACTTTATTTTCGACTATGAAACTTCTTGTGGACCGTGCGGATGCCATTGATGTTCCAAGAAATAAGTAACATGAAATAAGTATACCTCACCCCGCCCTTCGATAAACCGAGGGCACCCCTCTCCTTGTCAAGGAGAGGGGAAGGGGGTGAGGTTATTTGCGGGAATGAAATTTGCGGTGAATTTCCCTTAGCGCCTTGTCGGTGACGTGGGTGTAGATCTGGGTGGTGGCGATGTTGGCGTGGCCGAGCATGGCTTGCACGCTCCGGATATCCGCGCCGTTTTGCAAGAGGTCGGTCGCGAAGGAGTGGCGGATGACATGCGGGGTAACTTTTTTGGAAATGCCGGCCTTGATGGCGTGCTCTTTCACGATCCGTTCGACCGAGCGGCGGGTAAGGGCCAGGGCCTCCTTGTTTTTCCGGCCTACTTGCACGAAGAGGGCATCACTCATGTCCTTGCGCGCCGCTAAATATTTTTTCACCGCATCTTTGGCAGCATCGGAGATAAAAACCACCCGCACTTTGCCGCCCTTGCCGCGAATGGTGAGCTCCGGAGTGGAGAGATCAATATCAGAAGCCAGAGAGCACAATTCCGAGACGCGTAGCCCGGTGGAGAAGAAAAGTTCCAAGATGGCTTTGTCCCGGAGATTTTTCAAATCGTTTCCTTTCGGAGAGTCGAGAAGACGGTTGAGCTCGGCCTCGGTGATGAGGTCCAGGGTGCGGTCGGAAGTCTTGGCGAGCTCGATCTCCTCCGCGGAAATGCACTTAACGCCGCGCTTGGTCAAAAATTTGAGGAACATCCTAAGGGCGATCATGTAATAATTTTGGGTCTTTTTGGAAACGGTTTCGCCGGTCTGGCGGTTGTTGCCCGTTACCTGGCGATTTAGCCAGAGGCGAAAAGTCCGCACCGACTCGCCGGTAATGTCTTTGGGCGACTTTACCTTCGCGAACTCAAAATATTTGGAAAGGTAGTGGTCGTAATTTTCGACCGTCCGGATCGCCCGGCCTTTCTCTATCTCGATGTATTCCAGAAATTCCCGGTGAAGTTTGTAAATATCGTCTGCCACAAGCAAATTATACCAAAATATTGTGCGACACTAACGCGTCGTATTCTAATCAATACCTTGGAAACACTTAGCTGTTAATATACTCTGTGGTGTCTGCAAGTTTAAACCAAAATGCGGACGTTTCTCGTTGTAGTAAGGAAGATATTTCTTTAAGGCTAAAT
>Ga0187893_10006748_pt1 | contig 19385 bp, 15 predicted proteins | sample MA1701074metaG_FD_139574 | JGI IMG/M metagenome (GOLD analysis project Ga0187893, IMG submission 139574) | White microbial mat communities from a basaltic lava cave in the Kipuka Kanohina Cave System on the Island of Hawaii, USA - MA170107-4 metaG ... | reverse complement strand
TGACCGCACGGCGGCGCTTGACTATAACCGTAAGGCTCTCGCAATCTTTTCCGGCGTTCTTCGCGGGAAGCCGAACGACCGGGAAGCGAAGCTAAACGTTGCGGGCGCGCAGTCGGCCCTTGGCGGCGCGCTTACCGATACTGGCGATCTCGCGCAGGCGGTGAGCGTTCTTCAACAGGTAATCCGCAGCTATGAGGCTCTCACTAAGGAGGAGCCACACGACGCACGGTCCCGAAGCCTCCTGTCCAGCGCGCACTACCGGCTAGGGGAGGCGTTGGTTCGCGCAGGAGCCGCGGCGCGCGGGCTCATCTCCTTGGAGCAGAGCCGCCAGTTGCGAGAGGACCTGGCGCAACGAGACCCCCTCAGTGCGGGAGCGCAAGGCCAAGTGGCCGAGGTCTATGCGGCCTTCGGCGGCGCTTATACCGCGATGGGGCGCCGGGGACAGGCGCTTGATTATTACCATCGGGCGCTCGAGATTACCGCCGATCTTGAAAAGCGTGGTCAAGCCAATGCGCACATCAAAACCGTACAGGAAACAGCGCGCACGGCCGCGGCGCGCTTGCGATCGCCTTAAGCCGGCCGCTGCTGCTTTGAGCAGCGTAACGTGCCGGTCTAGAGCGGCTCCTTGAGGCTAATGTTCAAAATGATGTCCGCATCAGCCGGAGCTTTCACGCGGATGTGCAGGTTGCGGCGAGCCTCGTCGTAGCGATATGGGATGCGTGGCTCAATTTTCTCAACTGGCGAAACGTGATGGATGATCCATTCGAATTCGTGCGTCGCGCGCGGCTCTATTTCCAGCCGCAGGATGTCGCCTGCCGGAGCGGCATGGACCTGTGTTGGATGTTCGTCGCCGGGCTCTGCCAAAAAGAACTCAGCGCCGAGGCGAGGCAGGTAGTGCAGCTCGATCACATTGTCCGGCCGTAGCAAGGGAACGATGGTTCCGTTGTGGGCGAATATCTGAGGCTCGGGGGAATCGGAGAGGTAAAGAACCTGGCGGCCACGGTGGATTCCGTTTGTGGAGAGGTTGGTCCACAAGCCTTGTGGAAGATATAGCTCGCGAATGGAAGTGAGCAGCATCTCATCGCCCAGCATGAATTGGGAAGTGCGGGAAACAGCAGTGGGGTCGCTGTGATATTGCATCGCCATGGGACGTAGAATGGGGACGCCGCGGTCCCGCGCTTCCTTCAGATAGGTGTAAAGGTATGGTTCGAGTGACCGCCGGATACGACGGATCGGGGAAGGCAGGGATTCTGGTGCCGATGTAAAGGCCAGGGGGAAGTAAGCAGCCAGTGGCTCGCGCAGACGACCGAGGTCCACTGCCGGAGCGAGGACGGCGGAAAACGCGGCGTGTTGAAGTTGTGCGACCGAATCGGCCAGCGAAAGGCGGGGAAGAATCGTCGCATGGCGTGGGAGTTGACTCTCTCGAAGGATTCCGACATGAAAAGGCTCGACGGGAATGGCGCCGGTCACCTCGAGGTGCTCCTCGAGGATCTCTTTGGGAGAAGGTCCGTAGTAGAAGAAATACTCGAAGCGATCCGCGACTCGGGCCCGAACATGAATTTGACTCCGGTGGGAGCGGGCCAAGTCGAAGGTGTAGCTCGTAGGGACCGAGAAGAACTGTCCGAAACCAGCGCTCGAAGTAAGAAGCGCGCGATTGGTTTCTATCGTTTGGCCGCGAAGATCCAGGGGTGTGCTCGAACGACTCCCGAGGCCGTACAGCTTTTCCTCGCCAGCGGCAACCCGGATGTAGGCGCCGCCGGGCGACAAGGGCAACTCCGATAGCAGTCTCTTCCCCTTAAGGGAGTCGACGCATACGACGGCATTCGACTTGTCAAGGTGTACTGCGATATAGGCGGTACGAAAGGTGATGGCCTTGTCATCTTCAGAGAAGGTGAACGCAACCGCTTCAGCGCTATAGGGCTTCCTGGAAACACAGTTGTCTGTGAAGCAACGTTGCAGCCGGAAAGTAGATGGCGACAGGAACTCGAGTTCCGCGGAACCTATGGGGAGAGATAAGCTGGCGGTGTTGTTCCGGAGGTTCCAGGAAGTAAGAGCAGCGAACTGCCCTGAAGCCACGAAAACCGTCATAGCCCCCGATAGGAAAAGCCTTCTCAAACCAGTTAGGATACCGCGGAGTGAAAATGGCTGATCCCGCGCGGGCGGCCATGGAGGAATGTCTAGTAGAATTAGGGAGATTGAGTCGTTTGAGTCCTTTGAACATCTCTGTGAAGGGGGAATACGCTCTACTGGCCTTGCTTGACTTGGCGATGCAGGGAAGGGCAGATCCGGTCAAGATCGCCTCGATCGCACAGAGGCAGAAGATTCCACAGAAATTTCTCGAGTTGATCCTGGCGGGGCTCAAACAGGGCGGATTCGTCGAGTCTCGGCGCGGCGCCGAAGGAGGGTACTTGCTGGCCCGCTCCGCAGACCGGCTGTTTGTCGGCGAAGTATTGCGATACATGGAGGCCGGACGTGGCGCACGTGGGAAGAAGCGGCGTGACGAGTCGCCATTCACCACCATGTGGGACAGGGTCGACAAGTCTGTGTCCGAGATCCTGGACAAGACCAGCTTCGCGGATCTGGCGCGGGAGTGGAAAGAGCGCCAGTCGAGTTACGTGCCCAATTGGGAGATTTAGGGAGGCAACTGTGATTTTTGACGACAACTCTTTGAGCATCGGCGGCACACCGCTGGTTCGGTTAAACAGGATCGGGCAGGGTCTTGGCGTGCAGATGTTCGGGAAAGTGGAGGGCCGGAACCCGGCATACTCGGTCAAGTGCCGGATCGGTGCTTCGATGATCTGGGATGCGGAGAAGCGTGGGACCTTGAAGCCGGGCATGGAGATCATCGAACCTACCAGCGGGAACACCGGGATCGCATTGGCATTCGTAGCCGCGGCGCGCGGTTATCCTATCACCCTGACGATGCCGGAAACGATGTCGATTGAGCGTCGCAAGGTCTTGAAGGCGTTTGGGGCCAAGTTGGTGCTCACCGACGGCGCCATGGGGATGAAAGGCGCGATCACAGCGGCTGAGCAGGCAGCGCAGGCCGAGCCGAATCGCTATGTTTTGCTGCAGCAATTCAAGAATCCCGCGAACCCCGCGATTCACGTCGAGACGACAGGCCCTGAGATTTGGGAGGACACCCAGGGCCAGATTGATGTTCTCGTTTCCGGGATCGGGACGGGAGGGACCATCAGTGGAGTCAGTAAGTATATCAAGGAGATGAAAGGGAAGAGGATCCTCTCGATCGGTGTCGAGCCCGCGGCTAGTCCGGTGATCACGCAAACCTTGAACCGGCAAACGGTAAAGCCCGGGCCTCACAAAATTCAAGGCATCGGCGCCGGATTCATTCCCGATACTCTCGACCTGAAGATGGTGGACCGGGTCGAGTTGGTCAACAATGAGGAATCCATCGAGATGGCTCGCCGGCTCGCGAGCCAGGAGGGGATTCTATCAGGGATTTCCTGCGGAGCGGCCGTGGCGGCAGCCGTCCGCATCGCGAAGGAGCCGGAGATGAAAGGGAAGAACATCGTGGTGATCCTCCCCGATTCGGGCGAGCGGTACCTGACCTCCGTGCTCTATGAGGGGATGTTCAACGAATAGCCGGTCACAACCCCACGCGCGTCTAGCTCGGTTACAGAGCCGCGCGCGTGAGCAAGCGGTTTGCAGGGCGGTTCGCAGGGCTTGACTTCGATCCTCCGCAGGCATAGCATTTCAGAGTTTACGATTCATCCCAATGAGGAGAGGGGCTATGAGAATCACTCTGAATAGTGTGCCTATACAGCCAATTGCCGCGGGGATCGTGGCGCTTGGGCTCATCGGAGGAATGTTGGGGCAGGCTCCCACGGGAACAATCTCGGGTATAGTGACCGATCCAACGGGAGCGGTGATCCCCAACGCCAGTGTCACGGTGAGTGACAAAGCCACCGGAGCTCAACGCGAGCTCACCACAAATCCGGAGGGTATCTACGCCGCCCCGGTGTTGCCTGCCGGGACCTACACTTTGAAGGCGGAGGCGGCCGGATTCCGGACGCTGATGCGGGATGTAGAAGTGCAAGCGGGTGTCACCGTGACCGCGCATATGCAGATGGAAGTAGGGCAGGCGTCCGAGGTGGTGAGTGTCGAGGCTGCGACGTCGCAGCTACGATACGAAAGCCACAACATCGAAGGAGTCATCACGCGGCGGCAGATCGAGAATCTTCCGCTGAACGGGCGGAGTTTCCTGCAACTGGCTTTTCTCGAACCGGGCGTTTCGGTGGGCGCACAGCGGCTGGCGCAATATAACGCACAGTTTTCGGTGGGCATTGCCGGAGGCCGGGAAAACATGACGGCGATCACGGTGGATGGCGGAAACATCCGAAATGCGATCGAAGGCAACACGGGCATGAACTTTTCGCAGGAAGTGGTGCAGGAGTTCCAGATTTCAACCGCGAATTTCGATCTATCGACTGGCATCACCGGGGCCGGGGCGGTGAACATCGTGACGCGGTCCGGTGGAAACGACTATCACGGCGTTGGCTACTATTACTTCCGCGATCACAACATGTCGGCGTATCCCGCGCTGCAGCGTAACAGCTTCAACCCCGATCCTTTTTTTGCCCGCCGCCAGACAGGCTTCTGGCTGGGCGGCCCCATCCAGAAGAACAAGGCCTTCTTCTTTTTCAACCTGGAACACAACAACCAGGACAGCGTCGTGACCATCCAGCCGAACTCGGCTCCATTCGCTAGCCTTGCGCAGAACGCCGGGCAACCGTATACAGCCACGCAGGAGAGCATCCGTTTTGACTACCACATCACTCCGAACCACATGTTATTCCTCCGTTATAGTCATGACGGGAACAGGGGCTTCGGGCCCCTTGGTTCACAGTTGCCTTCCAATTGGGTAAAAAACACCAATTGGTCCGACCAGAGCATTCTTGGGCTGACCAGCACCCTGAAAAGCAATATGGTGAATGATTTCCGCTTTGCGTATCAGTATTGGCGCAACCGGAATCTGTTCCCTGACCAGAACGATTGTCCGGGATGCATCGGCCTGGGATTGCCGCAAATGATGGTCAACGCCACCAACGTGCAATTTGGGAACACCTCGAATGCGACGCAAGGCCGCGATCTTCGAAAATTTACCATCACCGAAATCATGACGTGGCAGAAGGGATCGCACCGGATGAAATTTGGCGGTGAGTGGGAGTACGCCCCGGGGACCGGATTCTGGGGGTTTGCGGATCCGGCGGCAGGAGTTGTTTACGGCCCTGACTTCCTTCGGTCGATTCTGCCGCCACCGATCTTTGCGTCTTTCAATCTGCCGGCGGAGTTCCGAACCACCGAAGACCTGCTACGGCTGCCGCTGGCGGCATTCGTAATGGGCATTGGAGATCCGAGCCAGCCGCCGCCGTTCCAGGTGGACCAGGCGAAAAGGAATGATCGTGTGCGGTTCTTCTGGCAGGATAGCTGGCGCGTCACATCGAAGTTCACACTGAACTACGGACTGGCGTGGAACTATGAGTCAACGCTCGTGAACCACGATCTTGATAAGCCGCAGTACCTCGCGCCAGTTCTCGGAGCGGGCGGGATCGGCAAGCCCAAGAAGGACTTGAACAACTACTCGCCATCGTTGGGATTCGCCTGGAACATCGCCGACAAGACGGTAATTCGCGGCGGTGGTGGCATTTACTACAACACGCGGTTGCTGTGGCAAAGACTGCGCGAGCGGGCGTTGCTGGGACCGGTCGGCAACGGGCGCGTACAGGTTCCGGGTACCGCGGTACTGAATCCCTTGACGAACGTCCCGGGCGTACCGGCAGGCACGCCGCTCGATTTCTCCCGAGGTCCGAGTGCGTTCACGCTCGGCCATCTGGTTCAGGCTTTGCCTACGATTCGCGCCGCGGCGGAGCAGTCGCTGGTGGGAAGAGCAACGCAGTTACAGGGTTTCCGCGGCATCGAAATCGCCAAAGCCGGCGACGATCTGATTCCCCAGGATTACCCGGCGCCGTACTCTGAGCATCTCAACATCGGTGTCCAGCGGGAGTTACGCCGGGACCTGGTTATGAATGCCGATTTCGTGTTCCGGCACACGTTGAAAGACGAGGTAGGACCCCTCGATTACAATCGGTACCAGGCGGTGGACTCGCAGGGAAGAACGCGGCGCGTAATCCCCGCATGTGTCGGAGCCCAGGCCCAGGATCCGCGCGCGCAGTGTTCCACGGGAGCGATGACTGTCTGGAGTCCGATTGCGCGGAACCGGTACGCAGCTCTGTTGCTCAAGGTGGATAAGCGGTTTGGCAATCGCTACATGTTCACCGTGTCGTATGCATTGCAGGATGCAAAGGGCCTCAACACGCCCCTCCAAAACCTGGACAACTGGTTCTCGACTTTCGGCCCGAGGGAGGCCAGGCACACACTCAACATCTCGGGCATGGTGGATCTGCCGAAGGGATTTCAAGTGTCGTTCATCAACTCGGCAGGGTCCCGAGGTCCGGTGATGGCGACCATTCCCTCGATTGACCTCGATGGCGATGGCTCCAGTGCCGAACCACTTCCCGGAGCCAGGTTCAACGGGTTCAATCGAGGATTGGGCAAAGAGGATCTGACGCGGCTGATCGACCAGTTCAACCAGCAATGGGCGGGCAAGACCACGGTCCGTGGGCAGACGATTCCGCGATTGCCGCAGCCTTCCGCGGATTACCGGTTCGGCGAGGGCTTCGCCACGCAGGATATCCGCGTGTCAAAGAACTTCAACTTCGGCGAGCGCTTCAAGCTCTCTATCTTCGGCGAAGTGTTCAACCTGTTCAACATCGCGAACCTGGGTGGATTTAGCTATGACCTGACGAATGCAAACTTCGGAAAACCAACCAATCGCGCGAGCCAGGTGTTCGGTTCGGGCGGTCCGCGGGCGTTCCAGGTAGCGGCCCGGTTTAGTTTCTAGCCCGCATTTCTCAGTGAGCTTTCGGCTAACGTGCGTAGAAGGGAAGCAGGCACGAATCAGCGCACGGGCGAGGCGAGGATCAGGCGCTTATCATATGGCAGAATGAGCGAAGATCGCTCGAAGTCATCGGCGTTAGATTGATGTGCGGAGGTACCTTCCGTGGCCCGAGCCTGCCTCCTGTCGTGGGTGGCCATGTGCTTCGCGTTTGCCGAGCAGCTGCCGGTCACCGTCTTCTCCGCTCGCGACGGCCTCCATACCACCGTCCCCCGTATCGTGGTTGACTCCAGGGGCTTTGTTTGGTTTCCCGGCTCTGAGGGCCTGGCCCGTTTCGACGGCAACGGATTTCGAATATTCACTCCGGCCGATGGGCTGCCGGCAAGCATCCCTTCGGACATCTTCGAGCGCCGGGATGGGACCTACTGGGTGGCCATTCAGGAGTACATTTGCCTTTTCGATCCGCGTCCAAATCGCAAGCGGTTTCAATGCGAATCTCCGAAGCTTGGCGCCATCCGGAGGCTTCTGGAAGATGAGCAAGGCCTATGGTGCGGAACCCAGACCGGTCTCTGGCGTCGTAAGGAGTCCTGGGAACGCGTTGGCGCCATCCAACCGACCGTTGCCCGGCGCTCCATCGCCGTCCGCGGGTTGCTCAAAGACACGCGCGGAGATGTGTGGGCCGCTACTTACTCGGGCCTGTATCGATTCCGAGTGGACGGGCGCGTCGACCGCTGGACCCGCGCTCAGGGGCTGGCCGCCGATTTCATCAATGCAGTCGCCGAGACCCCCGGCGCTATTTGGGCCGGCACGCAAATCGAACTGGTGCGATTCCGGATCGATCTCCACACGGGGGAAGCCAGCATCGCGGAGCGTTACAACCGGTCCCACGGGCTTCCCAGCAGCCACATCTTCCATGTCCACTCGTGGCGCGGAAGCGTGTGGGCGGCAACCTCCCAAGGGCTTGCGCGGCAACTGCCCTCGGGCCGATGGGAAACCGTTGGGCTGGACCCGAGCCTGAGCGGGTTTTCTTTGGAAAGTCTGGCCACTGATTCTCTAGGTAACCTGTGGTTGGGCACCGATGGCGGCGGCGCCGCCCGGGTCTCGGGCTCCCAATCTCTAGTTTCTCGGAACGCGATGGCCTTTGGGTTCGCAGGGTCTCGGCGATCTTCGAAGACCGTAAGGGCGACTTGATAGCGGTAACCAAAGATGAAGACCATTATGCGTTGAACCGTTTTGACGGCCATCGTTTTCAGCCCACCCGTCCGAATGCTCCTGGCGGCATCGCGTGGGGTTTGGGCTGGTCCCAGATTGCTGCACAATCGCAGTCCGGCGATTGGTGGCTGGCAACACGCGTGGGGCTCCTCCGCTACCGGAATTACCTGCAGGCGGCTCCAAGCCTGCTTGGGCCGGAAACTGGCCTTCGCAGGGGCCACATCTTCCGGGTCTTCGAGGACTCCGGCGGCGCGATCTGGGCCAGCGTCCACGATATCTCGAACCACGGCCTTTATCGGCGTGATCCTGCCACGGGACGCTTTGAAAGCTTGGACGAGTCGCAAGGGCTTCCCTCTCTGCACGAGCACCAAAACGTTCCGTCGGCATTCGCGGAGGACCGGAGCGGCCAGCTCTGGATTGGAATGCTAGACGGTGGCCTCGTGCGATTTCGAGATGGGAAATTTCAACAATTTCCGCTGTCATCGGGAGCGCCCGACCAAGGTGTCCGGGCCTTGCTCGTGGACCGCCAGGGGCGGCTGTGGGTTGCGGCGAGGCGGCGAGGCTTGCTACGGCTTGATGATCCCTCGGCCGCTCATCCGGAATTCTTCGTTTACAACAGATCGAGCGGGCTCTCCGAAAATACCAATCTCGCCCTCGCCGAAGATCTCGCTGGGCGCATCTATGCGGCCAGCGGCCGTGGCATCGATCGGCTCGACCCAGCTACGGGTCGCGTCCGCCACTTCACGACGGCGGATGGTCTCCCACCCGGCGAGCTTCGGGTTAGCTTCCGCGATCGCCGTGGTGCGCTCTGGTTTGGTGGCGATCCGGGATTGGTCCGTATCGAACCGCAGGAAGATCGCAGCGAGCCTCCGGCGGTTCTGGTCCACTCGATTCGTGTCAACGGCCAAAACCGGCCCGTCTCTGACGTGGGCGAGGTCGAGCCTGCCCCACTGTCTCTCTCCCCCTCGCAACGGCAGGTGCAGGTGGATTTCGGAGGCTTCCAGCACGATCTTCTCTACCAAACTCGCCTCTCCGGCGTCGATCGGGACTGGACCCCGCCTTCCACGTCCCGCAACATCCATTACCTGTCTCTTGCTCCCGGCGCCTACGAACTCTCGATCCGCGCTGTCTCCCCGGAGGGCAGCATGAGTTCCCGCCCGGCGCGGGTGCGGTTCCGCATTGCGGTGCCAGTGTGGCAGCGGTGGTGGTTCCTGCTGCTTAGTGCCGCTTCCGTAGCTGGGATGGCTTACGCCGTTCACCGCTACCGCGTGGCGCAGGCCGTGGCGCTGGAGCGCGTGAGAACCCGAATCGCCTTCGACCTGCACGACGACATCGGCTCCAGCCTCTCGCAGATCGCCGTGTTAAGTGAGGTAGTGCGCTGGCGTGTGGATGCTCAGGATCCGGAGGTGGCTGCACCGCTCACTCGCATCGGCGACATTTCGCGCGAACTGGTGGATTCGATGAGCGACATCGTGTGGGCGATCGACCCCAGGCACGACCAGTTGGCCGACCTGATCGCCCGCATGCGCCGCTTTGCCGGCGAGCTTCTCAGCGCGGGCAAGATCCGGTTTGAGATAGACGTCCAAGGTCCCGCCGCCATTTCCCTCGACGCCGGCGCGCGGCGCGACATCTTCCTGATCTTTAAGGAAAGCCTGCACAACGCTCTGCGCCATTCCGGATGCGCGGTCATCCGGGTGGAGATCGGCGTCGAGCGCGGATGGCTCAAGCTGCGCGTGGCCGACGACGGCAAGGGTTTCGCGGCCGATGAGGCGCGAAGCGGCGGTCACGGGCTGGAGAGCATGCGCCGACGGGCGGCAAAGCTGGGCGGCAACCTGACCATCGCTTCGGGCGAGGGGAAGGGTACTTCGATCGAGCTGGTGGTGCCGCTCTCCAAACGTGGCTACATAAGTATGTAGGCCGTCGTGTCTCCGTTTTGATTAAGCTGGACCTCAGGTGATCCAAGTCGCAATCGTCGAAGACCAGCGGGAGATCCGTGAAGGCCTGGCGCTGCTGATCGGGACCAGCCTGGGGTTTCGCTGCGTGGGCGCCTGGCGCACGATGGAGGAGGCGGTAGCCGCCGTCGGCGCGAGGCCGCCTGACGTGCTGCTGGTTGATCTCGAGCTGCCGGGCATGTCGGGGATCGAAGGTATCCGCATCCTGAAGGAACAGCACCCCACGCTGCCGCTGCTCGTGCTGACTGTTTACGACGACGACGACCGCATCTTTCACGCGGTGTGCGCCGGCGCCTGCGGCTATCTGCTGAAGAAGACGCCGCCGGGGCGCCTCTTGGAAGCCATCAGCGAAGCCGTCGAGGGCGGCTCGCCCATGTCGCCCGCCGTCGCCCGTCGCGTCCTTGAGCTGTTCCGGCAACACCGGCCGCCCGAGCAGAGCGCCCATGAGCTCACCCCCCACCAGGTGCGCCTGCTGCGCCTGTTCGTCGAAGGCCACAACTACAAGTCGGCGGCTGTCGAGCTGCGTGTCAGCGTCAATACCATCGCCTTTCACGTGCAGCAGATCTACGGCAAGCTGCAAGTGCACTCCAAGTCCGAAGCCGTGGCCAAGGCGCTGCGGGCGGGGATCCTTTCATAGGCGGTGGGTCGGACACGGGGCTCCAGAGGCGTATCTTCTCTGCGTCGCCCACCTCGCCGGCTTCTCTTCCCTCCGGGCACGTCAAAGTTCGCGCTCGATATACATCCAGATTCACCGCCCCCGCAGGACTACCAATTCTGATGGTGATTTGGCCGCTTTCTCTGCTCTAGAGTGTATCTATGGTTAGCTTTCGGCAAGCCTGCACGAAACCTGCATCCCGATTCCCGCCTCACAGGACTACCAGTTCTGATGGTGACTCGGCCTCGGTATGAGTTCTAGAATTGATCGGCTCTGGTACTCAATGTGACAGATAGCAGAGCAAAGACTCTAATCCCGAAAGGAGGCGAAACACTATGCTATCGGTGAATTGGAAAGCCGCTATTGCGACAGCGCTGTGCGCCGTCACCTGCTCCCTATCCGGTCTGGCGCAAGTGGCGCCACCCGTAATTCTCCGAATCGAGTATGAGAACGGAGTTAGGTATGTCGCCGACTCGGTGGACATCCCGGCGTTCGCGACCGTTCCGACTCCGGTCAGTCAAGCGATCCCTACATTCGCCACATATATACTGCTGGCCGACATCGTGGCGGTGAATGGCAAGCCTGCGAAGGGTATTTTTCTGACCCGGCAGGTTGTAGTCAATCTGACGACGAATCCCTCGGCTGGACAGTCGATTGCGGATGTCGTCCGAACAAACTACCTCGATAGGACTTTTGAAATCTTGCAAGCCGATGGCACCCCTATTGGCTCAATCATGTCATCAGGATTTGACGCCGGCCCGCCCGCACCAGGAGCACCCCTCGGCGTCTCGGGTGGCAACTTCGCCATTACAGGCGGGACCGGAGCATTCCTCGCGGTGCGCGGACAGGGTTCAGGCGGAGGGTTGATTGTAGCAAACCGCAACGCTTCCGTCAGAGAAGATCCAGCCCGACGGCGGGTCAACGGCGGCGGAAGAGGGGTCGCTTTCTTGCACCTGATCCCGATGTCTCGGCCGGAAGTTGTGATGAATCCCAATGGCCCGGTGGTGTACCACGCCGACTTCTCTGCGGTCACCGCGGCCAAACCAGCGCGAGCTGGCGAAGTGTTGATCGTGGAGGCAACCAACCTGGGTCCGACGCGGCCGGGAACTGATCTTGGAACGCCATTCCCTCCCGACCGTGTGTTCGAGGTGAATTCCCCCGTCGAGGCACTGGTGAACGGGCAAGCCGCGGAGGTGGTTAACAAGCTCGGTTGGCCTGGCTTGGAAAACGTCTATCGAGTGGACGTCCGGGTCCCCGAGGGAACTGCGGCGGGAATGGCGACCCTGCAGTTGAGCGCCGCCTGGATCCTAGGATCTCCAGTGAACATTCCAATCCAATAAGCTAAACACCGCTTGCGAAGAACCGGCTGACGACCGTCTTTCTCGGGTGGCTTGTCTCCTGTCGACGCGATTCATTCATCATACGGTGACATGCAGGCATTGCGGCCGAGAGAAACATTTTTGCTGGTTCTTGCCGCTGGCCAAAAACCCAGCGCAACCAGGCTGGTGAAACCTTGCTTCTCTGCCGTTTTGGGCGGTTTCGCTAGGCATGACCGCAATCTATCCTTTTCGGCCATGCAGGAATCATCATATTACGCGGCAGCGGGCGTGGCGAGCCGGGCCAGCGTCTCGCGGTAGTTCCACGGCATCCAATCCGACGGGCTTTGCTTCAACTCCTCGGAATGCCGTTGCAACTCTGTGAGGTAGTCGAACGGATTGGCTCCGTTCAGTTCGCAGGTGTGGATCAGACTCATGAACAGATCGCCGACTCCAGCGCCGTTCAGCGTCTTGTAGAAGAGTGCGTTCCTCCGGTTCAGAATGGCTTTCTTCAAAGAACGCTCGACGATGTTGTTGTCGATTGGCGAGCCCGCCTGCCGCAGGAAGAGCGTCAGTTTCGGCCAGTGATTCAGTAAATAGGAGATCGCTTTGCCCAGGCCGGAATTCGGTTCCGTCTTATGCTCCGCCAACTGCGCCTCCATCCACTCATGCAGCCCTTTCATCAACGGCCCGCTGTGCTCCTGATGGAAGTGTAACCGGTCTTCCGGCGACAGTTCCCGTTCCCGTGACACTGCATCGTTGTGATAAACGCCGCCCAGCGTCTCCAGCACATACCGGCATTCTTCCGGAAAGTTGTCCGCCACCTCCACTACCTGCCGTCTTCCATGCGCGAGACAGTTGGCGATCAAGGTTTCGACGCCCTTCGGCGTGTTGCGCGACAGCGCATCGCACATCTGGATTGGTGCCGGCAGTTCGAGCGCCCGCTGTTTCAGAACCTCGGCAATGTTCTCGCCCGCGTGGTTCCTTCCGGTGAAGAATAGCGCGATGGTCCATGCATCCACCAGCGATACGATGCCGCTGGTGAAGGTCCCTGTCCGCTTGTCGCCCGGCTCGCGGATCAATCGCAGAATGCGCATGCTGGTATCGTCGTTGTGCATCACGCGGCCTTGCGCCGCCTGCCGGATCAACTCCACCAGCGCCAGGCGGAGCGGTTTCGCGGCGGCCGCCATGAGTTCCCACTGTGTGGCTGCGGGCAAAGGCATTCCCAGTTGATCTTGCAGTCTTTCCAGTCGGTTAAATGGCACTCCGGTACCGTATTTCAACAGGGCGACCATAGCGACGGCCGTCTCGTCGTACTTCGCCGGACCGGCGCTTCCGGTTCGTCGGCGGTGAAAACCTCCCCGCAGGCGTTGCAGCGCAGTCGCTCCATTTCGAACACAGTCGCTTCCAACGGCGCGTGTCCCATGAACCTTACTAGCGTTGCCGGCTCCTTCTGGCGGTATACCTTTCCGCGGAGGCACTCCGGGCATGTGTCGCCGGAATGAAGCGTTGGGTGCGCGACGGCGACTTTATTTGCGCCGCGAAACGCAGCGGCAGGATTGCGCCCATGACCGGCTGGAGCCGATTCGCTGGTATTCGGCTTGCCCGCTGGTGCTTTATCCGGCGGCAGAACGGCACTGGTTTTCTCCGTGCTCCGTTTCTGCTGCAGTCTCTCGGCCATGGCATGGAGCGCGGTCTTGAGCTTCTCACCTTCCGATTCACTCAGCGGCGCACGCTGGCTGCGATCGATGATCTGATCCAGTTCCTCCAGGTTCACGTCGACCCGTCGTCTTCTCGTCATACCTGGCTGAGATACTCCCGGAAGCGCCGTGTCAGGGGCAAGCCAAGGATTTCTTTGATCGGACGGTTCGGCTTGTTGGTCTGATCGTTCTTGCCGCGCCCGGTCGTGAGCCCCAGCAGTTGCCAGTTGGCCGCCCGGTAGCAGGTTCCGCGAAAACGTTCGGGATCAATGAAGGTTTCCGCAAAGTAAATCGGGTGGCTATACATCCGATGCCAATCGTCTGAAAGTACCGCTGCCATGCGGCCGAGAATGTGCGACGCCAGATGGGGAACGCGGACCCAGGGCAGAATCAAAAACCGCGTGTTATAGGCGATGAAGCGGATGTTGCGCCGCCGTGCTTCCGCGTTCCAGCCGATATAGCGGTCCCGGCTGCCCAGATGCCGCGGCGCTGAACTCCACGCCAGGCACGCGATGGGACGGCCCTGCGCCCAAGCCAGATACTTGAGGTGCTCTCCGACTGGTTGTTCATACTTTAAATAGTGATGCTGCTCCATCAGGCTGTTGAACAGCTGCTCGTCGCCCGTGCGCCTTACCTGTTGCAGTTCGATGGGCCGGAGTTCATTAAGGGCAACCACGATTGGAGTCGTGTCGATGAGCATCGGTGTGGGAGTTGCCCGCACCACGAACGGGTTCAGAGTTTTGAAGCGGATAGGGGGTAATTCTATTTCGCCGGCTCGGTGCAGCATGAGCAATAAGCCGCGGCAAACCATCGCGCGCAATGCACCGTTGGCCTGTTTCCACTGCCAGACCTCGCACAGCTTCTCCGAAAGTCTGCGCCGGCTGGCTCCCGCGTTTTCATCAATCAGTTGGCGAATCGAAGAGATATCGTCGGCCGTTACCACTCGTCCGCGATATCTCCACTCCGATGCCATCTGGCGATAGTGTGGCAGAGTCGAAAACGGAACGCAAGTGCTTTTTGTGATTTCTTCAAACGTGCAACGGTCGCCATACCGGCGGGGCTTCTGCTTCCGGATTGCCGGCAGCGAGCAGTAGCTGAGCCTGATGCGCCCGCAGCATGCGTGCCGGCTCCGTGCCAGTGGGCCACCATCTAAAACGTCCCTTGGACAAACGCTTTGTGGCCAGCCAAAACCCCTGGCCGTCGAACTGTAACACTCGAATGGCCGTGCCCCGGCGAGTGCGGAAGATAAACAGGTAGCCGGAGAATGGATCGGCGTTCAGTTTCTCCCGGCATAGCTGGGCGATGGCGTCAATGCCTTTCCTTCCATCAATGGCCTCCACCGCTACCAGAATCCGTATCTGCGCCGCGATCTGAATCATCCTTCCATTTCCCGCCAGGCACGCAACAGACTGAGCCAATCGGGCGGCGCCGATGCCTTCCATTGGATGCGCATTCTGCGTCCACTCGGGCATTCGAAATCGATAGCGCACTCATGCGGCGAAGTCGCGTCTGGCGCGGCCAGTTCGACGAATACCGGCTTGGTTTCCTTGCGTCGGAGGGTGGGAATTCCGCCGAGCCGTTTCTTCAGTCCCATATAGTCCAGCCGCAGCGGGTGCGCGACGGGATATATGCCATGCTGCCGAGCCAGCTCGACTGCGGCTTGCCAGAGTGGCTCCGGCAGCTTCGTCCTTCGCGGCCGAGTGCTGCGAAGCTGATCTAACTGACGTTGCAGTTGCACGATCCCCTCGGGGATCGGCGGTGCGCTCTTCCGGTTCATAATCAAACGCTCCTCGGCGCCTGGCTTCCCGAAACCTCACACTGAACTTATCAGTGCGGGCTACCTGCCGTCACGCACGCTTCCCGAAACCTCACATTTCTCACAAGCCGATCGCCGGGATTCGTGGCGCACGCTTCAGCCTGCCGCGTCCGCATTCGTGTGGACGCTTGGTCTTCCAGTTCTGGCGAGCAGCGCAGGTTAGGCCGACGCCGTGCCCCGTTTCGCTTCGCCACGCTCGGCCAACAGTTGGATCAAATCCTCCGCCCGGTACGGCTTCGACAGATACGCATCCATCCCGGCCGCCAGAAACTTCTCCCGGTCTCCCGCCATCGCATAGGCCGTCAGTGCGATCACAGGTACATGGCCTCCCGAAACGCGCTCCCGTTCGCGAATCAATCGGACCGCCTCCAGCCCATCTATTTCCGGCATCTGCACATCCATCAGCACTACATCGAACTGTTGCTTCGCCACCAGATCAATCGCTTCTCGCCCGTTTTCCGCAAAAGCAGCTTCAGCGCCGTGTCTCTTCAGAAGAGCCCCCAGCACCTTCCGGTTCACGATGTTGTCCTCAGCCACCAATACGCGCAACCCATGCAGCCCCGGAAGTTCCTGCGGAGGCTGGCCGATCATTGGCGGCTCGGAGGCCGGCTGCGCCGGCACGGTAAACCAGAACCGGCTTCCGCTCCCCGGCCTCGACTGGACACCGATCGCTCCGCCCATCGTCTCCACCAGTCTCTTGGAGATGGCCAGACCCAAGCCCGTCCCGCCGTGCCGTCGTGTATGCGATCCATCCACTTGGTAGAACGCCTCAAAGATCGAGGCTGTCTGCTCGGACGCAATTCCGACGCCAGTGTCAGACACCGAAACCCGGAGCTCGGATTCCCCCATCTCCGCACCGATGCTGACCGTTCCCCGATCGGTAAACTTGATGGCATTTCCCGCCAGATTCAACAGGATCTGCCGGAACCGCTGTCGATCGCCGAGTATCCTGCGCGGGACTTCGTCCATCACGTGACTCTCCAAATAGAGTCCCTTCTCCAGCGCTTTGGTCCCGAGCGACTGCACCACAAATTGAATCTCCTCCCGCGGTGAGAACGGCGCTAGCTGCAGCGAGAAACGCCCCGACTCCACTCTTGCGAAATCCAGTAGCTCATTGAGCAGCCCGAGTAGAGACTCGGCCGACTCCCGCATCAGCTCCAGATACTCTCTTTGCTCGGCCGAGAGATCGCCCTTCAGCACCAGCTCAATCGTTCCCAGCACGCCATTCATCGGAGTTCGCAGCTCATGACTCACGTTGGCCAGAAACTGGCTCTTCAGCCGGCTCGCCTCTTCAGCTCTTCTCAGGAGGCGCTCGATCTCCTGTTTCTGTGTCTCAACCAGCGCCTTCTCCTGGTTTGCTAGCAGTTTCTCCCGTTGTAGATCCTGTGTCTGCTCATCCACTGCCTGCTGAAGTTCCCTCTTCTGCCGGGCCAGGCGCCGCATTCGCCGCCATGGTATCATACCCAGCCCCGCCACTCCGCCCGCAATTAGCCCATAAAGCCAACAGTCCACGGCTTCGCGCTGCCTGTGATATCCAAAACTCTCACCCTGCCCCGACAGGCAGCTCACGGCGGCCAGAACACACCCAGCGCGCCGGACCAGATTCCGGGTCCGCATTGCTCAGCCCCTCTCGGACTAAGAAATCCTACCGGAATTCTATCATCAATTTGCGGAATTGTATGCAATCATTTTGAATTACGGGCTGCGCCGTTTAGGCTGGTGGCAAGTGAATCAGAAAGACCCAGAAACAGCGCAGCGCGAACTAAACGAGCAACTTCCGATCATCCACATCAACTGCTCGGCGACGCCGATTATTGCGGTTGCATTGTGGTCGTCGTCGAAAACGGCAAGGCGAGTCTCCTGTGCAACGAATGTCTGGCACCCATTGATGAGGACGACTTTCGGCGGGTTGTTGAGGCGAGCAGCAACCGAAGTCCGGGGTGGCCACCTGCCAAAATTGGCGGGCAGGTTAACACGTTCTCGTTGTTTGAGCAGATTTTGATGTTCACGTGCCGCTACTCCGGGAAGGGTGTCAAGGTTGAAGGCGAACCTGTAAGGCAGTCGAGAGGCTTTATGCCGATTACGCCGACCCGCGCTTGGGGCTGAAACCGGCCGCCGAACTCCTCAGTATTTCTTGGATGGCCCGCTTCGGATCGTCACGATTGGCTCTGAGAATTTCGTTCAGCACGTGAACTTCTGGCCCGGGAAGCATTCTCCGTAGAGTGTCGGCCGATTCTATGGCGTCCGCCGTCGCACCCGCTCGTAGTTGCGAGAAAATGAGCAACCCGTATATCTCCTTTACCTGACCTGGTGGGAATGGCTTTAACGCGAGAGCAGCCTTGGCGTCCCGTATCGCCGCTGTAAACTCGAGGAGTTGATAATTCGCAAAGGAACGCCAGGTGAGCCTGTAGATGCGCATCGTGGTTGGCAAGCCCTTGAACTTGAGTTCAAACGGTGCGGGCTCCATCGCCAGCAGGATAGTGAACAACTCGCGTGCCACCTTGAAATCAGCCTCAGAGGCACCACGTTGGACAAACGCTTGCGCTTCAATGTCAAATATTCTTCGCAGGTTGAGCGCGCCAAGCCGCTTCGCTTCTTCGGTGTCTTCAAGTGCTTTCGTGAACTCGCCGATCATTGTATAGGCGCCGGCTCTCCCAAGCAAAGCCTTGCGCAGAAGTGTTTGATCTCTTGACAGATCACTGGCGGAGCTAAAATGCTTGGCTGCCAGTATCGCATCCGGAGAAGCGACGAATGTTGTATCCCGGTCTGTGGCAATACCGAAACCATAGGTTAGCGTCGCCTTCATCAAATGCTCTGAGCCATCTCTATATGCTTTCAGGGCTGCCTCTTCACGCTCATCTATCTTCTCGCCTTCATCGATGCTCGTAAGTGCTTCTCCGGCACTTGCAATAGCCGACGTCGTCCCAGGCTGCGCAACGGACACTTCCACACTCTTACGGGTCTCGATGAGCGTTTCTGGCGGAAGTTGGAGGTGTTCGCGCACCACAAATTGCAGATCCGTCGCTACCTTTTCGGCGTTTTCAGGGGACAGGGGCTGCCCGCTGGCTAGCTTGCGCAGCCTCCGATCGATCAGGGCCGCTTGCACAGTTTGGGCAGGAAACGCCGCAAGCAGTATCATGATCATTGATGCAATGGCTGCCATTGCGAACCTCCGACCGATTTCGAATCGGGCAGGTGACTCCTGCGGCAGGGGATGCCGAGCTGAGCAATATCTCACGACCTGATAGATGAATACGACCGCATAGACGGCGAACATGGTGTATCCCAACGCATGTTCCTTGATGCCAAGCACAAGGCGGAAGAAGATCGCTGATGTCAGGCATATCAAAAAGCTCACCCAGTGAGCTCGATCCCTTGCGTGGTGGTCGTGGGCTACAAAATGATCGAATCTCGACATTCAACGGAGCCCCTTCATCGAACGAATCAGCGTGTTCAAGACGCCAAGAACGATTGTCAACGCAAGAACGCATAAAGTTGCGGCAGTAAGGAAGTCGAACACCTCAAGAGTCGTATCGACCACCCACTGAGTTACTTGAACGGCCTTCATCACGTTACAGCCGAAGTGAACTGCTATAGTACAGGTACAGAAAAACAACTGGCGGATGACATCTCGAAGTGGTCCCGAGATATCCTCTTTCCATATTGTCCGCCAATAACCCACTCGGTGAGTATACTAGTACTACTGGGTCACAAACGGTGCCAAATCAATAACATCGAGGCGATCGATCTAAACGCGTATTCTATTGAGTGAAAGGGCTCCGCAATCTGGAAGAATTCAGTCGGTGGACGAGATCGAC
>Ga0187893_10006747_pt1 | contig 19386 bp, 12 predicted proteins | sample MA1701074metaG_FD_139574 | JGI IMG/M metagenome (GOLD analysis project Ga0187893, IMG submission 139574) | White microbial mat communities from a basaltic lava cave in the Kipuka Kanohina Cave System on the Island of Hawaii, USA - MA170107-4 metaG ... | reverse complement strand
TGCCACTGAGCCAGCCATAGCCGCCGGCTGTTCGGGTTGAGGATGTTCTGGCGCACAAGCGCGTACGAGCGGACGAGGTCCGGCTGTTCATCGACCATGTGCAAAGGCATCTTGGCGACTTCGGCCTTGGCGCGCTCGACGATCGGATCGTAGTACAAGGACTCTGTGTTCGACTTCGACTGCGACGAGGCGTCCCCCGTCTCCGCCATGTACCACGCCGCATGGATGAGCTTGTGGGAAACCTCGAAGTCCCAGAGGACTGCCCGCAGGCCCATCTCGCGCCGGAGTCGGTTGAATCGCTGCGTAGCCAGGATGTAGTCGTGCGCCGAGCGGGTGATCTCGTACTTGATCCCACAGTCGAGTAGAGCCGCCTTCGACGCGCCCGTGGGTGCTCCCGCCTTCGCCCCCTCCAGGAGCGTGTCTAGGAGCCGTTTGTATTCAAGAGCATAGGTCCCGAGGGCCGCCTTGATCTCGCGAGCGTCCTTCGTCAGCTCGCCGCCTCGGACCTTGCCCATGAACAGGTCCGTCTCCCACCCGCCCTTGATCGCTGCGATGCCGGGTTCCTTCGAGCCGAAGCCGACCGCGCAGGAAGCGAAGAAATGCGCCGCCTCGGGGTTCTTGTCCGCGTCGTGCTTCTTAGCAAGATCGCCGAGGCTCGCGAGCAGCCGGTCGTCCAGCTTGCGGCTCCGCTTCTCCAGCTTCTCGTCAAGCTCCTGGCCGGAGACCCTGATCGGAACGAACAGGATCGCGATGGCCGCACCAAGGAAACGAAGCGTCATTTGTTCCGCCGCTCCACCATGCGGTACGTGCGGCCCGCCAGCTCCGACCACGCGAAGACCCCCTCGCCTCCGACGGCTCGGGGCATGAGCCGCGCGAACCAGCGCCACAGCCACAGGATAACCACGACCCCCGCCGCCAGCCGGCTGATGATGCTCCATACCACCACCTGCCGTCCCGCCTTGCAAGCACGTTTCATCGGGAACCTCTTGAGAGCCGCTGACCCCTTGGCCGCGGCGATGCTGCTTTGAACGCTATAATCGGAAGTGAGGGGCGACGACTTGCGCCCCCGACGCGGCCATGCGCCGCGTTGATGCTGACCGTCCATTCCATTGAACAGCGTGGCCCCGGGAAGGTTCATCCGAATCGTAAAGGACGTCGGGTATTGGCGCCCTTCGCCCTTCCGAGCCGCCCCCGCCCGGTCGGAGGAGCGAGCGGGGGCGGCGAGGCCCTTGTCCCTTCCCCATATACCCCTCCTGCCTTCCCCCTTCCCCCTTCGCCTTCCCCTTGGCCGCGCCGGAGGCGCGAGTCCTCTACGCTGGGGATTCTAGACATCACACGAAGCGTTGACGGTCCCGCTATAACGGATAACATGTTGTCCTACACGGGAGGGGTTCCCCTTACCCATTATGCGTAGGGTCTAGCTATGGCAGAACTGGACGTCCCCGCGCTGGTGAAAAACCTCCGCGATCGATTTCACCTGACCCAAGAGCAATTCGCACAGAAGGTGGGAGTCACCTACAGCACGGTGAACCATTGGGAGAATGGCAGACGTGTACCCCAGCCGTTTCTTATTCGTCGCTTGCTCGAACTAAAGGCCGAATTGGATACGGCTCGGAGACGGCGAGCGAAGTGAAGCTTAGGTGGCCCAGGAACGGAAGATGGATGCGAAGGACCTCAAGCCCGGCGTGATCGTCCGCGGGCCTCTTCTGCCCGAGCCCGTTGAGGTGCTTGTCGTGACGCCTCTCGGCGGGATGGTCAAGCTAACGGGTGCCGGCCAGAAGACGGGGCGGGTACACCAGCGCGTCTTCCAAGCCGATCAGATCAACTTGCTTGAGGCGACGCCGGAAAGGGAGCCATTCGACGGCGACCCAGTCCGCTTTCGCCTCGGGATCGAGGCGGCGCGACTCGGCCTCGCCTACGAGTACGATCCCTACTTCACGCTCTCCATCGCGCGCGTCGATCCCCTGCCTCACCAGCTGGAGGCTGTCTACGACTACTTCATGAAGCTCCCCCGGATCCGCTTCCTACTGGCCGACGATCCCGGCGCGGGGAAAACGATCATGGCAGGCCTTCTCCTCAAGGAGCTCAAGATCCGCGGCCTTGTGAAACGCACGTTGGTCGTGGCGCCCGCCAGCCTCTGCTTCCAGTGGCAACGCGAGCTCAAGGACAAGTTCCGGGAGCAATTCGAGGTCATTCGCAGCGACGTCCTGCGCGCCAACTACGGGCAGAACCCGTGGCAGGAGCGAAACCAGGTGGTCACCTCGATCTCCTGGGTTTCGCGGATCGAGGATGCCAAGGAGAGCCTTCTCCGGAGCCGATGGGACCTCATCATCGTGGACGAGGCTCATAAGATGGCCGCGTACAGTTCAGACAAGAAAACGCTCGCCTACAAGCTGGGCGAGTCCCTGTCGCAGATGACCGACCACTACCTTCTCATGACGGCGACGCCCCACAAGGGCGACCCGGAGAACTTCTGCCTCTTCTTGGAGCTCCTCGACCGCGACATCTACGGCAGCGTGAAGAGCCTCGAGGAGGCCATGCGCCGCAACCACGCCCCCTTCTACCTGCGCCGCACGAAGGAGGCGCTGGTCGCGTTCCCCGATCCGCAGACCGGCCACGTGAAGAAGTTGTTCACCAACCGCGACGTTCGGACCGCGTCCTTCGAGCTCGACGGGGAGGAATACGACTTCTACGACGCGCTCACCCGTTACGTCGAGGACCAGTCCATCAAGGCTTCGGAGGACGACAGCGCGCGTGGCCGGGCCCTCACCTTCACGATGGCTATGCTCCAGCGCCGGTTCGCGTCCAGTGTGTACGCGGTCCGCAAGAGCCTGGAGCGCATGCGAGAGAAGCGCGAGAAGATCCTCCGCAACCCAGATGCTTACCGTCAGGAGATAATGGCGAAACTCCTGCCCGACGACTTCGAGGAGCTTCCCGAAGATGAGCGGATGCAGATCGAGGAGGACCTCGAGGGCGTGGTCGGGTCCGTCGATCCGGTGGCGCTGCGCGAGGAGATCGCCAGTCTCTCCCGGTTGATCGAGCAGGCCCGCGCCTTGGAGCAGCGCGAGGTCGAGTCCAAACTGGTGAAGCTGCGCAAGCAGCTCTCGGATCAGGATATCTTCACCAACCCGAAGATGAAGCTCCTCCTCTTTACGGAGCACAAGGACACGCTCGATTACCTCGCTGGCGACGGCAAGGACGGACGGCCCATGGGCAAGCTGCGCTCCTGGGGCCTCAAGGTCACGCAGATCCACGGCGGCATGAAGATCGGCGACCGGGACACGCCCGGCAGCCGCATCTTTGCAGAAAGGGAATTCCGCGAGGAGGCGCAGGTCCTGGTCGCGACCGAAGCCGCAGGCGAAGGGATCAACCTCCAGTTTTGCTGGTTCATGGTGAACTACGACATCCCGTGGAACCCCGTCCGTCTGGAGCAGCGGATGGGCCGCATCCACCGATATGGCCAGGAGCACGATTGCCTCATCTTTAACTTTGTCGCTGTCAACACGCGCGAGGGAAGGGTTCTCGCCAAGCTGCTGGAGCGCCTGCTTGAGATCCGGCGCGAGCTCGGCACCGACCAGGTCTTCGACGTCGTGGGCGAGGTCTTCCCGTCCAACCTGCTGGAAAGACTCTTCCGCGACATGTACCTGCGCCGGACGGACCTCCCGAACATCGAGGCTCGGATCGTCCGCGACGTCGACCCCGTGCGCTTTCGGAAGATCACAACTTCCACCCTGGAGGGACTGGCGAAGCGTGAGCTGAACCTCGGCGCGTTGGTCGGCAAGTCTGCCGAGGCCCGCGAGCGTCGTCTGGTCCCCGAGGTGATCGAGGACTTCTTTGTGGCCGCCGGACCCATCACCGGCATCCATCCCAGACCGGTACAGAAGGATGGACACGTCTACCGGATCGGAAAAGTTCCGCGAACGCTACTGCCGACCGGAGAGCGTTTGGAGCCACGCTTCGGGCGGCTCGGACGCGACTATTCTAAGGTCGTCTTCGACAAGTCGCTTCTGCCGCAGGATCCGACGCTCGAATGGGTGACGCCGGGGCATCCTCTATTCGAGGTCGTCCGGGAGGATCTCGGCGAGCGCGTCCGGCACGATCTAAAACGCGGCACCGTCTTCTACGATCTTCAGGCGAAGGTGCCCGCCTGCCTGGACGTCTTCGCCGCCTCCGTGAAGGACGGACGTGGGAACACGATCAGCCGCCGCCTGTTCGTCGTACAGGCCTCCCTGGAGGCCGGCCTCACCATCCGTCAGCCTACGTACTTCCTTGAACTGGCCCCCGCCCCCGCCGGAACCTCCATCCCGGAAGACGGGGCAATGCCCAACCGGGCCGCGACCGAGCAGGCCCTTGTCGAGAAGGCGCTCAACCCGTTCCTGGAGGAGATCGCCTCCCAGCGCCAGCAGGAGCTGGACACGATCTCGCGTCATCTGGAGATCTCCCTGGGAGAGTTGATCCATCGAGCGAACCTATCCCTTGCCGAACTGGAGAACCGGCGCGTGCAAGGGGAAACGATCCCCGGCTTGGAGGGGAACATCACCCAGGCGGAAGCCCACCTGGACGAGTTGAACGGCCGCCTGGAGCGTCGCCAGGCGGAGCTCGCGATGGAGAAGCACCTGGCTATCGGAGACATCGAGCACATTGGGCGCGCCTGGGTCTTGCCGCACCCGGAACGGACGGCTCCCGGCATCGCGCCGATGGTCCGGGACGAGGAGATCGAGCGCATCGCGATCGAGGAAGCAATCAACCACGAGATCGCGCGCGGCTGGGTTGTCGAGGATGTGCAGAAAGACAATCGCGGCTTCGACCTAATATCTCGGAAGCCCCACTCGCACGACGAGAAGACCTTCACCGATGTCCGATTCATCGAGGTGAAGGGGCGCGCCGCCGTCGGGCCCGTGGCCCTGAGTGCCAACGAGTACAAGACCGCAGAGCGTCTGCGTCAGGACTACTGGCTCTACGTGGTCTTCAATTGCGGTACCAAACCCGAGCTCCACACAATCCACGAGCCCGCGCGCCTCGGCTGGCAGCCCATCGTTCAGGTAGCGCATTATTCTGTCTCGGCCCAAGCAATTAGGGATGCCGCCAATGGCTGATCCACGGCACGCCCTACAGTCGACATTTGATGAATCCAGGCGCTTTGCACACTACGGCGAAGCGTTATTGCAACTGCACATCAAAGGCTTCCGAAACCATGCCAACACGCCGCTAAGGATCGAGAGCCCCATTTCCGCTCTATGCGGTGTGAATGGAACGGGCAAGTCCACTGTGCTTCAACTTGCCGCAGCCGCTTATCAGGGTACTGCTGAGCTGCGGTACTATATCTCCTCCTTCATCCTCGCAGGCAATCTAGATGCGAAGCCATTCCGAGACGACGCTTCTGTAGAGTTCAGCTATGCGGACCCTCCAGCGAGCGGAGGAGCCTACCCCGAACGGAAGTTGACAGTCTCTCGATCAGGATCTTCATGGGCCGGGTATGACAGACAACCGAGACGGCAAGTTCTTTATCTGGGGTCTGGATTCTATCTGCCGCACTCGGAGCGAGACTCGAGGTACAAAGAGCTGTTCGCAGACAGCAACTTCCTACTGCGTAGCCGGACGCTCATTGACGCTCAGGTTCTCACATGGGTCTCCAAGATTCTCCTATGCACCTATGACGAGGCCCACCAGAATGAAATGCGGAAGAAGTACGCCCGACGTAACACCCAGCTTGTTAGCGCGCGGCGTCAAGGAGGCGTGGCGTACTCCGAGGCAAATATGGGCGCTGGGGAAGCCCGCCTGTACGCCCTGGTTACATCGATCGAGTCGATCCCAGAGAAGAGCCTCGTCCTCATCGAAGAGCCCGAGACAGCTCTTCATCCTTGCGCTCAATTCGAATTCGGAAAGTACTTGGTCGAGGCCGCGATGCGGCGGAAGCTCCAGATCATCCTCACGACCCACAGTGAGTACGTGCTGCTCGCCCTACCACAGAAGTCCCGAGTGTACCTGAAGCGCGAGGCAACAGGTGTCCTCCCGATCAATGGCATTGGTGTCCGCCAAGCCGTAAGCATGATGGACGGCCTCGCGATCCCGGCGATCTATATCCTCGTGGAAGACGATGTCGGCGAGGCAATTGTTACCCAACTCCTGCGAAAGCATGACGCGGACTTTCTAAGGACGGCTCGCATCGTTGTGGCGGGCGATAAGAACCAGATCCGACAGATGATGGAGGTATTCGATGACCAGAAGATCCCCATCTGCGCTGTACGCGATGCGGACTGCGGAGTAGACGAGGGTATGAAGGTATTCAAGCTATTCGGGAAGGAAGCACCAGAGAAGGAGATCTTCGCATCTCCTACATTTCGGAAGCAGTTTGACCAGCAGCATGGAGTCGATTGGAATGCAGTAGACGTCATCAACAAGGATCGGGGTCACCATGGTTGGTTTGATGTTCTGGAGACACATACTGCCTACAAGCGGCCTGAACTCCTTGCATTGGCCGCCAAAGCCTACCTTGAGGGAGTGTCCGAAGCGGAACGTCTGAGTCTGATTGGGCGAATCAAGGCGTCAATTCCATGAACGAGGATTGCAAGAGATTGATTGAGGTGGATCTGCCAATCAGACGCATCTCCTCGCATGCACGCCGAGAAAAGGATATGCGCCGAGGGCATGTACCATTACTGCACATTTACCCGGCTGCCCGTCCTCCTGCCGCTTGTCGCGCCGTGATCTGTGCAGCCCTGTGGCCTGATCCCGCCGATCTCCTTTGTCCGCCCGCATTTCGTAAGGCCGCTGCCGACGCACTTGAGAAGTTCGCAAGAGCAAGCATGAACAATCGTGCCGTGATAGAGATCTGTGATCAGGGTGCTGGGAAGCGATACTGGCAGTTTGTCCGCAAAGGGCAAGGTGTGACTCCCGAGGTCTTGCGAACGCTCCTACTAGACTTCGTGGCTGATTATGCCTCACCTGAGGCATCTACGAACCCCGTGTTTTTGGAATGTGCGCGTACACTGACCGCAGCTGCGCACTTGGCAATTTCGAGAGATGGTAGCCCGCGACCTTTAGTAGTGGACTCCTTTGCTGGGGGCGGGGCGATCCCTCTCGAAGCTGCGCGACTTGGCGCTGATACCTTCGCATCAGACATGAGTCCCGTATCAGTGTTGCTAAACAAAGTGATCCTCGAGTTCATACCAACCCATGGCGAAGCGTTGGTGTCGGAGGTTGCGGAGCAGATCCGCTGGATAGGTGCCGAAGCCTCCACCGCCTTAAAGCAATTGTATCCAGCCGACCCAGACGGAGCAGTGCCTACGACTTACCTGTGGGCCAGGACCATTCGCTGTGAAGGGCCTGGTTGTGGAGCGACCGTACCCCTAGTCCGGTCAACGCAGCTCGTGAAGAAGGCAAGTCGAGCGTTACATCTCCGGATTGTCCCTTTGCCTAAAGCACGCCAATGTGAGTTTGCACTCGTCCGCGGCGTCGCACGAGGAGATGCCGCACAAGGCACTGTACGCAGAGGCTCGGCCACCTGCCCCCTCTGTAGCTATACGACTCCCGTGGATTCAATCCGGCGGCAGCTCGCCGGGCGAATGGGGGGCGCACAGGATGCGCAACTTCTTGCGGTCGTTACTACGCGCAAGCGGGATTCGGGAAGATCGTATCGTCTGCCAACGGAAACCGATCGCACCACTGCAAAGCTCGCAGCTGACAAATGGAGTTCGCTGCTGAAGCAACGGAACGAGGACGGGCTGCCTCCGATTCCGCACGAGGGGATTTCATTAAATGAAATCCGTCGGGTCAGTGTGCCCCTGTATGGGATGAAGAGCTGGGGCGATCTGTTTACGCCTCGGCAGGCGGTTGCCCTAAGCACCTTCACTAGCTTGGTTCGGAAGGCCGGAGAGAACGTGAGCAGGGAGAGAGGGCATTCGTTTGGAAAGGCAGTACAGGCCTGTCTGGCACTGCTACTCGACAAACTGGTGGATATGAATGCGTCTCTCTGCGTATGGCAGAGTCACGCCGAGATTCCGGCCCATGTGTTTGGGCGGTGGGCGATCGGAATGGTATTCGATTTTGCCGAGACCAATCCACTCGCCGGATCGAGCGGCTCGCCGGAGGCGTCTGGGAAAAGGCTCCTGGACGGGCTGGAAGCTCTGCTAGCAGCGTCGCTACGACTTGGCCATGCGGAGATTGCCGATGCCACGCAACATCCTCTGCCAGACGACTCGGCTCATGCGTTTGTGGTTGACCCTCCCTACTACGATGCGATTCCGTACGCCCACTTAATGGACTACTTTTATGTGTGGTTGAGACGGAGTATGTCAGGGGTTCTCCCGGAACTGTTCAGAACAGAGGTCATTGATAAGAAGTCCGAGATCGTCGTTGATCGACCGCACCAGCTCAGCACATCGAAGAAAGATGTGGCGTTTTACGAACGCGAATTGACGAGAGCATTCTCCGATGGCCGTCGCATTCTTCAGGCGAACGGCGTAGCGGTTGTGGTTTTTGCAAGCAAGACTACGGCAAGTTGGGAGGCCATCCTTCGGGCCATAGTGGATGCGGGATGGATCATAAGTGGATCGTGGCCCATTGACACCGAAATGGAATCGCGAGTTGCGGCACAGGGCCAAGCGCGACTCAATTCCTCCATTCATCTGGTATGCCGTCCTCGTGAGAATCCAGACGGCTCAGTGTGCGCCGATAAGGTTGGAGACTGGCGTGACGTCTTGGCTGAACTGCCCCGCCGGATCCACGAATGGATGCCACGTCTTTCAGAGGAAGGAATTGCAGGTGCGGATGCGATCTTTGCCTGTCTTGGCCCAGCATTGGAAATCTTCTCACGCTACTCGCGAGTGGAGAAAGCCAGCGGAGAGGCCGTCACGCTCAAAGAATACCTAGAGCAAATCTGGGCCGCTGTCGCCAAGGAAGCGCTGTCCGTGATTTTCACTGGCGCGGACGCAACCGGTTTCGAGGAAGACGCCCGACTTACGGCTATGTGGCTCTGGACGATCAACGCCGGTGCCAGATCGAAAACGAACGACAAGCCTGTCGATGAGGAAGAGGCGGAGGACGACGATGGCGTGGAGACAAAGAAGGCCAAGACAGGCGGCTTCGCCCTTGAGTATGACGCCGCCCGCAAGATCGCCCAAGGTCTCGGTGCTCATCTGGAGGAGCTCGAAACCGTCGTCGAGGTCAAGGGCGACACGGCGCGCCTCCTTTCCGTCGGCGAGCGAGCGAAGTCCCTCTTCGGACAGGATGGCGCGGCCGAGGAAGTCGTCGGCGGCAAGCGGCTCGACAAGAAGAAGGAAATAGACAAGGGGCAGATGACACTCTTCAGCGAGCTCGAAGAAGCCGAGGAGAAGGGCCTGTGGGGCGAGCGCGGAGCTCCTGCCGGTGGAAAGACGGTCCTCGACCGCCTCCACCAGGCGATGATTCTCTTCGCGGCCGGACGCGGCGAGGCCATGCGCCGATTCCTCGTCGAAGAAGGCGCGGGAAAGGACGGCCGCTTCTGGCGGCTCGCCCAGGCTTTCTCCGCCCTCTATCCGGCGGGTAGCGATGAGAAGCGTTGGGTCGACGGTGTCCTGGCCCGGAAGAAGGGGCTCGGTCTATGACCCAAGAGGGCATCGCTCAGAAGTGGTTCGGGGTGTTCATGAAGAGCATCCAGTCCCACGACGCTGCCAGCGCATTGCGCGAGGCGTCGCAGAGCGGAGAGCTGCGCAAGTGGACAGCGGCGCTCACGAGCGTGGTCGTGAGCACGTTCCCGCTAATCGAATGGCGCGGGGCCGCGAAGGGGCATCGTTCGGACCTGCTCCCGGTCGCGCGGGAGGAATACTTGGCGCTGGACGCGGTGGCCTTCGATTCGGCCGGGGATCGCCGCTGGCGCTTCCCCGTCTCCGTCTTCGAGCTGGAGAACAGCCAAGACGATGACCGGGTCGCCTACTCTCTATGGAAGGTGCTCTGCGTCAGGGCCGACCTGCGGGTGGTATTCTGCTACCGCCGTGACGGTAACGCAGGATCGGAGCTGGTGCGCCTTCTCGCTGACACGGTCGTGCGGACGATGGAGATTGCGGAGCGGGCCCGCGTGGGCGGCGAAACTCTCGTCGTCGTCGGATCGCACAGTGAGGCTGCGAGCTTCCCATACGGGTTCTTCAAAGACTGGACGCTGGACTCGAACACGGTGCGATTCCACAGAAGTTGAGGCTGGAGGACAGGCATGGCTCTAAAGCCGTGGTACAAGGTGGTGACCCCTCGGGAGGATCTGCGCGAGGGGAAGCCGCTGGACGCATCGGAGTTCGCGGTTCACCTGGACCACGTGCGCGACCGCCGCGCCCCGGCCGACTACCAGGACCCCCAGCGGTTCTTCGAGCGCACCTTCCTCACCAAGAACCTGCGGGAGCTGGGATCGGGCGTTGTGCGACGCCTCTCCGGCGTGAAGGTGGAGACCTCCGCCGTCTACAACATGACGACCCCGTTCGGCGGCGGAAAGACGCACTCGTTGACGATGCTGTACCACTTGGCCACATCCGGCCCGGCTGCCACGAAGCTCAAGGGCGTGAGCGAGATCCTGGATAAGGCGGGCGTCAAGGCGGCCCCAGCGGCGGCAAGGGCGGTGTTCGTCGGCACGGAATTCGACTCGATTGTTGGCCGCGGGGGGAAGGACAAGACCCCGGCTCGCTTTACCCCATGGGGCGAGATCGCTTTCCAGCTCGGGGGCGCGGATGGCTTCGCGGTCGTGGCCAAGCATGACCAGGAGCGCACGGCTCCGTCTGGCGAGGTGATCCGCAACTTCCTCCCCAAAGACAAGCCGGTCCTGATCCTGATGGACGAGCTTCTGAACTACATGGGAAGGAACCGAAAATCCGGCCTCACTGCCCAGCTATATTTGTTCCTCCACAGCCTCTCGGAGGAGGCGCGGGCCCAGGACCGCGTCGTGCTGTGCGTCTCCCTACCTTCCCTCCTGGACGAGATGACCGCCGAGGACGAGGCGGATTTCGAGCGCTTCCAGAAGCTGCTCGACCGGCTCGGTAAAGCGATCATCGTCGCGGCCGAGGCCGAGACCTCCGAGATCATCCGCAGGAGGCTCTTCGAGTGGTCAGGCGCGCCGGACGATGCGCACAAGGCTGCGACGGAATACGCCGAATGGGCGCAGTCCCACCGTACGCAGATTCCGACCTGGTTCCCGGCGGACCAAGCCAGGGAAGCCTTCCTTGCGACCTTTCCGTTCCATCCGACTTTGCTCTCTGTCTTCGAGCGGAAGTGGCAGGCGCTGCCCCGATTCCAGCAGACGCGCGGCATCCTGCGCCTTCTCGCACTGTGGGTGTCGCACGCCTACCAAGCGGGCTTCAAAGGCGCGCACAAGGACCCGCTCATCGGGATGGGGACCGCTCCCCTCGACGACCCCCTCTTCCGCTCTGCCATTTTCGAGCAACTCGGCGGGGCGAAGCTCGAGGGCGCGGTCACGACGGACATCTGCGGCAAAAAGGATTCTCATGCCCTGCGCCTCGACAAGGAAGCCGTGGACACGATCCGCAAGGCGCGGCTCCATCAGAAGGTTGCCACGACCATCTTCTTCGAGTCGAACGGTGGCCAGACCAAGACCGAGGCAACGTTGCCAGAGGTTCGCCTGGCCGTCGCCGAGCCCGAGATGGACATCGGGAACGTGGAGACGGCGCTCGAGGCGCTCTCCACGACCTGCTACTTCCTGTCGGCGGAAAAGAACCGCTACAGATTCAGCCTGTCCCCCAACCTGAACAAGCTTCTGTCGGACCGCCGGGCCAGCGTTCAGTCCAACCGGGTAGATGAACGGGTCAGGGCGGAGGTGCAGAAGGTATTCACCGCGAAGACGGCTATCGATACACCCATCTTCTTCCCCGAAAAGAGCGGCCAGATCCCGGATCATGCCGCGCTGGCCTTCGTCGTCCTCCCCCCCGAGCGCGCGATGGCCGACAAGAACACCCGCGCGTTCATCGAATCGGCAACGCGCGAGCACGGATCCTCCGGGAGGACCTACAAGAGCGCGCTCCTCTGGGCCGTTTCCGAAAGCCCGGACGGCTTGCGTGACGAAGCCCGCAAGGTCCTGGCGTGGGAGGACATCCAGGACGAACACGGTGAGCTCCGACTGGACGAAAGCCAGCAGAGGCAGCTCGGCGAGAACGTCAAGAAGGCCCAGCGCGATATCAAGGAGGCTGTCTGGCGCACCTACAAGAACGTGATGCTCCTGGGTAAGAACAACGATTGGAAGGCCGTCGATCTGGGACTGGTCCACTCCAGTGCCGCTCCGTCCCTGCTCGATCTGATGATCGAGCGCCTCGTGCAGGCGGGTGACATCGAGGACAAAGGGATCAGCCCGAACTTTCTTGTCCGGAACTGGCCTCCCGCGTTCACGGATTGGAGCACCAAGTCCGTCCGCGACGCCTTCTTCGCCTCGCCGCAGTTTCCCAGGCTACTCAACCCCGAGTCGATCAAAGACACCATCGTGCGGGGCGTCGAGAACGGAATGCTCGCCTACGTCGGCAAGAAACCCGACGGCAAGTACGAGCCGTTCTGCTGGCAGGGCTCCCTGGCCCTGAGCGACGTCGAGATCTCCGACGAGACGTTCGTCATCCAGCGGGAGATCGCGGAGAAGTACAAGGCCGGACAGGTCGTTCCGACGCCCGGTGGTGGAGCGCAACCCGCACCCGCGCCTGGCGCTCCGACGGGTAGCGGTCCGACGCCGCCCCAGGCCCCGACCTCCAAGCCACAGGCGCCAACGGCAGCGACTGTTCCGAGCATGACCTGGCAGGGCGAAGTGCCTCCACAGAAGTGGATGAACTTCTACACCAAGGTCCTTTCGAAGTTCTCCACGGGAGCAGGGCTCAAGCTGACGCTGAAGGTCGAGGTCACGTCCCCGGACGGCATCCCTGTCAATATGGTCGAGGAGACCAAGGTGGCCCTCCGCGAATTGGGCCTTAGAGATGTGATTGAAGGAGAGTAGCCAGGTGAGTAATGGAAACATCTGAGAGGTAAGAGATGGCGACCGCAGAACAGCTCAAGTCCCTAATCCGGTCGCACTTCAGCGACGACCCGGAGCGGTTCTACACCCTCGCGCTTCAAGTGGCGGCCCACGAGGCCCAGCAGGGCCACGGGGAGCTGGCTCATGACATCCGCGATATCGTCGACAAGGCTCGCAGAGATACCCGAACAATTCTCAAGTTCCCGCAGGATCTTCGGGGGCTCGTGCTCTCAGAGGAGTCGAAAACGCCCAAGGCCGCACTCGTGGTTCCGGCCCAGTTAATGAAGCGTATCGAGCGGGTCATCCACGAGTACCGGCAACAGCACAAGCTGAAACAGCATGGTCTCTCCCATCGGCGCAAACTCATGCTGATCGGTCCACCAGGCACGGGCAAGACAATGACGACACGTGTTCTATCGCACGAGTTGCGCCTGACGCTTCACACGGTGCAGGTGGACAAGATGGTCACGAAGTTCATGGGCGAGACCGGAGCGAAACTCCGTCAGATATTCGACCTCATCCAGCAGGAGGCAGGTCTCTACTTGTTCGATGAGTTTGATGCCATCGGCGGGGAGCGAACGCTGGATAACGACGTTGGAGAGATGCGTCGGGTCCTCAATGCATTCCTTCAGTTCATCGAGCAAGACGTCTCCGATAGCCTGATCGTTGCGGCGACCAACAGTCCGAGGCTACTGGATCGCGCCCTGTTCCGCCGCTTCGACGACGTTCTGCACTACAGGTTGCCTGACGAGGGCGACCGTAGAAGGTTGATGAAGAGCATTTTAGGTGACTACTTGCCGCCCAGGTGTTCATGGAAGGCGACCTTGTCTGAGAGCGAAGGGCTAAGCCACGCGGAAATCGATTACGCATGCCGAGACTCAATTAAGCAGGCGATTCTCGCAGACAAGGGCAAAGTCAGCCCGGCATTGTTGAGGCAAATGCTAAAGGAGCGCCAAACCGCTCGACAAGGACAGAAAGGGTAGCAGGTCATGCCGGAGCAGCGCTACAAGCATATCTTCTTGCCAGGTTATGCGCGCACACAGGGATTTACCAGTCCGCGACGAGGCAGAAGTCCACTCCACATCCCGGGGGATCGGGACAGGGCTCGCCATAGTGCGCGCTTGGAGCAACTCCTTGGAGATGCGTGGACCATCGCTGAGGCCCATCAACAGGGCGCGGCGGTCTACACGGAGCGGCATGGGGCGTACATCGAGTTTGAAGGGGCTCCGGGATTTGACCTGGCGATCCAAAGTCTTGAGAACTTGCGCTCCGGAATCCGACTCCTCAACGTCCGCAAGGAAGGTGAAGGAGAGGGCCAAAGGATCCTGGCTACGGTCTACGTTCCCTACAGTCGGCGGGGATACTTCCTCCGAAAGATACGTGCCTATGCGGAGGAGATTGACCGTCGGAGCAACAAGCCGAAGAATGCGAAACTGGTGGATAGCATCTCGGACATACGACACGCGACCCTCAGGTCGTTCTGGCATCCCGACGAGCGTGACCAAATCCCGACGAATACCCCGGGATGGTTCGAGGTGTGGTTGTGCAGTGACCAGGATGACGTTATCTCACGCTTCGATACGCTCATTACGACACTTCAGATTCCGTCGGCCGAGGGTTTGCTCAAATTCCCGGAGAGAGCTGTGAAGCTCCTCAACGCGACCCGGCAGAACCTTGAGACACTGCTGGAGGCATCTGACGACATTGCGGAATGCCGTGTTGCAAAGGAGGTGGCCTCTTTCTTCATCGGAATCGAGAACCAGGATCAACTGCAAATCGTGCAAGAATTGCTGCATCGTGCGCGCTTCGGCGGAAACGACGAGGTAGTGGTATGCATCCTCGACAGGGGCGTGAACAATGGCCACCTTCTGATCCAGCCAGTATTGGACAACGCCGATCTCCACACGGTTGATCCTGCATGGGGCGCAGGAGATGATCCAAACCGGCCGCACGGCACGCTGATGGCTGGCACCGTCGCATACGGCGATCTGTTGGCCGTCCTCAACAACGGCAATCCGGTGGAAATTAACCATCGGCTCGAGTCCGCCAAGATACTCCCCCCTTGGCCGAACCAGAATCGAAGAGAGTTGTGGGGACATCGGACCGTTCAGGGCATAAGCCGCGCCGAGATTCGGGCTCCTCGCCGCAAGAGGATCATCTGCATGGCCGTGTCCTCGATGGAGACTCGTGATCGAGGCCGTCCTTCATCCTGGTCCGCGGCCTTGGATGAAGTAACGTCCGGGTACGAAGATGGAAAGCGTCGTCTTGTCGTGGTAAGCGCCGGTAATGTCGAGGACCCAGCGAATTGGAGGAACTATCCGCAGGATAATCTCACGAACGAGGTTCATGACCCGGGCCAGGCATGGAACGCGCTGACCGTAGGCGCGTTTACTGAGAAGACAAGGATATCGGACCCAACCATGGCGGGTTGGGCCGCCGCTGCCCCGGCCGGTGGCCTCTCGCCTTTCAGCACCACTTCCATGACATGGCCGAATCGGAAGTGGCCCGTGAAACCGGAAGTCGTTTTCGAAGGTGGGAATGTGGCCCGCGGGCCGAACAACGCCGTGTTGGACCATGATGACCTGCAACTCCTCTCGACTTGGCACGACCCGCAGGTAGCTCATTTCGGGCGCTTCAACGCCACGAGCGCTTCTGCGGCGTTAGCCTCCTGGATGGCCGCGCAGATTCAGGTTCAGTATCCTGATGCCTGGCCCGAAACAATACGAGCGCTGATTGTCCATACGGCTGAATGGACGGATGCCATGCGGCGGCAATTCCTTACGTCGCCGACACCCACAAGGCAAGAGTACGCCAGACTCCTGCGAATCTGCGGTTATGGAGTCCCGAATCTTGAGCGTGCACTTTACTGCGCGTCGAACTCCCTGACGTTGATTTCAGAAGCGGAACTGCAACCATTTGACAAGCGCGATGGCCGGTACGTGACGCGCGATATGCACCTGTACAGTCTTCCATGGCCTACGGAGATCCTATCGGCAATGGGGGAAACGCGTGTTAGAATGCGCATCACGCTTTCCTACTTCATTGAACCCGGGCCCGGGGAGGTTGGCTGGGATAACCGTTATAGATACGCCTCGCACGCGCTTCGGTTCGAGGTCAACGGGCCGGGCGAATCAGAGAACGAGTTTGTTCGTCGGGTCAACAATCAAGCAAGGGAAGATGACGAGCATCCAGGAACCGCGGGTCCAGGAGATCGCTGGCTTATGTGGGATGCCAGGAACGTGGGCTCGATACACTCCGACATTTGGGATGGCCAAGCTGCGGAACTTGCGGGGTCCAATAAGATCGCTGTTTATCCCGCTGTGGGCTGGTGGCGAGAGCGCCACCATCTGAATCGGTGGAATAGGAGAACTCGGTACTCTCTGGTTGTATCCATCCATACGCCTGAACAGAGCGCGGACATCTATATCCCGGTCGCGCAGCAAGTCCGTGTGCAGGTCCCCGTTGTGATACCGATTCGTCGACGCACGCGGGGACGGGAGGGCGGCCGATAGAGTTCTTATGGTGGCCCTACGCAGCCGCCCGATTGGCCTCGGCCTTTCTGCGCGCGTAGCCCAGCGTTACGGCCCGTCCGAGAAAGCAGGCGGCGACCGTGAGAACCTCTGGTGCCATTCCGGACATCAGACATCATCGTCCAATTTGCCTCATCCTGCTTGGCCTGGAGAGGTCTCGATCCCTCGCGCGAGGCCAGGGGATTCGGGGCCTCCGTGGCGCCCTGAATTCATGCCGCCTCCTCGTGTTCGGTGGCCTTGTCATCGACCGACTCCCGGATCGCCGAGGGCTTGGCCGCGGCTCGGTTTGAATGCCATTCACCGCCAGATGCCTTTGCTCCCTTGCTAAAGAAGACCGAAAACCGCTCCACGCCCTACGCATTGCCGCCGCCCGCCCGCTTCCGTGCAATGTGGGCCGTTCCCGGGCCGGAACCCGCGACGGGAGTCCCACGGGCCCACGCCAGGTCCGGCGCCGCGTCCACGGGCAGTGACTGCTTCACACTGCCCATGTTTTCGAGGTACCGGGTCGCAAGCTCGCGCAAGCCGGTCAGCTCCGCCCTCACCTTCCGGGCGAGGGCTTCAAGGTCGCTTGCGGGCTCCTGGCCCAGGCGACGGCGAAGGAGATGCGCCGCCATCCCCTCCAGCGCGGCCGAAAGGCTGGAGTAGTACTTCTCGTCCAGGCGGTAGTGCGGCCCGAGTCGGAGGACCCAGCCGTGGGCGTCGACCAGGAGGTGAGGGTATCGCTCCCCGGCTGATCCGAGTCGCGCCACGAGTTTGAACTTCCCGCTCATGAGTGAGGCCTCCTTGACGTTGATGCTCCGGCCGCCCGGTGCCGCGTCTTGTACGTCTTGCACTCCACGGGGACGGGACCCGCCTTCGCGGCCCGGATCGAGGACATGCGCTTCCCGCAACCGCTACAAATGCGGGTCGGCTTGAAGTCGAAGCAGAAGGCGGGAACGTCGCCGTAGATCGTAGGTCCCGCTTCGCAGGGGATTCATGACCGCCTCCGATAAGCCCGCTCCGGCGGGCGGACACCGGAGCGTCGGATTCGACAGCCGGAGCCGGCGGGCCGGGGCACTTCGCTGGGGTCCCCGCCGCCGCCGCGGGCTCCGGCGACAAGGTATCAGGGTATCAGGCGACCTGCTCCTCCTCGATCTCCTCCTCGACCTCGGCCTCGACGGCCTCGTCGGCGGCCTTCCGGGTGCGGGGGACGGTGCGGAGGAGGTAGTGCGTGGGACGGTTCTTGCCGTCCTCGGCGGCCGAGGGCTTGGCCGCGACCAGCTTGACGCCCAGGGCGCCGCCGGCCAGGCGCAGGTCCAGCTTCGCCCCGCCCTTGAGCGCCACCACGCCGAACTTCGAGGGCGTGATCTGGCCCATGAGGTAGCTTGTCCCCGCCTTCTCGGACTTGTGGGGCCAGAAGGAGCCCACCATGCAGTCCTCCCCGTCGACCGGGGTGAAGAACATGAAGTGGGACGGCGAGCGCTCGCTCCGGGGCTTGGAGTTCTCCGCGATCCGGCAGTGGATCGGCGGGACCAGGCCCCCCAGGTCCAGGGCGACCCCGTAGTACGACTTCGAGGGGTCGCCCGCCGTCTCCTGCTCCCAGGCGGAACCGACGTGCAGCTTCTCCGACATCGATCAATCTCCTTTCTCGCCTTTTCGGCGAAAGTGAATCCAGGCTACTTGGGACCGGCGCGCGGAATGGCCTCCCGGCCGACTTCGGAAAGGATCGCCTTGATCCCGCCCAGGCCCTGCGAATCGGCGGTGAACCTCAGGGAGACTCTCGCGGACCCGCGAACGGTGAAGCCGGACAGGTGCGGCAGCTCGCCCAGCGCGCCACGGAATCCGAGGACGCGGACACCGGAGCGGGTCGGGACGATATCGACCCGGTGGAGATCCCCTGGGGCGCAGTCGATTGAAAGCGTGACTTCCACGGGCACCCCAACTTGCTGGCGGTCGGGTACGTCGCCGGTCAAGCGGAGCCGATGGCGGCAGCGGCTGGCTTGGAGCATCAGGCGGAAGCGCTCGTCGCCTTCCGCCTCGACCGGCTCGAAGACGAGGGTCGTCGCGTCTGCGGCAAGGTCGGCGTCGCCCGAGTCGTAAATCCAGGGCTCCACCTCATCGTAGGGACGCTCGACCAGGACCCATTCACGGACCGGATCGGCCGGAGGCCTTGCCGCCGGGCCGGCCGCGGCCTGGCAGCCCGCCAGGAGGACGAGGGTCAAGCCGGTGCGAGTCATCGATCGGAGCTCCCCCGGCGGCCGGAGTTCGTCGCGGGACGGTTCACGTCGCAGCACTGGGCCTTCTCGGGGAAAGAGCCCCAGTGGGGATGCCGCTTGAGGATCTCCTTGCCTTGTTCCTTCTGGACGTCGGCCAGGATCGCCCGGGTGCCCTTGTTCACGCGGTCCGCCTGGGCCAGCGCGGTCGCGTCAAGCAGAGTCCGATGGTGCCGTTCCTGGAGTTCATGGAGCCGCGCGATCTCCGCGAGCTGGCGCTCGAGATCCTCGCGCTCCTTCTCGAGCCTGCTCACGAACCCCTGGTCGGCATTGGGGTGCTTGCGTGCGGCGTCGAGCAGCTTCACGACCTTGCCGACCTCGAGGCTGAGCTGGAAGAGCGCCGCCGACGAAGCGACGGACCGGACGACCACCTCCCGGCGGCCCGGCGACAGGGCGGCGATCTCGGCCACCTCGACGGCGGTGACGCGGCCTGCCTTGTCGGGGGACAAGGCGGCCAAGTCCTCTTCGGTGGGATTCCCGCGCTGAATGGCCTGGTCCCACGCCCGCCGGTACTGCTCGATGAGGCTCCGGTGTCGGTCGAGAGCCGCGGTCGTCCGGATCTCGCCCTCGCCGCCCCGGGGGGAGTAGCGGAGCGAGCCGATGAGCCCGACGCGGACGTCTTCATCGACCCGTGGCCGGT
>Ga0187893_10006746_pt1 | contig 19389 bp, 16 predicted proteins | sample MA1701074metaG_FD_139574 | JGI IMG/M metagenome (GOLD analysis project Ga0187893, IMG submission 139574) | White microbial mat communities from a basaltic lava cave in the Kipuka Kanohina Cave System on the Island of Hawaii, USA - MA170107-4 metaG ... | reverse complement strand
GAACGGGAAGATCGTGCCCTTGACGATGGGCCCGCCGCCAGCCACGAAAGGGGTCAAGGCCGGCATGTTCAGCCTCGGGTTGACGATGATGACGCCGAGGATGAGAAACAGCACCGTGCCGATCTTGAGGTAGGAGGAGAGGTAGTCGCGCGGGCAGAGGAGCATCCAGACCGGCAGGACGCTGGCGACGAAGCCATAGGCCGCCATCAGGAGGACGATGGTGTTACGTTCGAGCGTGAAGACGGAGGCCCAGCCGGACTCACCGATCCAGCCGCCGGCGATGACCGCCGCGAAGAGCCCAACGACGCCGATGGCGGACCCCTTGTGCAGGAGCGGAACCATGAAGACGGACGTGAGCCCCGAGCCGTGCACCCGGGCCACATCGAACCAGCGGTCCTCGTCGAGGACGCTCGGGACGAAGACGACCTGGCGGCTCGAAAACGCCAGCCCCAGCACGCCGACGTCGGGGGGCAGCGACAACGCGCGATACGCCTCGGCACCGGGGCCGCGAAAGACGCTCGTCCGAAGCGCGTTCGCGGCCGAATCGAGCAGCAGAATCCAACACGAGGTCGCGCCGAAGATTGTCTCGACCGCGTCGAGGATCGCCTCGCAGACGCCCTCGAGGTCCAGATGGGACGTGAGTGCGCGGGCGGCGCGAATGAGTGCGCCTTCGGCCGTGTCGGGAGTCACCGCAGCTTTGACGGTTCGCTCCCCGTCGCGTTCCATGGGACCGACTCCGTCACTGATCAGGCGCCCAGTCTACCAGACGAGCGGCCGGCCCCGGTACTGACCGGATAGCGTCAGAGAGACCGTATCGCGTCAGCCTGCGTCGGGAAACGGAGGCGCGATGATAATGGCGCCGCGGGCGCGAAGGCAATCAAGAAAGAAGCGCACGGCCGGATCGACATCCGTGGGTCCGGTGATGCGCAGCTCCAACCGCGGCGTGGGGTATTCCATCGCCCGGCCGCAGGCACGCTCCAGGCGTCTGAGGTCATGCCGCGACAGGCGACCCGCTACCGAGACGCAATACCGGGCGTCCTCGGGTTGCTCGCCAAAGATCGTCACGGTGATGTGGGCCACGGCGTCGGCCACCGGCAACTCTCGCGCCATGGCGCTAGGGCTCCGGAAGCGCGTCCTGCGGCGGCCGCTCGGGCGACCCGTCTCCGCTGCGACGCTCGGCAGACGTCCATCGCCGCTGAGAGGCGAGGCGCGCCTCCTCGGGCGTCCACTCGTGGGCCTTTCCGTTTTGATGAGCAACCCGGCCGCCCCGGCGTGCAGTCTCCCGGCGCCGGTCCGGATCCATTGACGCAAATCCACGGTGCTCGATCCCCATCAGGCTCTCCTCATCCGTGAGTGGCTCCACTACTCTGGCGACACCCAGCGTAGGTGCAAGATCGACACCACCGTCCTAAATAATTTGAGTACATACCGTTGCGCGACATGGCCCATGTCTGCGCCTGCCGCCGGTCACGGGCCCCCGGACGACTGGAAGGCGCGAGAAGTCCTCCCCGCAGTACGTCCTGCGGGAGTCTCTCTCCTGCGTCGACGGACGACAACCCGTGAACGCGCCGGCTGGAGCGCGTTTCATAGGGACGTAGTGTCGGCTTCAGCCGGACCTGCGGTACTACGCGACCGATCGTTGGTCCGGCTGAAGCCGGACACTACGTCCGATTGAAAACGGCGCCAGTACTAGAGGTCGGCAAACAGCCGGTGGAGATCCACTTCCTCACCGGCATTGACGAGCGCGGTGGGCGGCAGGCCGTCCGTCTGGCGCGTCAGCGAGGCGTAATACGCCGCGTAATCACCGAGATGCTCGTCGTCCTCGATGGGACGGACTCCCAGAAAGAGCAGGTCGGCGTCCTGTGAGTGGCGCCTGATCACCGGGAACGGGTCGCCATCGTGGCAGATGACCCGGACCCGCGCAGGGAATCGAGCATCGGCAAGCAGCCCCTCGATGTGCCTGGTCGCCGGCACAATGTCGTCGTCGGCCCCCACGATGCGCCAGACCACGATCTCCGCGTCGGCCCACACCTCGTCCTTCTTCAAGAGGAAGACCAATGCGAGCATGAATCCAAAATTGCCGCGATGTCCGCGCCACCAGATGTCGATACGTTTCGCCTGGCGAAGGAGCGGCAGTTCCTCGCCTTCATGGACAATGACCAGGTTCCGGCGGCGCTTCTGGACGACCGACAGCAGCTCCGCGTGCTTGAGCGGGTGCGCCGGCGTCGCCGCCTGGCCGAGGAGCACCGTATTCGGCACGAGTGGACCGAACCCATAGGACTTGACCAGCGCGATCAGGCCGTCGCCGACGTCCACGTCCGATTCGACCTTCACGTGCGCCGGCACGCGGTGCGACCGAAGATACTCCTCGATCGCCTGCCTCAAACGGTCGATCCGATCGGCGTGCCGCGACTCCGAGTCGGGCACGACGGTGGCAATCGTCAGCAGCCCGCTCTCGCCGGCGAGCGCCCGGCCGACGACGACGAGGTGCCAGCGCGTGGTCGGCGCTCCGGCCAGCACGAGCACGTTCGGGTTCCACGACCGCGCGTCGGGTCGGCGGCGGGCGAGCGCCTCCAGCACGGTGCGCGCGATGAGGACTAGCGCACCGTACCGGACGTCTCCCCACTGTGCGCGCAGCTTGCGCCGCTGCACGGCGTGATAGACGAGCCCGGCCACGAACAGCGCGACGAACGTCGCGCCGGGGTTGATCATCAGCATCGCTGCCACGCAGGCCACGAATCCGAGGATCGAGACCCACCAGGGCACCTTGAAGCTCGGCCGCCACGCCGGGCCGCCAATCAATCCCTCGAGCCCCGCCGAGAGATTCAGCACGGCGTACGAGGTCAGGAAGAACATCGACAGGATGGGCGCAATGGCGTTGAGGTCGCCCAGCACCACCCCGAGCAGGGCGATGATGAACACGATCACCGTGGCGATCCGCGGATCGTTCGTCGTCCCGTACCCGCGCGCGAGCATCCGCGGCAGCACGGCATCCTGCGCAAGCGACTGCAGCGTGCGCGGGGCCGCCAGCAGCCCACCCATGGCGCTCGACAGCGTCGCGCCGAGAATGCCCAGCACGATGAGCTCGGGCCAGCGCGCCACCCGGGCCATGATCAGGGAGTCGCCGAGCAGCGCCGCGCGCTCGGTGACCACATGCGCCAGAAAGATCGGAATGGCGAGGTAGATCGCGTAGCCGGTGGCGACCGCGAGGAGCGTCCCGCGTGGCAGCGAGACGGCAGGAGACTTCAGATCGCCAGACATGCCCAGGCCCGCCTCGATCCCCGTCACCGCTGGAAAGAACACCGCAAAAGCGATCCAGAAGGCCGCCGGAGGCAGCGCCTCCCCGACCGCCGCGCCGCCGCGCGGTGGTCCTCCGAAGAAGAACGATCCGAGCGCCAGCAGCAGAATGGTGAGCACGAGGTATTGGCTCTTGAGCGCGAGATCGGCCGACACGTACGCGAGGAGCGTCAAGGTCAGCAGCGTCACCACGCCCACCGCCGCCGCCGGGAGCGCCGGCAGATAGCCGACGACCGTCTCGATGAAGCCGGCGATGTAGAACGCGATGCCGAGCGCCTGCGCCAGAAACAGCGGCAGGCCCACGGCTGCGCCGACTTCCAGGCCCAGCGTGCGAGAGATCATGTAGTACGCGCCGCCGCCGCCCACCTTCATATTGGTAGCCATTGCCGAGATCGACAGCCCGGTGAGCAGCGTGATCGCAATCGACAGCGTCACGATCAGGAGCGTGCCGGTCAGGCCGACGCTGCCGAGCACCCATGGAAAGCGCAGGAACATGACGACGCCCAGAATCGTGAGGATGCTGGGCAGGAACACGCCCTTGAACGTGTTGAACCCGTACCCCGGTCGATCGGGCTCCGGTGACGATGGTGTGGCGGTTGACTCGGCGGGGGCGCTCACGCTCGTGCTGGCCATCGCCTCACGCGTGGGGCTGCGCCGGCTCGTTCTCTGGTGCCTCCGGGTTCAGCCACTCAATCACCGCGGCATGCCCGAGGCTCTCCGGATCGTGGTGCAGGTAGCCCGAGACGACCGCCAGGACGCGGAAGCCTTGCTTGAGCTGAAATGACAGCGTCGGATCGCTGAGCTCGCGGCGCTCGACGCGCGTCACGTACTCGCGCGGCGACAGGCGCGCCGCGACATGGTGATAGCCGCGGAGCCGGGCGCCCGCGCGAATCCTGCGAAGACCACGGCGGATGACCAGCTCGCGACGCACCGCATACAGCCGCGTCCCGACGCCGCTGCCTTGTCGCGCCGGTTCGACCATCACCTCTGCGGCGTACAGCGTGCGGCCCCGTTCCGGATCGTGGTTGGTGAACATGCCGTTCGCAGTGAAGTCGCGCCAGGTCGTGTCGAACTCGTAGTCATGCCAGAGCACGATCAGGCTGGCGGCCATGCCAACGATGGCGCCCTGACCGTCCAGTGCCACGAACTGCCCTTCGGGGAAGACCGCGTGATGGGATGCGAGCTGCTCGAGGGTCCACGGCGGCGAGGCCGGATAGACGCGGCGGGTCAGCTCGATCACACCGGAAAAGTCATCGGGCGTCGTATTCCGGACGTGAATCGGGGCTTCCCCGGCGACGTTCACAGCATCACCATCGTCGGTGCACCGATGAGCGTCGCCGTCGAGTTGCTGTCGCGCAGCGGCAGCACCGTGCCGGACTCGTAGCCTTCGACGATCGTCTCCAAATTGAGCTCCGCGACGACCATCGTCTCCTGGTTGGGGATACCCTCGGCCAGGATGCCGTCTCGCGCGAACGCGAAATCGCTGGGCGTGAAGATCGCCGCCTGGCCGTAGTTCAGCGACACCGCCGGCACCATCGGCAGCGACCCCACCGTGGAGGACTGAATCACGTACATCTGGTTCTCGATCGCCCGCGCCTGGGCGCAGTACCGCACGCGCAGGAAGCCCTGCCGATCGTCCGTACAGCTGGGAACCACGAGGATGTGCGCGCCGGCGCGCGCGGCCGCCCGGGCGAGCTCGGGGAATTCCACGTCATAGCAGATCGCCACGGCCATCCTGCCGAAGGAGGTCTCGAACACGTTCAGCCCCGCGCCCGGCACGACGTTCCATTCCCGTTCGAAGCGGGTCATGTGCAGCTTCGGCTGCAGGCCGTGTCGGCCCTCCGGCCCGAACACGTGGCACACGTTGCGGACGTTCCCGACCGTGTCGATGTGTGGAATCGTGCCCGCGACGATGTAGAGGTCGTGACGGGTCGCCAAGCCTCCGACCAGCTCGATGAACCGCTCCTCCTGAGCCGCCAGCGCGCGGATCTGCTCGGACAGACCGCGTTTGACGTCGCCGAGCGTCAAGAGCTGAAGCGTGAAATACTCGGGAAAAATGACGAGGCGCGATCGGTAATCGGCCGCCGTCTCGACGAGACCGGTCACCTGGTCGCGAAACGCCTCGAACGTCGGCAGCGGCCGGATGAAGTACTGGAGTGACGCGACGCGCAGTCGCATCATCCGGCACTCGCGCTGAGCCTGCGGAATCGGCGTTCCACGAGGTCACGCGCCTCAATGAGGCTGCTGCCCATCGTCGAACGCGTCCGCGACCGGACGACGGCGCGCTTCAGGCCGCCCCAGAATCCACCGAGGGCGTCGAGCCTCGACCGATTCACGTAGACCAGCAGCGCGCTGGACTCGCGGCCCGCGGCCGCATCGAGCAGAATCGTGATGCCGAGCGACGAATCGAAGTAGTGCGAGCCGTAGATCTGCTTCGATGCCGCCGCAAACGCGCCCGCGCCGCTGCCGCCGAGAGGCGCGATGGCGAGGTGCGTCACGCTGATGATCACGGCGGGCCCCATCTTTTCCTTCGACCAGTACACGATATCGTTGATGTCACGCCCGTCCGGCAATGAGCCCCGGGGGAACTCAAGGAGGTGCCGGTGCAGATCCGGAAAGCGCTCGAGCACCGCCGGCCGCGACGCGATCATCGAACGGAACTCGCTCGACAGCGACAGCGGTCGCTCGGCATCCACGTACGTCATGAGAGCCGCATCGCCGCGTGCGCGGTACTCATTGACGAGATCGACGAGGACCTCGCGGATCGTGCGATCGGCGACGGCCTTCGCATCGGGGCGGCCCCAGGGAATGTCCCGGCGGACCCGCTCGAGGGCGTCGGCGGAGAGCTGCACCCGACAGTCACCCGGACGGCATCGTCGGAGACCCTCCACATCCGACGGGTCGAGCGACAGCGCCGCCACGTCATCGAGGCGTGCGGGCTTCGAGAACGCGCCGATCTGCAGCACGGCGGGGCTTTCCTTCTTGAACCGGACGATGTCACGCAGCTGATCGACGTAGAAGGAGGCGGGAGCGCCGATCTGCACCACGCCGAACGTCGCGACCTCCCGGCCGTCAACCGTCTCGAGCGTGCGAGTCACAGGGCGCCGCCGATCGATGTCCTGGAAGTCGCGAACGCCGAGCTGGAAGTGGGCCGCGAGAAACTCATGGGCGGCGTTCGGCAGGCGCGCGCCGTCCTTCTGGCGCGCGTCCACGGGCCACGCCGCGAGAGGCAGCAGCGCAAGCATCGCGAGCGGTACCCTCATCACGCGACAGTTCGCCGGGGGCGGCTCGGAAAGATGAGCCGGCGGCGCGACGGGCCGTCGCCCTGGGACGGGTACGGCACGCGCCGGTGATACATCGCCTGCAGCGCGCGCGAGAACGCTCGCTCCGCCAGCGCCAAGTCCCCCACCGTCAGGGCGGCGTCGTCCAACTGGCGGTCCCCCTGGATGCGGGCGATCGTGTCGCGCACGAGCGCGTCGCAGGCCGCCTCGTCCGGGGGCGTTTCCGACCGCGCCGTCGCCTCCAGCTGATCGGCAATCATGAGAATGCCGGTTTCGCGCGAACGGGGACGGGGCCCGGGATACCGATACGTGTCCCCGTCAACCGGACGGCCGAGCGCCTCCGCCTTGGCGCGCAGCGAACGCATCTGGCCCGACCCGTGATGCTCGCGGACGAAGTTGGCGATGCGCTCCCCCATGCGATACCGGTTGACGAGCTCCACGCCGTCGAAGACGTGCGCCTGGAGAATCCGGGCGCTTTCCGCAGGGTCGAGCCCATCGTGGGGGTTCCCCTCGTGCTGGTTCTCGATGAAGTACTCAGGGGCATTGACCTTTCCGACGTCGTGATACAGCCCGCCAACGCGCGCCAGCAGTGGATCGGCGCCGATGGCGCCGGCTGCGGCATCCGCGAGGACGCCCACGTTCACCGAATGCTGAAACGTACCCGGCGCAGTCGACGCCAGCTGCCTGAGCAGCGGATGCTCGTAGCTGAGCCACTCGTTCATCGTGAGCGGCGTGATGTGACCGAACAGGCCCTCCGCCATCGGAGCCAGGGTCAGCATCAGGGGAGCGCTCAAAAACCCGCCGATCATTGCCGCCACGCCCTCGGAGAGCACGACCCGTCCGGGCAACGCCACGGTGGCTGCCACGCCCGAGATGCTGGCGATGCACGCGATCAACGCGGTGCAGGCGCTGACGGCCAGAATCGCGGAGCGATGCGCCTGACGGGCAATCAGCCCCTCGCCCGCAAGCCCCACGATCAACAGGACGCCCACCAGCCGTGGCGGCGCGCCCAGTGCCGAGACCAGCGTCGCGCACCCGAGGATCTGCGCGGCCGCCCGCCATCGTCCCATCGCAAGGCGCGAGTACATCCCCGTCGTTGTAGAAACGGCGATCGTAGCGGCTGTGGCGATCGCGGGCGAATCGGCGGTCGCGAGGTATGCCGCGGCCGCGGCGGTGATCGACAGAGCGATCAGTCCCGCGTCGCGCCCGGTGAGTTTCTCGAGCCGAAACAGCCGGAGCCGAGGGCCTCTCATGGAACCTCGATACGCATGGGTCGAGCGTGTGGACAAGCTATCACAAGCTCGGGCTGGGAGCTCGCTCGCCCGTCAGGCGCCAGCCCAACGCACGCAGCGCCTCCTGCGCCGTGTCAAACCGTCCGCTGTCGATGGCAACGAAGACGGCGTCACCGTCCCGAGGCTGAACGGCCGGCGACATCGGCAGCGTCCGTCCATTCCGCTGGAGCGCCATCACGACCACCGAGTCGCGCTCGGGTTTGCGGGAACCGGCGTGGACGCCAGGCTGCGCCCGCTCGCCGCCCTGGCCGGTCCACTCCGCCCTGGCGACCTCCATCTGCCCCTGCCGCCAGCGCACGTCCCACCGTTCCTGATCGTGCGCCTGGCCGAACAGCACCTCTGCCTCGCTCCTCGACACGTGCTCGGGCGGACGGTCACCGTCGAGAGCGCCCACCGACACGTACGCATGTGGCACGCGAAACGTCCGGCGCGCGAGGCGGGCAAACTGGCTGTTCAGATTGTCGTTGAACGTGATCGCGATGGCGGTGCCGACCAGCTCTATCGGAATGCGCCGCAGCGTTCTCTCCTGCAGGCCGTCGCCGAATACCACCTGGAACCCGTCCTCCTCCGCGTCTCGGCATCGCTGCGGATCCGCGTCGATGAACACCACCGTCCGTCCCGCATCGCGCAGCACCCGTCCGAGCGCGAGGCCGAGCCCCTGCGCGCCCAGAATCGCGACCCGATCTCGTGCCGGCAGCCGGAGCCGCAGGAGCGTCGCCAGTGGCCATGCCGCGGCACCGGCCGCCACGACTGTGCCGATGATCACGAGAAACACCAGCGCGCGAAGTTCGGGTCCGCCCGCCACGGCGCGTTCGGCGAGGCTGCTGGCCGTCAGCGACGCGATTGCGGCCGCCACGATGCCCCGCGGTGCGATGGCCGAGACGAAGGCGCGCTCGCGGGGCGTTAGGTTGGTGCTCCGCGTAGCCACCCATACGCCCAGCGGCCGGACCGCCAGAACGAGCGTCGCGAGGACTGCCGCGCCCGGCCAACCGAGCGCGCGGATCTCCTGCAATCCGACGTCGGCGGCCAGCAGGACGAACACGGCGCCGATCATCAGGATGGTGAGCTGGTCCTTGAACTCCCGCAAATCCTCGTCCACGGGGCTCTTGAGACTGCCGACCACAAGCCCGGCGACGGTGACCGCGACGAGCCCGCTCGGCGGCAGGATGCCATCGCTGACATAAAACACGAAGATGACGAGCGCAAGCGTCAATGCATTCTCGTACCCGTGCACGACGGCCGGCAGCCGCAGAAGGCCCGCAATGACCAGCCCGCCGACGGCGCCGCTTGCCGTGCCGACGGCCAGCCGAGCGAGCAGAGCGCCGAACTCCCCGAGGAATCCGACCGCATCGACGGCCAGGGTGATCTGGAAGACCAGCACGGCGAGCAGCGCACCGATGGGATCGATCAGCACGCCTTCGCCCTCGAGCACCGTCTGGAGCCTCGGGTGCAGCCGCAGGTCCCTCACGAGGGGACCCACGACCGTAGGGCCGGTGACGACGACGAGCGACCCGAAGAGCAGCGACAACGACCACGGCCACCCGAGAAAGAAGCGCGCGGCGAGCGCGCCACCGATCAGGCTGACCAGCACGCCCCACGTCACGAGCCGGCGAATGACGCGCTCCACACGGCGAAGCCGCTGAATCTTGAGATTCAACGCCCCCTCGAACAGGATGATCGCAACGGCGAGGTCGACGACGACGAAGAGCCCCTCACCGAGCGCGCGGGGCCGCACCCAGTCGAGGCCTACGGGGCCCAACGCCATTCCGGCGGTCAGCAGCAGGACGATGCCCGGAACGCGGATTGATCGAGCTAGGCACTGGACAATCATTCCGGCGGCCAGTGCCAGCGCAACGGTCAGCGGTACATCATGGGACACGATAGTGTGGACCGTATGATACGAAAAACGGGCGGCCGCGCTCGTTCCGATGCCGAATAGATGCAGCCGATCGTAGGGACACGTGACGAACACCTCGGTACCCGAGAAGGCGAGACCAGGCGACCGCGGCGGCCGTACTGGATGCTCCAGCCGCTGAAGCCGTCGCGGGAAGCGTATCGGTGTTCAGGTTCGCTTCGGGGTTCGGGCATCCGTTGCGCGTGCCGGCGGCTATCTGATAGCTTCCGCGTGACGCGAGTCACGCAGCGAGGGAGTCGTATGAGACACAACCTGACGATTGTCGGCGTGGGGACGGCGCTTCTGTGCTCCGCAGTGGTGCTGGCACAAGGTCCGGCCCCTCAGCCCTATGTGGCGCCCGCCTGGGACACCTATACCCCCAACATTCCCGGGGTGGTGAACGGGGGCACGCGAGTCGAGCTCATCACGGACGAGCTCAATGGCACGGAGGGGCCCGTCACGCTGCCCGACGGCACATTGCTTTTCACTGAAGGCGGCGCGCGGCGGCTGACGCGCATCGACAAGAACGACCAGCTTTCGTCGTACTACGAGAACATCCAGTCGGGAGGGCTCGGCTTCGACCCGAAGGGCCGCCTGATCGCCAATGACAATACGCCCGGCAAGCAGGGGATCTATATCGTGCTTCCCAAGGGCGCGGAGAAGACGCTGGTCGATCGGAAAACGGCGGGCTTCATGGGTTCGAACGACATCGTCGTCGACCAGAAGGCAGGCGTGTATTTCACGCAGCCGGACCAGGCCAACGTGGGGTACATCCTGCCGGACGGCGCGGGCATGCGGATCGTGGCCGAGAACATCACGCGCCCGAATGGGATCACCATGAGCCCCGGCGAAAAGATTCTCTACGTGAACGACTCCCGTGGCGAGTTCCTGCTGGCCTATGACGTCCAGCCAGACGGGTCGGTCACGAACCGGCGCAACTTCGCCAAGTACGATCAGATCAACACTTCCGCGGCGGGCGGCGACGTGGGGCCCGGTCTTCGCTACAAGGTGACGAGCTGCGCCGACGGTCTCGCGGTGGACAAAGAGGGACGCGTGTATGTTGCCGGATGCAACGGCATCCAGGTGTACAGCACGCAGGGGCGGCACCTGGGGACCATCCCCACGGCCCGGGTCGTGCAGAATCTCGCGTTCGCAGGGCCTGACAAGAAGACGCTCTACCTTGTGGGGCGCAGCGCGGCGTGGAAGATTCAGACGCTCACACAGGGATACCTCGGGCGCGCCAAGTAGTCCAACGCGTCAGGGGGCAGTGACGAGGTGGATCGCCTCCTCGCTTGCCCAGTGCCGTGATTCGGCCATGCCTTGAGTCCTGTTCGCGTGGTCAGAAGTGTGAACTGCGATAACTGTTCCATGCACTTCTGCCGGGTTCGGGGTCCGACATGGTGTACGGCAGATGACTTCCCGCGCCCTCGAGCATCGCGCGGACGTCCGGCGTTACGCCCGCCAGCCGCAGCCGGATCCCCCGCCGCTCGAGATCGGCGGCCCACCACTCGAGGGCACGCAGGCCGGTGAATCGCAGCTCGTGCGCATGCGAGAGGTCGACGATCACGAGCTTCGCCGCCGCTGGCAGATGGCGTTCCACGTCCTTGAGCAGGGGATCGACGGCCGCGTAGTGCACAGCCCCGGACACCTCGAGGACGACAACCGAGGGATTCTCCCCCGGCTCCACCGGCAGGAGCCGATCGTCGTGGAACGTCAGTGCGCGCACGCGCGGCGCGCTCGTGCGCGCCAAGTGAATGAAGAGCCCGAGACCGGCGCCGACGAACACAGCCCAGTGGAGTGGCATGACGAGCGTACTGACCGTCGTCACGCCCAGAAGCACGCGGCTCGCGGCCGAGGCGCGCCACATCCGCGCGAGCGCCGGCTGCCTCACCATCGATGCCGCGATCGTGAAGAGGACGCCGGCGAGCGCAGCCTGAGGAATGAACGCGATCAGACGCGATCCGAAGATCAAGACCGGCAGCGTGAGGAGCGCCGCCAGCGCCGCGGCCGCCCGGCTCTGCGGGCCGCTCAAGCGCAGGAGCGCCGACCGGGTCAGACTGGCCGAGGCGGGAAACGCCGCCGCGAACGCGCCGGCGATGTTCGCCAAGCCCTGCGCGACGATCTCGCGGCGCATCGCAGGCCGCGTGTCGTCAGCCCGGACGCTGACCAGCAGCTCGAGTGTCCCGAGCAGCACGATGGCCGCGGCCGGCGCGAGCAGGCCGGTCACGGCCGCGGGGCGCAGGTCGGGCAGCGCGCCAGGCGGCCACCCGCCCGGCACGTTCGTCCGGTCGGCGACGAGCGGGAGTCCTGTCGCCGCATCGAGCTGCAGCAGCCAGGCGGCGAATGCGGCGCCAACCACGACCAGCACCGCCTCGGGTACCCGCCGCCACCGACGCCGCCCCACGGCAACCCCCGCGACGCAGACGAGCGTCGCGGCGAGGGCGACTGGCGAGGGGCGCGCGCCGCTGTTCAGCAAATCGGCCAGACCGCGGTACTCGGCCCAGAGTCCTGCCGCGCTGACGGCCGGCAGCCCAAGCGCCTCGTCGAGCTGCATGGTCGCGATGAGAATGCCGATACCGACCGTGAAGCCTGCGAGCACCGATTCGGGAATGAAGCGGACGAGCACGACCCCCCCGGCGAACGCGAATGCGAACCGGAGCACGCCGCAGAGCAGCGTCAGCGTGGCCAGCCAACCGAGGCCGGCCGGCTGCAGAAGCCCGTTCGCGCCCAAATACGGCACGAGCGCGCCGAGCACGAGCAGGCCCGTGGTATTCGTAGGGCCCGTCACGACTAAGCGGCTGCGGCCGGCGAGCGCCGCGACGAGACCCGGCACAACCGCCGTGGCCAGCCCGTAGGCCGGCGGGAGTCCCGACATGGTGGCATAGGCAAGGCACTGCGGCAGCCCCACAAGAGCCACCGTCGCCCCTGCGAGCAGATCCGCACGAAAGGCGCTCGTTGTCACCCGCGTGCTCCGATCTTAGAATGACCATTCCTCGTCCGCGACCAAAGGAGTGTACGCATGCAACGGATCAGCCTCGCCTTTCTGGTTGTCCTCTTCGTCCCGGCCCTGGTGCACGCGCAGCCGCCGACGCTCTCCAAGGAAGTGCCGCCGATGCTGCCGCTGAAGCAGGTGGCCTACATCAAGGCGTCGAACGCGGAGGCGTACGACCACTTCGCCTGCGGCGGTGGCAACCAGGGCCATACCGGCAACTCGATCGCCCTGAGCGGGGACGGGAGCACGATGGCCGTCGGCGCCCCGTTCGAGAGCGGCGGCGCGGCCGGCATCAACGGCAACCAGCGCGACAACTCCATGTATGCGGCTGGCGCGGTCTACGTCTACGTGCGGCAGGCAGATTCGTGGGTGCAGCAGGCGTACGTCAAAGCCTCGAACCCTGGACAAAGCGATCACTTCGGATCGTCGGTCGCGCTGAGCCGCGACGGCAATACGATGGCCGTCTCCGCCCACTGGGAGTCGAGCGCTGCCACCGGCATCAACGGCAGTCAGAACGACAACTCGCTCCCGCAGGCGGGCGCCGTCTACGTGTTCACGCGCACGGGCACGACCTGGACGCAGCAAGCCTACATCAAAGCGTCGAACACGGGCAGGCCGGGGAAGGGAGGCGATGACGTCGGCGACGGGGATCAGTTCGGATATGCAATCGCCCTGAGCGGCGACGGGAGCACCCTCGCGGTCGGCGCCATCACGGAAGACGGCGGCGCGATGCAAATCAACGGCAACCAGCACGACGATTCGGCGACCTCCGCCGGCGCCGTGTACGTGTACACGCGGACGGGTACTACATGGGCGCAGCAGGCCTATGTGAAGACGGCACACATGGGCGCCGGGGATCTGCTCGGATTCTCCGTCGCGCTCAGCTTCGACGGCAACACGCTGGCCGCCACCGCGTTCGACGAGGACGGCTCGGGCAAGGGATTCAATCCACCCCACGACAATGCGTCGATCAATTCCGGCGCACTCTACATCTTCGCGCGTCAGAGCGGCAGCTGGAGCCAGCAGGCCTACCTCAAGGGCTCGCGCAACGAGACGAGCGACGGGTTCGGCTTTGCTGTCGGACTCAGCGACGACGGGAATACGGTTGCCGTGGGCGCCGGCGACGAGGCGTGCCTGACGCCGGGCATCGATCCGCCGGGGTGCACCGATGACGCGCCGCCTGGGCGCGGCGCGAACATCTGGGTCGGCGCCGCCTACGTGTTCGTCCGCACCGGTGCCACGTGGGCGGAGCAGACTTTCATCAAGGCGCCCAACGCGCGGCCGTACAACTCGTTCGGCGCGAAGCTCGCGCTGAGCGGCGACGGCAATACGCTCGCCGTCTCCTCGTACCTCGAGGACAACGGCGGCCGTGGCGTGCGCCCGCCGATGGTGCAGCAGCTCCTCGTCCAGGAAATGCTGAATGCCTGGCGGGAGGGACGCAATCAGGCGGAGGAATCCGGGGCCGTGTACTTCTATACGCGCAACGCCGGCAAGTGGACGGCCGGTGCGTACGTGAAGGCCACCAGTACCGACGCCGGCGACGAGTTCGGCAGCGCCGTGGCGCTCAGCACCGACGGTCGCATGATGGTGGTTGGCGCCCACCAGGAAGACGGCGGCACGACGAGCGTCAACGGCAACCAGAGCGACAACTCGGTCGCCGATTCAGGTGCGGCGTACGTGTTCGTGTACTAAGGTGGCCCGCAGCACCGACTTCATCGTGCACGACAAGGCCGACACCGTCGGCGTCGCCGTTGTCGAAGGGATCCAGCCGAACACGACCGTCACGGGCTGGATCATGGAAACCGACGAAACGATCACGCTGACGGCGCTCGACGCCATCCCGCTCGGCCACAAGATCGCGCTCGCCGACATCGAGCCCGGCGACACCGTGCTGAAGTACGGCCACGACATCGGCAAGGCCGGCGGCGGTATCGCCAAAGGAAGGCACGTGCACGTGCACAACTTGAAGACCACGAGGTGGTAACGGTGGGACGCTTCGACTTCTACGGGTATCGGCGCGAAAACGGCCGCATCGGCATCCGTAATCATGTCGTCGTTCTGCCGCTCGACGATCTCTCCAACGCAGCCTGCGAAGCGGTGGCCAACAACATCAAGGGCACATTGGCGCTTCCCCACCATTACGGACGGCTGCAGTTCGGAGAGGACCTCGAGCTGCACTTCCGGACGCTCATTGGGACGGGATCGAATCCGAACGTCGCCGCGTGCGTCGTCATCGGCATCGAACCGGGCTGGACGCAGCGCGTCGTCGACGGCGTCGCGCAGACGGGCAAGCCCGTGACGGGCTTCTCGATCGAGGAGCACGGCGACATCAGCACCATCGCGGCCGCGTCACGCAAGGCATTCGCGTTCATGCAGCGCGCCTCCGAGCAGCAGCGCCAGCGCTGCGCGATCCAGGACCTGTTCATCTCGACCAAGTGCGGCGAGAGCGACACCACGTCGGGGCTCGCCTCGTGTCCTACGGTGGGCAATCTCATCGACAAGCTCGACCCGGTCGGCGTTACCACCTGCTTCGGCGAGACGTCGGAGCTGACCGGCGCTGAGCACGTCTGCGCCAGCCGCGCGGCGACGCCAGAGGTGGCTGCGAAGTTCATGGAGGTCTTCAACGCGTATCAGGGCGTCATCAGCCGCCACAAGACGAGCGACCTGTCGGAGTCGCAGCCCACGAAGGGGAACATCGCTGGCGGGTTGACGACGATCGAGGAGAAGGCGTTCGGCAACCTCCAGAAGATCGGCCGGACGACGACGTTCATCGACGTGCTGAAGCCGGCCGAGGCGCCGGACAAGGGCCCTGGCCTCTATTTCATGGATACATCGTCGGCAGCCGCCGAGTGCGTGACGCTCCAGGCGGCGGCTGGCTTCGTCGTCCACCTCTTTCCGACCGGTCAGGGAAACGTGATCGGCAATCCGATCGAGCCGGTGATCAAGCTCACCGCCAACCCGCGCACCGCCCGGACAATGGTCGAGCACATCGACCTCGACGTGTCGGGGATCCTGCGGCGCGAATTGACGCTCGATCAGGCCGGCGATCTGCTCATCGATATGGTGATCCGCACCTGCAATGGCCGGCTCACATGCGCGGAGATCATGGGGCACCGTGAGTTCGTGATGACGAAGCTGTACCAATCGGCCTGAGCCCATACACCGCCCGGCCCGGGAATTGAATCGTCGCCGGGTATGCCTACCAAAGCACAACCCCAACAGGGGAAAGATGTGGCCACGCTTACGCATGAGCTCTCGCGCGAGAACACGCCCGACAACCCGGTCGTGCAGGAGCTCCGGCGCCAGGTCGCGAACACCGTCGTCCTGTACGCCAACTACAAGTCACTATCACTGGCAGACCTACGGGCCGCTCTTCCGCGACCTGCACAAGCTGTTCGATGAGTTCGCTCACGATGTCCTGGGGACGCTGGACGAGCTGGCGGAGCGCGTCCGCATGATCGGCCAGGACCCGCCGGGGCATCTGCTCGATGCCACGGATCTCGCCAGTGTGTCGCCCGGCGCGCCCGGCGCGACCATGCGCGACATGCTCCGTCGCGGCGACGGCCTCTGCGACTGAAGAGGCCGTCAAGAAGCCCAGGGGGGCAGCGAGGCAAGCCCAGGGGGCAGCGAGGCGATCGGACGGTATCCCGAAGGCGAGTCACCCCTCGGGCAGGGGCTGCGCGACACCGAGCTGCGGCGCCAGACGGCGATGCTCCAGTGCGCTTGGCTCGAAGGCGTCGACTCACGCGCCGCAGCCTCGCGTCACCACCGAGAGCGACGTGTTCGGTCGATAGGCAAGTCCAGTATGCTGTCCGCGCGTGCGTCCGCTGCTGGTGGTCATCCTCTGTGCCGCGCTGCTTGTCACGCTGCGCGGCCAGTCGCAGCGGCTGCCGAGCGCGCGGCTGGTTCGCGCTCCGCAAATCGTGATGCCGGGCGCCATCGATTCCAACGTGCCGCTGGCGTGGGAACTGGTCGATGGCCGTTGGGTGCTGTTCGCGCTGACGTCCTGGGGCGGCATCCCCGAGCGTCATGTCGGCGCTGCCCTGGATCAGATGCAACCGCGCGGCCCCGTCGACATCCGACCGCACCCCGGTCATGGCGTCTGGATCGAGAGCATCGTCTCCGACGACCGCGGGACCTGGTACGGCTATTACCACCACGAGCGCATAGCCGAGCGATGCGGACCCGGCCTCCGCGCCATCCCGCGGATTGGCGCGATCCGATCGGCGGATCGCGGCGCCACGTGGGAGCATCTCGGCTTCGTGCTGGAAGCCCCTCCTGAGACGACCGCATGCGAGTCGCTGAATCGGTACGTGGTCGGCGGTGTCGGCGACCTGAGCGCCATCCTGGATCGTGACGGCACGAACCTGTTCCTGTTCGTCACCCAGTACGTGAGCAATCCGGCCGATCAGGGTATCGCCGTGGCCCGGCTTGCGTGGGCTGACCGCGACCAGCCCGTCGGACGGATGATGGTATGGCGGAACGGCGCGTGGCTACCGCCTCGTCAGCAGAGCGATTCAGCCGACGCGAGCTCCAGCGGCTGGACGTATCCGATTGGCACGCCACTCATTGCGCCTATTCGGCCATGGCACGATGGGCACATCGCCGCAGACGGCTTCTGGGGACCATCCGTCCACTGGAACCGCTATCTAGAGCGCTATGTGATGCTGATGAGCCGGGCGGCGAATGAGCACTTCCGCAACGAAGGGATCTACGCATCGTTCGCGGCGAGGCTGGACGATCCGCGCCTCTGGAGCGCGCCGCGCAAGATCCTCGACCGCGGGGGCTGGTATCCGCAGGTCGCCGGTCTCGAGCCGACGACCGGCACCGACCGCGAGGCCGGCCAGCGCGCGCGCTTTCTCCTGACCGGCCGATCCGACTATTTCATCGAGTTTGAAAAATAGTCCGAGGCTCAGGGCTGCAGCCGGACCCATGGTCCGTTCACCTCGAATTGGCCTCCCTCGTCATCAGTGAACTTGAATCGGGTCTGCGTGTAGTGGAAGACTTTGTAGCCACTGCACCACCGCACCTTCAGCACGGCGGTGCCATTTCCCTTGATCCAGATCTTGTCGCTGTTCCGGTTCACGAACCGGCCATCGAAGAAGTTCTCGCGAATCTGAATCGTGATGCCGATCCCGGTCTCGGCGTGCACGGTCTGATCGTAGAACCACGTATGCTTGAGGTCTCGGCACGAGGCGACGTCGGTAATCGGCTGTCCGCTGTATGGCACCGGCTCGGGATCGATCGTGATCCTCACGCGCATGTGCGCCGACGGCGGCGTTGGAACCGGTACGCCGGGCTGAGCTTGCGGCGGCGGCCCTGGCGACCATGATCCGTTTCCGGGAGCGGGCATCGACGCCGGCGGAGTGGGCGCCGGCGCGGCGGGGGGTGGCGGCGCCGGTTCAGGGGCCGGCTCGCCCTCGGGCGGCGGTGTTTCGTCGGCCAGCGTCATCCAGTACTCCGCGACCGGCCCCACATCGGTGAGCGACGGCAGCGTGCTGGGCGCGGTCGGTGACTGCTGCCCCGTCTCACACGAGGCGACCAACAGCGCGAGACCCGACAAGAGGATCACAGGAGAGGGTGTTCGCATATGCGTCCGCATGCCGCCACGCAAAATGCGAACCGACCTGAGGGCTCCCAGATCGGCCGGCCGACGGAATTGGATCGCCACTTCAGGGCGGCCGGCGCGCATTCCACGGAAGATCCTGTTAGAATCGCCGACCGTCAACGGATGGTGGCTATGCGAAATCTCAACGACCCGTCCTGCCGCGGCGAGATGATTGAGCGGGTGCAGGCGCTGCGGTCCGACTCTGCAGGACGTTGGGGCAAGATGTCGGTCGACCAGATGCTGTGGCACGTCAGCGACGCGCTCGCGCTGGCGCTTGGGGAGCTATCGGTGCCGCCCACGAAACCACCTCTGCCGCGCGGGCTGCTGAAATTCATGATCCTCAACCTGCCCTGGGGGAAGAATGCGCCGACGATGCCGCAGCTCGTCGCGAAGCAGAGGTACGACTTCGAGACCGAGCGGACGCGGTGCCTTCGCTTGATCGACCGCGTGGCGTCGATGGATATCGCCGCCGAGTGGCCGGCGCACCCGATGCTCGGACGGATGTCGGGGTCAGAAGTCGGCCGTCTGCAGGCGAAGCATCTGCATCACCATCTGACGCAGTTCGGCGTGTAAGCGGCGCGTCAGGGCTGATCAACCGTCCGAGGAACAACATCGGCCCGCGAGCTCGGCCATGAACGGCGCTCCGCCCGCCCAGCCCAGCAGGCGCACACGCGCGCTCGTGATTTTGGCGAGTACGGCCGCCTGCAGACGTCATTCGTGATTTCTGGATTGGTGATTCGTGATTTGATTACGGCAATCACAAATCACGAATCGCCAATAAGAAATCGCAGGAGCCTACGCCAATGCCAGACTCGATTCGACTCGTCGACTATTTCTACGTCACCGCCCCGGACAAGCCCGGCGAGGGAGCGCGCGCCCTGCGGACACTGCAGGAGAGCGGCGTCGACCTGCTCGCCTTTTCGGGGTTTCCCGAGGGACGGAAGTCGCAGCTCGATTTCGTCCCCGTCGATTCGGCGGCCTTCAAGGCTGCGGCCAAGCGCGCCAAGTGGCGCGTCGTCGGGCCG
>Ga0187893_10006745_pt1 | contig 19392 bp, 17 predicted proteins | sample MA1701074metaG_FD_139574 | JGI IMG/M metagenome (GOLD analysis project Ga0187893, IMG submission 139574) | White microbial mat communities from a basaltic lava cave in the Kipuka Kanohina Cave System on the Island of Hawaii, USA - MA170107-4 metaG ... | reverse complement strand
CAACCGAACCGGAAGCGATAGTCGCGAGTTCTATACCTGGACCGCAAGTGTTTGGTGCCGGGGTTGTAGCAAAGAGTGCAGGTAAAGCATTATTCGTAACACCTGACAGGTTTGAAGGCGTAAAAGAACTGTCCAGAACTTTAATAAAAGCCGGTATTGCAAGAGAAGATAGGGTTGATGTAATTAACTCCTTCCTTGATGGTAAAATAATAAGAAAAATTGCTACGGGTAATGAAAATGTAATTAGGTATTTTGGAGGTAAGGCTAGGGCTAAGGGTAGATTTGTAGCCGCTTCTTTTCCCGTTTCGGGTTCTGCTAAAGACGTTTTAGCACTTCCACCGGGAAATTTAGGAACAGGGTTATCACAGTTTAGATTGCGTGAGGGTGCAATCTTCTTTGAGGGAACAGTTGCTCCAGATTTCAATAGACCTGGTGGAGGAGTTCAATATTTTGTTCCTAACGTAGATGATTTATTGCCAATGCCTTAAAAAAGAGGATAGAAATGGGTAGAAAGCAAGATTTTTTAAGAAAGGCCGATAAGATTATTAAGAAAATCGAAGCTATGCTAGATGAAGATTATGAGATAAGAGAAGAAAGGATCTCAGATTTAGACTTGCGGGACATGCTCAGCCTTATACGGGAACGTAAGAAAATAGTTGAAACTGATCAATTACCTCCTAAAAGTATGCGTTATCGTTCACTGAGTCGTATTGTCATTGATCAATGGCCCTTAGGTACATTGCTAGGTAATGATATAAGCGAACTAGATACTTACTATGTAAATCTCTGATTTAATGAAAGCACCTAATAACTCCGGGGTCAAGTCTTGAATTATAAGGTTTTCTTTTTGGTTATTCCTTTTTCCTACGGCTATGCACGATTCAAGACTTGACCCCTTTTTCTGCTCTGACGACACCTGATTTTGCAAATCGGTTAGGTGCAGCAAACTTAGGAAAGAAAACTCCAGATTTTGTGATAGGTGCTAGGATAAAACCTGGATCAAGATTTATTACACGCCCTGCTCCTTCTTTTGGAAACAATGTTGGTGGGGATTTAGAAATTGTTACAGAGCCTGGTACAATTGAAATAGACTTCTTTTATACGCCATGAGTACTCGTTTTCAAAATTATAAAGGATTATTTGACTTTGCTAATGAATTACGAGACACTTTGGCCAAAAAGGGCAAAGCAAAGGAGGCCCAGGAATTAACTGAATTGTTAGACGGATACTGGAGTACGGCATCTGAAGCGCTCGGAGATTTCCTGGTTTCCCTTAATAATATTAGAAATACTCTCGCAAACGATTTGTCACAGGAAAGTATCAAGAAGCTTGACCTAGCAATTCAGCAAATTAAAGAAGCTTTTAATAAATCGAACAACCCACAATGAAACACAAATAGGCTTGCGTTATGAGTTATGGTTACTTCATATGACCTAGACAAGAAAAGTGTTTACAGGATAAGACTTAAGAAAGTAGAGAGAGTCATGGTGTTCCGGTTAAGATAGATTGAGCGAAATAATCTTAACTATAGGAGGAATACACATGACTCAACAACAATATATCATATCGAGAAAACTCAACATACTAGAGCTGGGACAAGGTTGCAAAGATCGAGAGTTCTTCCAGCTTTCGGCAGACGTGGAGGTCGAGAGCAGTTCCAACTATTGGAAGAAATACCCTTTGAAAACTTTGGCCCTGGAGTGCCATTCAAATGAGTTACCACCAAATAGATTACATAGTTCAGCATTGGGTAGTTAAGCATATGCTAACACTTTACCCATCTCACCAGGATTATGAAGTTAGGTCTGTGGATATAGTTGACCAAAGAGGTCGCAAATATCAAATTTGGATTGATCCTCCTGATCAGAAAGGAAACCTAGAAGTTCATGCTTGGGATTACAAAAGAAAAAGAAAAGACTATACAGCATCAATTGACGACTTGGGAAATTGTCTTGAGGAGGCTTACAGTGCTGTGTTACTTTGGATGCAAACCAACTGAATCCAACGAAATAAAACCGTAATTTAAAAAGAAATGAAAAAACTCCTCTATTACAAGAGCACAAACAAGTGTGAATATGAGTTCTTGGCACCCTTTAATTTTGGAAAGTTTATTTAATAAGGTAGAATTTCGATGCTGTAATTAAACAGATGAGACCTAATATGTATCGCAAACCGATAAAAGATGAACCTACATCTGTTCATACTGCTTCCCGCCCCTCAGACATGCCTTTTTGGAATGAAATAGTTTACGGAAACAGTGCAGATTTACTCAGACGGATTCCCAGCGACAGTGTTGACTTGGTCATAACTTCTCCTCCGTATTTCCAACAGCGGGAGTACGACGGCAGGGGTATAGGGAATGAAAAGCGCCCCGGCGACTACATATCCGCTCTCATAGAGGTTTTCCGCGAGTGTGTCCGCATTATCAAACCTACGGGCGGTGTCGTTTTCAACGTCGGGGATAAGTACGAAAACAGCAGCTTGCTACTCATGCCCTATCGTTTCGCAGTAGCCGCGACAGAGCAGTGCGGTGTAACGCTCGTTAACAATGTAACCTGGGTAAAAACAAACCCCACCCCACGGCAATTCAAGCGGCGGCTGGTAAGCAGCACCGAACCGTTTTTCCATTTTGTGAAGTCTCAAGACTACCAATACCACATTGACGAGTTCTTGAAACCGCAGGATACTGAGAAATCAAGCGACAATAACGGCACGGGTGAAAATATCGGCAAAAAGTATTTCTCTTTTATTAAGCAATCAGGGCTTACGGCAGCGCAGAAAGAAATGGCGCGTGCCGCTCTGGAAGATGTCATTTGGGAGGTGCGTAAGGGCGAAATTCAAAGCTTCCGCATGAAGATTCGCGGCATCCATTCGGAGCCTTTTGGGGGGCAGGAAAATTCAACTGGATAAAAACGGTTTTACCGTCATCCGAATCTACGGCAACCCTCTGAAGAAGGACATTATAGTTACTCCTGTCGAGTCCCTTAAAAATTGTCCCCACCCGGCAATTTACCCTGTCCAAATCGTTGAGGAGTTTTTGCATTTACTGACGCGACCCGGTAACATCGTTGTTGATCCTTTCATAGGTTCTGGCTCGACTGCGGTTGCTGCTTTCAAACATCAGCGTATCTACATCGGCTTTGACATAAGTGAAGAGTACTGCCAGTATGCGAGAGACCGACTGAACGGTATCAAACTCCAATTAGAACTTTGGAACCGCGATGACGCGCTCGCCCGAAAACACACTGACAGCAGCTTATAATAAGGCTAAAGAGCAACAAGTTGCAGCAGCCTTATCTGCACTGCCCGAAGACTGTGCGCGGGAATTGGGTGTAATAGTCACAAATGCTGAGACACTAAAAGGTGTGTTGGGGGTAACTCTTACTTCAATTGTTTACAAGGTTCTCAACCCTACTCAAGACATTCGCTACCACCAAGACTCTATGTCGAAGGGCTACTCGGGTAGAACTTTTGACACTAAATATATTACTCCTTTCTTAAAAGAGAGATTTCGACATTTTGCAATGGCGGAAAGCGCGTGGCTTACACGCTCGCTCGAACAACCCCATCCTTACGATTTTAAATACCCCGGTAGGATTCGCAACAAAGAAGTGAAAACAGCTTTCCTTAGCGTTTTAAACCGCTTACAGACCGATAGAGGTCTTGCGCCTGCAATGTTGGTTGCACTCTTAGCCCTGATGATGGAGGCTTCCGCAGAAGATATATCTTTGCTTACTAACGTTCCGGTTTCAACTGATTTGACGATTACAAAAATCGTAGAGGCTGTTGATCAACACATTCGCTTTAATTACGGTAAGGGTACAACAGGAACAGCGTGTATCCCAGTGTTGGCTATTTACTCGGTTTACAACCTTCTTATGACTGACGTAAAGCGTTATGCGGGAAAGGAACTCGCGCCGCTTGAGTCTCATACTAGCCCGGACTATCGCTCCAAATCATTAGGGGATATAGATGTAAGGAACCATGACCAATGCTGTTTTGGAGCTGTAGAAGTTAAACATCTTAAGCCCATATCGGTTGATATGATTCGTGTGGCTTATCGAAAGATTAAAGACACCAAGGTTGATCGTTACTACCTTCTGACGACCAGCGATCCTAATTTTGATGACCAAGACGCCGTAACACGTAAGATAGCGGAATACGGAAAAACTCATCCTTGCCAGATTATAGTCAATGGCGTGATGCCTTCGCTGAAATACTATCTTCGCTTGGTCAGAAGTCCTCAAGCATTTATTAATGAATATACAAAATGGTTGGAATACGAATATCTACGCGCAAGCGGAATAAAGAAAAAACATTTACAGGTATGGCAAGAAATACGCCGGGAATTACCCAATATCAATTATGCCTCGACATAAGGTGGCGCTGAACATACTCATCACGAGCTTACACTTGAACATCGCTCCCATTTCTTTATCTTCGCTGATGTAGGAAAAAGGGAGAGGAGAAAGATATGATAATCCTGTGCGGTGAGTTCAAAGGCTAGTATTTGTTGGAGTTCCAGATCACTGCTTTCAAACTTGGTCAAAAGAATATTCAGACAAACACGGAGCAGATATTCTGGCTTATTGTGTTACCATCCGATTGGGCAACCTAAGAAGATCAAATAAAAAGCCTTTGTGTCCTCTTTTCCTAGTCTCCTTTTTGGCTTTTCCTAGGAATATGATTGATATTTGTGTTTTTGGATATAATAGTATAAAGATATATATTACTAAGCATTATTATCATATTTAATATATGGATTTCGAAGGCTGATAATAATCATAGCCGGGAGGTTTTATGCAAAATCAGATTTTACTAGAACAGCAAATGCTGAATTTGAAACAAGACAACCATCTTTGTTTAATTTACGACAAAGATCCTCTTGAACAAATGCCTGCTCTAGTTCCATTTATTAAGCAAGGTTTAGAAAATAACGAGCAATTTATTTACATTGCCGACGACCTATCGGTAGAGCAACTCTCTCTCATACTAAAGATAAATCGGATAGACGTAGATGCCGAAATTGACAGAGGAGCACTAAAACTCTGGACAAGAAAAGAATGGAGACAGCCGGGCGAGCTCGATTCTATAGAGAAATCCAAGCAGGTTCATGAAGTTATAGATGGCGCGATCAAGGCGGGATTTGAGGGGATTCGATTTGCCGTTGAAATGACTTGGACACTTGATCCGGATATAACCGCTGAAAAATTAGAAACTTGGGAATCGACAATCAACACTATATTCCCACGCGGATTTCCAGGCAAAATGATATGCCAGTACAATCGCCATAGACTTCCAGCCTCTGTTATAAACCAAGCCTTTAGAACCCATCCGCTTGCGATTCTCGAAAACTACGTATGCCACAATGCCTTTTATGAGGAGCCTAATATTCTTAATGATAAATCTGAAACGTTCAGGTCTGAATGGATTATACATCAGCTTAAAGAAGCTTATTTAAGGTTTATAAAAATGCAAAACGAAAATGAGGTAAATTACCTATCTGACTTGGTATCAAAAAATAAAAGCAGTCTTTCTTCAACAACTAACATAATAAAAGTTCTTGGGAAAAAATACGCTATATTTCTCTTGAGTCTTATCGGAAATAACGGAAGCATTAGATTCGGCGAAATTAAAAATAAGTTGGGTGGAATTAGCTCTTCAACATTGTCCCACAGGCTTGATGAACTAAAAGCTGCAGGCTTGATAGAACGTGATATATACCCGGAGATCCCGCCAAAGGTTGAGTATTCTTTGAGTAAAAATGGTGCAAAACTTCTTAAAACACTCAACCCACTTTTATAATTGACAACACCTAAAACATTAAGAGTCTTAATTTCATATTTGTTCTTTATTTTTAGCCCTTAATGATGACAGAGCAAGGCACTAATATTTTTATACCAACTTAGTCGAATGGTGAGAAAACTTCATCATTTTATCGCCGGCTGATCTTACCAAATCAAGCTCAGCAGCAATTCTAGAGTGATCGTTTCTTTATATATAGAGTTGTCGCCCAATATATTCAGTTGACTCTAAGATGGTCAATTTTATCAAGAGCTTTGCCTAAACCCAACACGACGCTGAGTGATGGCTGGTCTGCGACGCGGACTGAAAGCCCAGTTTCGTCCTGTATTAATTTATCAAGTCCCCCAAGAAGCGACCCGCCTCCTGTGAGCGTTATTCCGTTATCGGCAATGTCTCCTACCAGTTGAGGCGGGGTTATCTCAAATGTCTGTTTTATCCCCGCTATTATCGAGAGCATCGAAGGAGCAAGCGCTTCCCTTACTTCTTCCGAAGATATTTCTATTGTGCTGGGCACTCCGCCACTCAAATCGCTCAAATTCGCTTTGATATGCCCGTTATTTCCATTATTCAATGTCTGCCCGAGATTTATTTTTATACTCTCTGCCGTGCCTTCTCCAATCAAACGGTTATGTTTGTTCTTCACATAATGAACGAGTGCTTGGTTCATACTATCCCCGCCCGTGCTCAAAGACGTGCCTACCACTATACCTCCGAGAGATATTACCGCTATCTCTGTTTTTCCCGCTCCTATGTCCACTACCATATTGCCGACCGGTTCCTCGACAGGCAACCCTGCTCCTATCGCCGCCCCTATGACGTCTTCCAATAAATGAACCTCTGATGCACCTGCTACCCGAGCCGATTCTATCAGAGCTTTCTTCTCAATTTCACTGATCTCGATCGGCATCGATAAAAGAAGCCTAGGCTTTAAAAAGCCTCTTCTATTGTTATATGCCTTTTTAATAAAGTACTCAAGCATTTTCTGAGCTGCTTGAAAGTCGGCGATCACCCCGTCTCTTACCGGTCTGATGGCTTTAATCTTAACGGGTGTACGACCCATCATGTCCTTTGCTTGCCCTCCTATAGCTACAACCTGCCTAACCTCTTTTGGCTCATCTTTCATCACCACAACGGATGGTTCATTGGCTACTATACCTTTGCCTTTTGCATATACTGAGGTATGAGCCGTCCCTAAATCAACACCTAAATCTGATGAAAAAAAGCGACTAATTGAATCGAAAATCATCTTCCCTCACTCCTTCTTCAACTCTAAGATTAAGGATCTATTATCTTTTGATAACCGATGCCGCATATTCTGAAAAATATTACAATTTTGTTGTTGCATTAACCCTGAAATATAAGAAAAGTCTTTAAATATTGAACTTAGTCAAATTATCTCCCCATTGACATTGAATTGTCAACAGTCACGTGGAATAAAGACGAAAATAAAGACGAAAAGGTATGATTTTCGTCATACTGGGTCTGCTTAACAACCTAGATGCCTGATGAACTATTGAGAATGATTTTTAAAATTTAGAGATCTAACTCGACTGACTACTGATAAAAGACAGAAACTCTTTTATCTTCTGCAAGAACATCTTGTTTGAGAAGGGCTTTACCAGATACTTATTACCCGTAGATTCTATGAAATCATTTATATAACCAGTCACAAAAATAATTCTTTTTTCTAGACCTTTGGCTACTTTCTGCACCTCCAAGTAGAATTCGTCTCCCTTCATTCGTGGCATAGTGAAGTCAGAGATTATTATATCGTAATTTCGATTCATAATTTTTTTCAATCCCTCAAATCCGTCACCCGCGATTTCGACTTCGTAGGGTTCTTGCTCTAAGATTCTCTTCTCAAGATTGGCTATAGCTTCGTCGTCTTCTATGATTAGAATCCTGGTATTTCCCATGAATTCACATTATATACGAAATTTATTTTTCAAATCAAGAGGTTATTTAATAATCTTAAAGAAATTGTTTTATCTAATCATTTCTTAACTATTTAACCTGCAAACATAGAGTTGAAACTCATACGGGAGTGTCAGCAAAAAGTCTAATAAAGTAATATATAGAGGGAGTTACAATTTACCCTGAGATACCTGAGATAATAGTATGAAAACTAGAGTGTACAAACAGTAACCACACAATCCTAATCAACGTTTAAAGAAAACCTCAAGTTCTTTCATAATATCATCTGTAAACATGCTGATTTTATTACACTTTGGCAGCGAGTCAAGAAAATACTTACCGTAGCTCTTACTCACAATTCTCTTGTCGAGAACAAAGGCCGCCCCTCTATCTGTCTTTGTCCTTATCAGCCTCCCGAAACCCTGTTTGAACTTTAGAACAGCAGTAGGAACTGCGTACTCAAGAAAAGAGTTTATTCCCTGACTCTCCATATGCTCGACCCTCGCCTCTATTATCGGCTCCGTAGGAACTCTAAATGGAAGTCGCGTAATTACCACAAGCCTCAGCGCTTCTCCAGGTACGTCCACACCCTCCCAAAAGCTGTCCGTTGCAAAGAGGACGGATTTATCCTCATTCCTGAACTTATCCAAAAGCCTGGTTCTCGGAAGGCTTCCCTGTTTTAGAGAGAGTATTCCAAGCTCTCCGAGTTCATCACGAGCTTCTTTATACACTTTTTCCAGAAGATAATAGGACGTGAAGAGAATAAGTGCATTGCCCGAAGACGCTCTTACAGCCTTTGTTATCACTGATTTTACTTTGTCTGAATATCCTGTTTGCCCAGGCTCCGGAATATCCGTAGGAATTGCAACGAGCGCCTGCTCTTTATAATCGAACGGGGAGGAAATGATAAACTCTTCAACCCTTTCATCCTCTTCCAAACCTAGCTCGGATTTCAGAAATTTGAAACTGCGTTTAACAGCCATCGTTGCTGATGTCATGACGACTGTATCGCATCTGGAATATAGCCTCTCTTTCAAATTGGACGATATATCTAGCGGCGAAAGCCCGATCCCGGAGACTATGCCTCCTTTGCCCATCCTTCCGTCAACCCACCTAACGTATCCGTCTTCGGAGGAATCAAGAAAGGAGTGGATTACATCGGAAGAAAAGTCGAGCTTATTTGCGATTCCCCTAAACTCCATAATCACTCTTGCCACATCGGTTTCGGATTCATAATCTATTAGCATCTCGAGAAAAGACATTATCTCTTCATGCAGTTCTTTCAATTTGATTCTCAGAATTGAGAATTTTTTGTCGATACTTTCCCAATCCTCTCCGCTCCTTATTTCCTCCGTAATCCTCAAATTGATCTCCTCGGAAGATTCCCCCTTTGCCTCAGCGCTTCGGGTAGCGCAATAGTAAAGCTCGTCAAAGGCATCCCTCACATATTCTTCAACCGAATCAACTCTAGGTGAAAGAAACTCCTCTACTCTTCTCAGAACGCCGCTCACTATTCCCTTTTTATAGTATTGCTTGAGCTTTGTCGCAAGGCTGGCTGTATAGAAAATAAGCCCTCTTATCTCGCCGCCGCTGCTCTTTCTCTTGAGACGCCTCAGCATTCTTATTATTCCGAATTTAGTAGTTCTCATACCGAAATGTGAAGTTGCTGCGTCTACAATATGATGTGCTTCGTCGAAAATAATCCTCTTAAACGGTGGGAGAATACCGGACTCGCTCGCCTCGCTTGCTCCTTTTATCGACAGGTCGGAAAAAAGCAGATGATGGTTCGCGACGAGAATCTGTGAAGATGCAAGCTCTCTCCTGGCTTTGTAAAAAAAACAGTCCGAGTAATGAGGGCATCTCACCCTGAGACAACTTTCGCTCTCCGCAGAAACCTTATCCCACACCTCTGGCGGAGGACTAAAACTCAAATCAGAAAGCGAACCATCATGAGTGACCTTTGACCACTCAATTACACTCTTTAATGCTTCCATCTCGTCGTCCTCGGCCAGGTCCAAAAGCCCGTCGAGGACTGTTTCCGACCTCAGTAGACATAAATAGTTACCCATACCCTTCACCAGTGAATACTTGAAATCCTCACTCAAGCCATTGCGCAAGAGGGGTATGTCCTTCTCAATAAGCTGTTCCTGAAGGTTAATAGTGTTCGTCGAGATAACTACTCTCTCACCGTTTGATAGCGACCAATAAACCGCTGGTATCAAATAGGCTAGCGTCTTTCCCGTCCCCGTCCCAGCTTCAATGAGCGAAATAGAATTATCATTGAATGCCGAACTAACCGCTTCAAGCATGTTTAATTGCTCGCTACGCTCTTCGTACTGAGACGACATAACCTTGGCGATCCCGCCCTTGGGAAAAAGATGCTTTTTTAATTCATCGCTGTCCAGTTTATTCAGCTCCTGTTTGATAAACGGCTCGACAACCACGTACACCCCTGATATATCGTTATTCACGATATAGAAACCGACTCCTTGGTTTCCAAACAGTCCAGCCATTTGAATATCTTGATCCGAAGGGGTTAGGTTCCCGGAAGGGTGGTTGTGAATCACAACCTGCCCTGATTGCGCAGAGTCTAAGATAGCGGGTACGGAGTAATCGTTCCCGCGGGCAGCTACCTTTACAGAGCTGACAACTCCACATTCATCAAGAGAGCCTACCAAAAAAACCTCGTTTTCTGAGGATTTTCTTATGATCTCTCTTGTTTCTGCTCGCGATTCTTCCGAAAAATATTCTTTCTTCATTGGAGAAAAAGGTAACACGGTTAAAGAGTTTTCCAAAGTCTTTGGCTAAAAGGAGTAAGGAACTCGTACCATGCACTCCTTCCATTCACGATTCTCAACCTATAGATTAGACATACAAAAGTAGGTATTTTAATCTTTTAAAATTTTGGGGAGGGGTGGCCGAGTGGACGAAGGCGCCGGTCTCGAAAACCGGTAGAGTCTTTCAGGCTCTCGTGGGTTCGAATCCCACCCCCTCCGAAATAATATGAACCTTAATTTATATAGCCTCAGGCTGACACAATTAAACACAGATGAGAGAAACAAGATTCAGGATATAAGATACACGTAAACGCTTTCATGAATCATGCATCGCTCATGAATCTAGAATCATGGTTTATATGCAACTAAAAAATTAAATCAATGCCAAAAAACATTACCAACGAATCATCATCCAAAGAAACCTACAAACAAATAACCGCTCAGATAGAAAAGGAAAGGATTATTTTATTGCTAACGGGGAATACGCTTGCACCCGTCATCGAGCTCTCTAACTATGCAAGGGAAAACGGATTCAATCTAGTCGGCATTGATTTTAAAATCCCCGGCGCTAGAGATTTTTTGAAATCACTCAAGAGAAAGGGACAAAGAAACCTCGGCGTATTCTCACTTTCCACAAAGAAGGAGGCAAGGATTGCAATAAATGCAGGATCAGCATTTGTCTTTTCCACTCACGTAGACAAAGGGATAATAAGAAAGTGCAGGAAGGAAAAGGTATTTCACGCCATAGGTTCCATCACTCCCACTGAAGTTTTTAGCGCTTATGATTTAGGAGCAGATTCCGTAAGTATTTTTCCATGCGGACAAATGAGCGGACAGGGCTGGTTTTTATTTCTGAGAAGGCAATTCCCCGAAATCAAATTGATCTCAACAGGCAGGATGAACCCTTCTGAAGCGGCTCAATATCTAATCGCCGGAGCTTATGCCGTCGCGCCGATAATTGACTTAGATGAAGTGGAGCAACCTCAAGCATTGATCAAGGAATTTCTGACTGCAAAGCAATTCTAGCAGGACTTATCTGTGTGCATGAAATGGTAACCTTTTACCAAATCCTGGAGTTGAAATGTATAATCGAAAAAAAATGATTAAGGGAGGTTTACTAATGAATAAGACTACCCTGGCTTTATTCGTCATCAGCTTAATGGTTTTTTGTTCCCCCTCGAGAAATGAGGCGATAGCTACCGATTTATCCGAAGGGTATAGAATCCCAGATAAAAAAGAGGAATCTAAATTAAGCTCTCAGATAAGAGAGGTTTTGACGAAAATGAAAACGATGGGAGTTACTAGAAATAATGTGCAGAATTTCAAGACCGAAGAACTCTCGACTCCAGTAGTTAAAGTCAACGATTCCGGTAACGTCCAAACTTACATTCATGTTAATAATGAAGTTAATGATGCAAAACTGGCTCAGCTCAAAGCTCTTGGGGTAATAATAGAAATAGCAAATACAAAATACAAGATAGTTCAGGCATGGGTTCCGTTTGATAAATTAGAAGAAGTAGGCAATCTCAGTTTTGTCACGAAAATCACCGCCCCTATCTATGGAAAACCCAGGACTGGGTCGGTTGAGACAGAGGGGGATGCAATTTTGGGTTCCGACGATGTGAGGGATATATTGGGGTTCGATGGCAGAGGGGTAAACGTCTGCGCCATCTCCGACGGAGCCGACAGCATTGCGGAATCACAGGCAACCGGGGACCTCCCTGATGATATATTCATTGACTCGACTCATTCGGGAAGAGGCGATGAGGGAACTGCATTGATGGAGATAATACATGACATAGCGCCAGGAGCTCAACTCTTTTTTTCAGGACCCAGCACGAGCGTTGAGATGTTGGACTCCATAGAGTTCTGTGCCGATAACGCCGATGTCATAGTTGATGACCTGGGTTTTCTCGGCGAAGGGTTTTTTGAAGATGGTCCTGTCGCTGTGGAAGCTGCCGATGCAGTGGATGAAGGAGTAGTTTTTGTCTCTGCCGCGGGTAACGATGCCGACCAGCACTATCAAGGTTTATACAGGGATACCGATACATCAAATGCCAGCAACAATCTGCATGACTTCGGTCTTGCAGCGGGACAATCAAGCGATGTAGCGATGAGAGTCCGTATTCCTCCGCAACAAAGAGTAGTATTCGTTCTTCAATGGAACGACCGGTTCGGGCAGTCCTCAAACGACTATGACCTTTTTTTATTCGATCCTTCGACTGGAGATGAAATTACAAGGAGTGATGATGTTCAAAACGGAAATGATGACCCGATAGAACTCGCAGTAGTTGCCAATACCAGTTCAAGTTCTTTCGAAGAAATTGACATTGTAATAAACCGCTTTTCTGGCCAATCTAGAACCCTCGAGATGTTTTTCAACGGACCGGTAATTCCACAGCAGTTTAATGTCCCGGAAGACAGCGTATTCGGGCATCCCGCAGTTCCAGGGGTTATAGCAGTAGGCGCTGTGCCATCGAATAATCCCAACGCCATAGAACTCTTTAGTTCTCGCGGGCCGGCGACAATCTCATTTCCTTCTGAGACTAGACCGAAGCCGGACGTGGTCGCACCCGATAGAGTTTCAATAACGGGCGCAGGAGACTTTCCCAGTTCCAATCCCGGCTTTTTTGCAGGCACTTCAGCAGCCGCCCCACACGTAGCCGGAGTCGTCGCACTTATGTTAGACAAAAATCCAAACCTTACTTCCGCTCAGGTTAGAGAGAATTTAGACGCTGGCTCTTCAGAATTAGGAAGACAAACCGCTACTCCTGCCGAGGTCGCAAATATCTTGGGCGATACCGCAATTGATTTGGGTCAACCCGGTTTCGACAATGTATTCGGATTCGGCAGGGTCGACGCATTTGAAGCTGTCGATTCCGTGGTCCCAGGTGACAACGGAGGAAACGGCGGGGAAGACAATGGAGACGGCGGCAACAGCGGTTGTTCTCTTGTTTCTAGAACTCCGAATGACGGAGCTCGAACCTTTACAAATTTGTTCATAGTTCTCATTCCCGCACTCTTTGTGGCATTGAAGAGAAGTCGTAGGAGAAAAACTTCTACCAATCCGGCGATATCATAAAATATGCATAGGATTTCAAATAACTATGGATGGACATTTAAGACCTTTTCAATATAAGTACAAATTGAAACGAAAACATGCCAGGATTTACCAGGAAAATAGTATCCAAATTGTTTCTCCACGATTTATCGAGATTCAGACTACAGAAACTGTGTTGTTGGAGCGCCATCCCTGGCGCGAGAGATGAAATCACGGCTGGAAGCCGTTCTTACCTGTCTAAGAAATACTCATGAGAGCTTCACTCAATTGACCAAATCAAGAGTAATCCTTCTCCTCTCCACATCCGCTTCAGTTACCTTTACTTTCACCTGATGTCCTATCTCGAACCACCTTCCCCTTCTTATCTTTTCCCTCGGAACAAACCCCTCGACAAAAATCTCTTTTAGCTCAACAAATATCCCAAACGGGAGAATGCTTATAACAAAGCCGTCAAACTCCCCTCCCACATGCGATTTCATCATAAAAACCCTTTCAAGGTTTGTGGCTTCCCTTTCGACTTCTACTGCAAACCTTTCCCTCGTCGAGGAATGAGTCGCAATCCATTCGAGAGATTCCTCATCATATGGGACTCTTCTTTCGTTTATGAGTGAATTAACGATCCTGTGAACAATAAGGTCGGGATAGCGCCTTATCGGGGAAGTGAAATGTGAGTAGTGGTCCAGTGCGAGACCAAAGTGTCCTTTTTGCTGTGTTGTATAGACCGCTCTCTTCAAAGATCGAAGAAGCATCGTATTCACGGCAAGTTCTTCGGTCGTGCCCTTGGATTCAAAAATCACCTTCTGAATATCCAGAGACTTGAGTTTCCTATCTACACGAAGTGAGTATCCAAGCTTATTCAAAACTGCAGCAAGTTCTTTTAGTGAAGCAAAATCCGGGAGCTCATGAATACGATAAATGGACGGAACCTTAGAACGAAACGTAAACTCTGCTACTGCGTTATTTGCAGAGATCATAAACTCTTCGATTATCCCGTGAGCTATGTTTCTTTTCGATTTTACAACATCTATCGTCCTACCCAGCTCGTCCCTTATGAGTTCGGGCTCGGCTATATTAAAGTCCAGTTTTCCCATCTCGACAGCCCTTTCTCTTATCTTTTCGTATAGCTCTTTCATCAGTTCCAGGCTTTCTATCAGTTCTTTACCTTTTCTACTAGACCTTTTCTTTTTCTCTAGCATCTCTGAAACCTGAGTATAGGTTAGCCTGGCATCGCTCTTTATCACGCTGTTGTAAATTCGATAATCGACCATAACGCCCTGCTGGCTGAAATCCATCTCTACGGTTTTTGTGAGCCTGTCCTCTGCTGACACAAGACTACATATATTGTTTGAAAGCCTCTCTGGCAGCATAGGGACGACGCTCTGTGGAAGATAAACGCTTGTTCCTCTTTGCAACGCTTCGTTATCTATAGAGCTGCCTAGTTTTACGTAACAAGAAACATCAGCAATCGACACCCATAACTTGTAACCATAATCGGTTTTGGAAATCGACACCGCATCATCGAAATCCTTGGCCGTATCGTTATCTATCGTAACAGTCAAAAGTGCACGCAAATCTACCCTCCCCGTTAAATCCTCGGGAATAATTTGAGAAGGAATACCTTCAGACTCCTTTATGACCTCGGATGGAAACCCTTCAGGCAAACCGTAATCGGCAAACAGCCCTCTTTTCTCTACTTCCAAACTCCCGGCTCTCCCCAGAACATCAACTATCCTCCCAATCGGACGTCCGACAGTTTCTGAATGGGGAACAGTCTCTGCAACGACGAGACTTCCGCTCCTCAACCCTTTGACCTCATTCAATCTAATATTAAGAGGCGGAATCTTGCCGTTCTTTGGCAATACGACTCCGGTCTTTCCGGTTCTCATGAATTTTCCCAGGATTCTCCCATTCCTAGGCAGGGCGGGAACAGTTTTATTTGGAGACGGAATGTTTTCCTCTTTATTTTTCTTGGCGTTTTCAATCTCGCCAATTCCGTCGGATAATAGATATCTGCCCCCCCTTATTCTGGTTACAGTTCCTTGATACACCAGTTTCCTCAGGAGTTTTTTCAGAAACTTCCTGCTTTCTTTTGGCGTGCCCAGGCGTTTGGAAATCTCGCGGGCCCTCAAAGGACGGTATGAAGGTTTTTTCATAAGCCTAGTTATTTCGCCCGGACTGGGAAGTTTCATGGTTGGATAGAGAATTTAATTTCTGATACACTACCTTTTGAGATGGTATCCATCCTCACCAAAGCTCCTTAAGCTTACATGGTTAATTCTACGGTTCAAGTCTAGCCCGCATGAGGCTTGCAACTCAACAGGCTAACTACACCCCTTCAACTTGTATATGTTTTCGCATTCAGATAATATTTCCCCAATTCTCAAAGCTGCCAGATAATACGGTTTGGAGGCACAAAATATGTTGAAAACAAATGTAGTCGGAAGCTTGATAGTCTGTGTGGTTCTCTTTGCAATACTCGCTTATCTGTTTAACTTAGGACTCTCTTTAGATTGGAAATTCTATTTTAAAATTACCGGCGTAGTTGCAGTGATTGCCGCAGTAATTGGTTTAGCCGCTTCGGGTGGGGAGAAAACCTAGCTAATGCGGCAAAACAAGCTGATATAAAAACGACCGCGTCCTAATTAACCCAAAAACATTTCTCATTTTCGCACTTTTGAAAAAATCGCAAGCTGGTACAACTATTCTTCAAGGTGAAATAATAATCCTCCCGCCGCCTTGTGATGCGCCTGGTTTTTCGGGATGATAACGTGATATATGAATCAAGTAACTACGGGGATTAAAATCGACTTTCATATAGAATTTAACCTCTTTTCGAAACTCGTCCACTACATCTTTTGCAAAATCCACGCTTATCCTTTTCTGGTCAATCTGGGTCCTATCGGTGTATTCCCTGATGACACTTAGTACTTGTCCGGTAATTTCATTGACGATTCGGCTTTCAGACCTGTACTCATATAGTACTCCTTTCTTCTCAGTGTCGAGGGTCTTAACGACAAGCTCGAACGCCTCCGCAACCTCTTCATTCTTTATCTTACCATCGATGCGGAATAAACCTGAAAGCACAATCTCAACCCTGGCGAACAGTTCGGGGTTTTTATTATAGAGTTCGGCGCGTCTAAGATATGTTTGAACCCCTTCTTTCTTCAATCTCTGTTTTGTGATTTTTCCCTGCTGATAGTCCTGCCCCTCGACATAGTAAGGACAGTCGAGAGGGCAATCTATTTCGACTCCTCTTTTCTCACCACAGCATACGGGACAAATAGACCCTTTCTTAGCCGGACAATACCTTTTGGGTTTTCTTTGTTCACAGAGGATACATTTCATAATGAGCAGAGGTTCTTATGAATTTCTTGTCTTAACGTTCTCTCTAACCCATTTGATGATATCTCCGGTAGGCGTGCCCGGCTCGAATATAGCCTTAACCCCTTTATCTAATAGACCGAGAATATCGTCCTTTGGAATTATCCCTCCGCCGAATACAGTAATATCATCGGCGCCTTTTTCTTCGAGCAAACGGATTATTTCAGGGAAAATATGGTTATGCGCGCCGGAAAGGATACTTATCCCGACGGCATCAACGTCCTCTTGAATAGCAGTCTCGACGATCATACCGGGAGTGTGGTGTAGCCCTGTGTAGATGACTTCAAATCCTGCATCCCTCAAAGCCCTGGCCACGATCTTTGCGCCCCTGTCATGCCCGTCAAGACCTGCTTTGCCGATTAGAATTCTTAATCTTATCTCATCTCTCATAATAGTTTCCTAAGAATAGCAATCTAAATACGTAATACGTATTCTAGTTACAAGGACAAAAATAAAATGACGCACGATGCACAATACAAGGAAGTTTTTACATGCATCCTGCATCCTGTACTTGCATCATGATTTTCCCCATTCGTGTTCATCTGTGTAAATTCGTGGCCAAATAGTTGTAAAATCTCCGTAAATTAACCATGCACTACAGTAGTGGTCAAATTCAGAAATAAGCAGGGTCACGGTAAACACCATATACCTCCCTAAAAACATCGCTTATCTCGCCTACCGTAGCATACTCCTTAACCGCATCAATGATGAAAGGCATGAGGTTTTTTCCGCTTCGAGCGGCTTGTATTATAGCGTTGAGATGTTGTTTAACCGCCTCGTTGTTCCTAGTTCTCTTGACTTCTTTCAGTCTTTCTTTCTGAGCCGTATCAACCCTTTCATCAATCTTTAGAGTGGCAATAGGAATCTCTTCGTCGGTGACATATTTGTTCACGCCCACAATCGCCCTTTCTCCCCTGTCTAACTCAAGCTGATATCTATAAGCAGCGTCAGCGATTTCTTTCTGAGGAAATCCGATATTAATCGCCCTAATAATCCCTCCAAGATCGTCTATCCTCTTTATATAATCAAAAGCCTCTTTCTCAATTCTGTTTGTCAGAGTCTCTATAACGTAGCTTCCGCCGAGCGGGTCGATTGAATTTACGACTCCGCTCTCCTCTGCAATAATCTGCTGAGTTCTAAGAGCGACCGTCACGGATTCCTCGGTGGGAAGCGCGAGAGTCTCATCCATAGAGTTTGTATGTAGAGACTGAGTGCCGCCAAGCACGGCTGCTAACGCTTGAATTGCGACCCTAACGACATTATTGAGAGGCTGCTGTGCCGTAAGGCTGCATCCCGCTGTCTGGGCATGAGTCCGAAGCAGCCACGATTTTGGGTTCTTCGCTCCGAACCGCTCTTTCATGATCTTTGCCCACATCCTTCTTGCGGCGCGGTACTTTCCAATCTCTTCAAGAAAATCATTATGTACGTTGAAGAAGAAGGAAAGCTGAGGGGCAAAATCATCTACATTAAGACCGCGTTCAATACACTCCTCGACATATCCGATGCCATCGGCCAGAGTAAAAGCAACTTCCTGGACGGCGGTCGAACCTGCCTCACGGATGTGGTATCCGGAGACCGAAACTGGGTGCCACTTAGGGGCGTGTTTCGCACAAAACTCGATCAGGTCAACGACCAGTTTTACAGAAGGTCCAGGAGGACAAATCCATTCCCTCTGTGCGATAAACTCCTTGAGCATATCTGCTTGAATAGTGCCGTCGAGCCTGTCCCAGCTCACACCTTGCTTCTCAGCAACGACTAAATACATGGCGAGTATTATGGTGGCGGTACAGTTTATAGTCATGGAGGTCGTAACTTCATCGAGCTTTATACCATCAAAAAGCAGCTCCATATCTGCCAGCGAAGACACAGAAACACCCTCTCTTCCCACCTCGCCCAATGACCTTGGGTGATCGCAATCGTAACCCATCAGAGTAGGCATATCAAATGCGGTGCTAAGTCCCGTTTGACCCTGCTCCAACAAAAACTTGAACCTTCTGTTCGTATCCTCAGGACTGCCGAAACCCGCGAACTGACGCATTGTCCACAGCTTTCCCTGATACATCGTGCTATAGATGCCACGTGTAAATGGATATAAACCGGGATATCCTATGTCGCTCAGGTACTCAGAATCTTTTAGTTCCTCTGGTGTTGCAAGAGGCGGGACATCCATTCCTGAGATCGTCGTGAAGCATGCGTCTCTCTTGGGAAGATGTTTATACTGCCTCTCCCATTGATCCTTTTGGGTTTTTATTTCTTTTAGCCCCTTTTTGTCGTACAGCATTATCTCTCCTTAGATACTTAAATCAAATTGTTACCTCTAAAAAAGCTGTAATGTCATTTGTATGTTAAGAGGAGAGTTGAGTTATCCTGATCAGATAACCAACTTGGGCAAAGCAGACTGTTTGTCATTAGGTTCAAAGAGACCGTCTCGCAGCAAAGTCGCTTTGCCCGTCT
>Ga0187893_10006744_pt1 | contig 19393 bp, 16 predicted proteins | sample MA1701074metaG_FD_139574 | JGI IMG/M metagenome (GOLD analysis project Ga0187893, IMG submission 139574) | White microbial mat communities from a basaltic lava cave in the Kipuka Kanohina Cave System on the Island of Hawaii, USA - MA170107-4 metaG ... | reverse complement strand
GCATCGGGTGTCTTCGCCCCAGACCCGCGTACGAGGCGATGTCGTCACCCTCCCCCTGGCCGCCCCGGGCCCGGTCCACCGCCAGCACGATGGCGAACGCCCCCAGGTTCATGAACAGGTAGGCCGCCAGGTAGAAGACGACGCTCGCGACCCCCTGCTCGGATCTGGCCACCACCGCGATCAGCAGATACCCGGCATGGGCGATGCTCGAGTAGGCCAGCATCCGCTTGAGGTTGTTCTGCACCAGGGCGACGGCGTTGCCCGCGGTCATCGTCAGGGCCGATAGAACCGTCAACAGCTTGATCCACTCGTCCGTGTACGGGCCTTCCCAGAACAGCCCCGAGGTCACGATCCGCAGGATCGCCCCGAAAGCCGCGGCCTTCGTCCCGGCGATCATGAACGCGGTCACCGGCGTGGGGGCCCCCTGATAGACATCCGGCAGCCAGTAATGGAAGGGGAACGCCGCGATCTTGAACAGAAACCCGGCCATCGCCAGACCGAACCCGAGCATCAGCATCCCGCCCCACTCGGGAGAGACCGCCCCCCCTGACGAGAGCGCCGGCAGGCTCAGCGTCCCGGTCGCGCCGTAGATCAGCGCCATCCCATAGACGGTGAACCCCGTGGAGAAGGCCCCCAGCAGGAAGTACTTGACCGAGGACTCCAGCGACCTGTCCTGCCATCGCGCGAAACCGACCAGGACGTACAGCGGCAGCGACAGCACCTCCAGCCCCAGAAAGATCATCAGCATGTGGCTGGTGGCGGTCATCAGCATCATGCCCGAGGTGGCGAACAGGATCAGGCAGTAATACTCCGCGCTGTCGGATTGCCTCTCGGACAGGACCGGGATCGAGAGCAGGATCGTCAGCCCCGCGGTCGCCAGAAAGATGAGGTGGAAGCATATCGAGAGATGATCCATGACGATCATCCCGCCCATCGTCTGCGCCGCTCCCGCCGGAGCATCCCAGAGCCTCAGCGTCGTGACCAGCGGGCCAATCAGCGCCGTGAGAGCGGCATATCCGGTGTAGCGGCGCAGCGATCTTGGTCCCACCGCCATCAGGGTCACCGCGATCGCCCCGGCCATCAGCCAGAGCGAAGGCCCCAGAAGCGCCCAGTCGATCGGCGGGATCGAGATCGGGGCCGTTGTCATGCGGTCATCGCCCCACCAGGAACCAGACGATGGCGGCGGCTCCCACGAGGTAAAACAGGGCGTAGTTGCGGACGAACCCGGAGTGGAACAGCTTCAGGACATGGCCGGATGTCTCCAGCGCCGCGCCGGCCCCGTTGACCAGACCATCCACGGCCCAGGTGTCGAACCGGCCCATCAGGCGGGACAGGGCGTAGTACGGCTGCACCACCAGGTCGTCGTACGCCTCGTCCACGTACAGCTTCCCCTTCACGGCGCGATAAACGCCGCCGAGGCTCAACGCGATCTTCGCGGGAAGATCCGGCTTCACCACCCAGATGTAGTAACCGAGGCCGATCCCGGCCAGCGCCACCAGCGACGACACGATCATCAGGATCGTCTCGCCCGAGGCATGCTCCACCGCCATCACCGACTCGGGCCCTGCCAGAACGGGGTGCAGCCAAAGCTCGAACGGGCTGGGGCCGAACCAGGAGGCCGGCATCCCGATCCAGCCTCCGGCGATGGAAAGGACCGCGAGAACCGCCAGCGCCAGCATCATCGTGGCGGGCGGCTCATGGAGATGGTGCGCTTGCTGCTCCGGGACCCGGGACCTCCCGAAGAACGTCAGCCCCATCAGACGGGTCATGTAGATCGCGGTCATCAGAGCCCCGGCGATCCCGGCGACCCAGAGCCCCGGGGCTTGGAGATATGCCCGGTACAGGATCTCGTCCTTGCTGAAGAAGCCCGAGGTCAGCGGGACCCCCGCGATCGCGACCCACCCGGCCGCGAAGCACCAGAAGGTCCGCGGGAGATGGCGCTTGAGTCCTCCCATCTTCTGCATGTCCTGCTCGCCGCGCAGGGCATGTATCACCGCCCCGGACCCCAGAAACAGAAGCGCCTTGAAGAAGGCGTGCGTCGTCAGGTGGAAGATGGCGGCGCCGAACGCCCCGGCCCCCGCGGCCATGAACATGTACCCGAGCTGCGAGATGGTGGAGTAGGCCAGCACCTTCTTGATGTCGTCCTGGGCCATGGCGATGGTCGCCGCCACCAGCGCGGTGGCCGCCCCGATGATCGCCACGGTGGCCAGCGCCCCAGGGGCCAGCACGTAGAGGGGCGACATCCGGACGACCATGTAGACGCCGGCCGTCACCATCGTCGCCGCGTGGATCAGGGCCGAGACGGGAGTCGGGCCGGCCATGGCGTCGGGGAGCCAGATGTACAGCGGGATCTGCGCCGACTTGCCGCAGGCCCCGCCGAACAGCAGCATCGCGATGGCGATCACCGTACCCGGGGAGCTGAGGGCGACATCGGGCGCGCGCTGGAGGATCTCCGCGATGTCGAAGGTCCCGCCGAAGGCGCTCCAGGCCAGCAGCATCCCCAGGATGAAGGACGCGTCCCCGATACGGTTGACGATGAACGCCTTGCGCCCCGCATCGGCGCAGTCGGTCTTGTCGTAGAAGAACCCGATCAGCAGATAGGAGCAGAGCCCGACCCCCTCCCACCCGATGAACAGCAGCGGCAGCGACGAGCCGAGCACCAGCGTCAGCATCATCGCCATGAACAGATTCAGGTAGGCGAAGTAGCGCCAGTACCCCGGCTCCTCCCCCATGTACCCGATCGAGTAGATGTGAATGAGAAGCCCCACGCCGGTGACGATCAGGATCATGACGCCGGAGAGCGGGTCGAGCGTGAACGACCAGCTCACCTGAAGCGGGCCGATCCATTCCCCCAGGTCGTTTCGGTGTACGCGCTCGTGCTCCGGAAGCGAGACCAGCCCCGCGAAGCACCCCAGCGACAGGAGAAACGCCAGCAGCACGGTCCCGCAGGCGATCGCGGACACCGCGCCCTTAGGCATCCGACTCCCCAGAAGGCCCACGAGCACGAAACCGGCGAGCGGAAGGACCGGCAGGAGCCAGAGAAGGTCGAGCATCAGGCGGTCACCACTTCAGGAAGCTGACCTGGTCCACGTCGGTGGTCTTCCGGCGCCGGAACAGCGCGATGATGATCGCCAGTCCCACGGCCGCCTCCGCGGCGGCCACCGTCATCACGAAGAAGGCGAACACCTGTCCGTCGATCGACCCGAGATGGCGCGAGGTCCCGACGAAGGCAAGGTTGGCGGCGTTGAGCATCAGCTCGATGCTCATGAAGATGACGAGCGCGCTGCGCCGGATCAGGACGCCGACCGCCCCCATGAGAAACAGCACGGCGCTGACCAGGAGGACCGCCCCCAGCGGGATCACGATGTCTCCTTGCGGCCCATGTACAGCGCCCCGATCATGGCCACCAGCAGCAGGATCGAGGCGATCTCGAACGGGAGCAGATAGTCGGTGAACAGCTCGCGCCCCAGGTCGCCCGCCTGCCCGAAGCCGGGCGGGAGGACGGCTCCCTCCGGCGCCCCGGCGCCCGCCAGCCCCGGCAGCAGCCTCGCCACTCCCGCCAGGAGCAGCACCGCCGCGGCCAGGGTCGCCCCGAGCTGGACCTTGCCGATCCGGCCGGCGACCCCCTCGCCACCAGGATCCAGCAGCATCACGACAAACAGGAACAGGACCATGATGGCCCCTGCGTACAGGATGATCTGCACGGCGAACAGGAAGCTGGCGTCCAGAAGCAGGAAGAAGACCGCCATCGAGCAGAGGTGCAGCACCAGCGAGAGCGCGCAGACCACCGGGTTGCGGTGCAGGATCACCATCGCGGCGGTCATCACCGCCACGATCGCGTCGGCGTAGAACAGCATCTCGCGGGCGCTCATCGCGGCATCCTCAACCGGGGCTGCTTCATATCCATCCCCACAGGATGATCGCCGCGGTCCAGGCCGCGTTGGCCAGAGCCAGCGGCAGCATCACCTTCCATCCGAGGTTCATGAGCTGGTCGTACCGGAACCTCGGCAGAGTCCACCGGACCCATATGAACAAGAAGAGGAAGAAGGACAGCTTCAGGCTGAATATCCCGAGCTGCGCCAGCCCCGCGACGCCTGGCGGCGCCGACGGGAGCATCCCCTCGATGAAGGGAAGATGCCATCCTCCGAAAAACAGCAGAACCATCAGGCTGGAGGAAAGGACCACGTTGGCGTACTCGGCCATGTAGAACATCAGGAACCTCATCCCCGAGTACTCGGTGTGATATCCGGCCACCAGCTCCGGCTCGGCCTCCGGCAGGTCGAACGGCAGGCGGTTGGTCTCGGCGAAAGCCGACGTCAGAAAGACCAGGAACCCAATCGGCTGGGAGACGACGTTCCAGACGGTGGCCGACTGGGCCCCCACGATGTCGGCGAGCCTGAGCGAACCGGCGGCCATGATCACGCCCACGACGCTCAGCGACATCGCCAGCTCGTAAGAGATCATCTGCGCGGAGGACCGCAGCCCTCCCAGGACCGAGTACTTGTTGCTGGACGCCCATCCGGCCAGCACCACCCCGTACACGCCCAGCGAGGCGACGGCGAAGATCCAGAGCAGCCCCACGTCCAGGTCGGCGATCAGCGGCGCCACCTCCGCGCCGAGCACCACGAACCTGTCGGCGAACGGGATCACGGCGAACGTCGTCAGCGCGGTGGTGAGGCTCAGCGCCGGCGCGATCAGATAGAGCGGCCTGTAGGCCCGCTCGGGCGTGATGCTCTCCTTGAAGATGAACTTGATCCCGTCGGCAAGAGGCTGGAGGAGCCCCCAGGGGCCGGCCCGGTTCGGCCCCACCCGGTCCTGGATCCAGCCGGCCACCTTCCTCTCCACCAGCACGATGTTGCCCACCACGGTCATGAGCACCGCCAGCACCACGCCGATCTTGACCAGCGCGGCCAGCGCCCAGCTTCCCCAGCTCACCATCGTCGTGGAATCGGTCATCGCGGGAGCTGCACTCCTTGCAGGCCCATCCCCTTCACCGTGAGGCCGGCAAACGCCGGGACCTTCCCGGCGATCTCCTGAAGCACCTCCCCCGACGAGCCATAGGGGGCCGGCGATCCCAGGGCCTTGATCACCTCAGCAGCCCACCGCCACACCTCCAGCGACACGCCGGGCGGGACCAGCGCGCGCCTCACCCTTTGCGCGCGACGCTGGAAATTGACCCAGGTCCCCTCGTGCTCCCCGTAGGCGGCAGCCGGCAGCACCAGATCCGCCGCCTCGACCGACGCCGTGCGGAAGGGGGAGGCTATACATATGAAGGCGTTGGCGCGCGCGGCCGCCAGACCCGCCACCTCCTCGTTGAACACCAGGATCACGTCCACCTTCCCTTCTTTCGCCTCCTTCAGGAGCGAGGCGAGACGGCTGCCGTCCGGATCGAGCGGAAGCCCCAGCAGTCTCGCCCCCTCCGTGTTGGCGCTCTTGTCGGCCCGGATCAACAGCGCGTCGTCCTCACCGCGGATGTGCTGCGGCACCACCAGGCGATCCGATTTCAGAAGCTCGGCCACCAGGCGCTTGACCAGATACAGGTCCTCCACCGTGCAGGAGGCCGAGACGACGCACGCCACCGCCCCCGGTCTGGCCTCCTTGAGCTTGGCCGCGAGCAGCTCCACCGCGCTGGGCCACTTGACCGGAGACTCCGCCTGCGAGCGAAGCAGCGCCTCGGTCAGCCGGGGGATGGCGTAGAGCGGCTCGTACGAGAGCCGCCCCTCGTCGCACATCCACCACTTGTTGACATGCTGGTTCTCGCGCGGCGTGAGGCGCCAGATCCTGTTGTCGGCGGTCCCGAGGTTGACGTTGCACCCGCGCGCGCACGACCCGCATGTTGAGGGGACGTCCTTCAGCTCCCACACCCGCTTCTTGAAGCGGAACTCCTTCAGTGTGAGCGCGCCCACCGGGCAGATGTCCACCGTGTTGCCCGAGTACGGGTTGTCCATCTCCCGGCCGGGAAAGACATCGATGTAGGAGAAGGCCCCGCGCTGGAACACTCCCAGCTCTCCCGTTCCGGTCACCTCCTCGCAGAACCTGACGCAGCGCGTGCAGACGATGCACCGCTCGGTGTCGAGCACGACGTGCGGGCCCACCGGCGTCGCCTTGAACCCCTGGATCCTCTGCTCCAGGAAGCGCGAGGCGCCCGAGCCGTGCTGGAAGGAATACTCTTGCAGCCGGCACTCACCCGCCTGGTCGCAGATCGGGCAGTCCAGCGGGTGGTTCGCCAGCAGGAACTCCATGACGGCGCGGCGCCCGTCCTCCACCTTGGGCCCCTCTGTCCGCACCACCATTCCGTCGGCCGCCACCGTGGTGCAGGAGGTGACCAGCTTGGGCATCCTCTCGATCTCCACCACACAGATGCGGCAGTTGCCCGCGATCGAGAGCCCCGGGTGATAGCAGTAGCGGGGGACGTCGATCTCGAGACGGCCGGCCGCCTGCAGGACGGTGCTTCCCTTCTCCACCTCGACCGGACTGCCGTCGATCGTCAGCTTGACTGTCTCGCGTGGCTCTCGGGGCTCGCGCGGCTCGCTCATGCCGGTGCGCGCCTCGCCCCGCCCGCAGCCATCGGGAAGGGACACCTCTGGAGGTTGATGTGGTCGTTGAACTCGTCGCGGAACTTGGCCACGAACGACTTGGCTGGGATCGCCGCCGCGTCGGCAAAGACGCAGATCGTCTTGCCCACCATCCCATCGCACACCGACACCAGCGTATCGAGATCCTGCGCCGTCCCTCGCCCCTGCTCGATTCTCCTGACGATCCGGTGGATCCAGTCGGACCCGATGCGACAGGGGGTGCACTGCCCGCACGACTCGTGCGCGTAGAACCTCAGCACCCGCTCCAAGGCTCTCACCATGCAGACCGAATCGTCCATGAAGATGACGCCCGCCGATCCCAGAAGACTCCCCTTGGAGGCGAGCGTGTCGAAGTCCATGATCAGGTCCTGGCACTCCTGACCGGTCATCACCGCGGCCGAGGAGCCTCCCGGGATCACTCCCTTGAGCCGGCGCGACGGGTCGAGCAGGCCGCCGCCGTGATCCCCCAGCAGCTTCATGAGGGGGATCCCCAGCTCGGTCTCCACCACCCCCGGCCGCCTGACGTGCCCCGACAGGCAGTACAGCTTGGGGCCGCTGTTCTTCTCGCGCCCGATCCCCGCGAACCACTCGGCCCCCCGCTCCAGGATGAAGGGGACGCAGGCCAGCGTCTCTACATTATTAATGGTGGTCGGATTGCCATAGACCCCATACGACGCCGGGAAGGGAGGCTTCAGCCGGGGGTAGCCGCGCTTCCCCTCGAGGCTCTCCATCAGCGCCGTCTCCTCGCCGCAGATGTAGGCGCCCGCCCCGCGGTGGAGGATCACGTCAACGTCCCAGCCCGACCCCAGGACGTTGACACCGATGTACCCCTTAGCGCGCGCCTGCTCGATGGCACGCAGCAGCGTCTGATACGCCTCGACGAACTCGCCGCGGATGTAGATGAAGATCAAGGAGGCCTTGATCGCGTAGCCGCTCAGAAGAAACCCCTCCAGGCACAGATGCGGGTCCTTCTCCATCAAGAGCCGGTCCTTGAAGGTGCCGGGCTCCGACTCGTCGGCGTTGACGACCAGATATCTCGGCTTGGGCGTCTCCTGGGGCATGAAGGTCCATTTCACTCCGGTGGGAAAGCCTGCCCCGCCCCGGCCGCGCAGCCCCGACTTCTTGACCTCCTCCACCACGGCGTCGGGGCCGAGCTTGAGCCCCTTCGGCAGGACGGTGTAGGCTCCGCGCGCCATCGCCGCGCCGATGTCGATCTGGTCGGCGTGTCCGACGTGTCGCGTCAGGACCTTCTCTTTGAGCTCGGCCATCACTTGAGTCCATCAAGGATCGCGTCGGCCTTTTCGTGGGTCAGGTCCTCGTGATACAGATCCCCGATCTGGCACATCGGCGCCGTCCCGCAGGAGCCGAGACACTCCACCGTCCGCAGGGTGAACCGGCCGTCGGGCGTGGTACTCCCGACGGCCACGCCGAGCTTGCGCTCCAGGTGCTGCACCAGCTCGTCGCTTCCCCTCAGCCAGCAGGAGACCGTCGTGCAGACATCGATCACGTGCCGGCCGACCGGCTGGGTGTGGTACATCGTGTAGAACGACACCACGCCGGCCACGAACGCCGGGCCGACGCCGATCTTGCCGGCGATCTGCTCCTGCGCTTGCAGGCTGCAGAACCCCTGCTCCTGCTGCGCCAGCCAGAGGGCGGGCAGCAGGGCCGACTGCTTGACCGGGTACCGGGCGATCGCCTCGTCGATCTTCTTCAACGTCGCGTCGCTGAGCCCGCGGCCGGCCGGCGCGAACTTGACCCCGGTGCGCAGCGTCGCGCTCACCGGTCCACCTCCCCCATGACCGGGTCGAGGCTGGCGATGATCGCCACCACGTCGGAGATCAGCGCCCCCACCGCGATCCGCGGCAGCGCCTGGAGGTTGACGAAGGACGGGGACCGGATCTTGAGCCGGTAGGGGGAGGCTTCCCCCTCGCTCACCAGGTAGAACCCCAGCTCCCCTTTGGGCGCCTCGATCGCCTGATAGACCTCTCCCTTCGGGGCCTTGAACCCCTCCGTGACGATGATGAACTGGTGGATCAGCTCCTCCATATTCGTGAGCACCTTCTCCTTGGGAGGCAGCACCAGCTTCGGGTCGTCCACGTTGATCGGCCCGCCGGGCATCGCCTTGACCACCTGCCGGCATATCTTCACCGACTGCCGCATCTCCTCGATCCGGACCAGGTACCTGTCGTAGACATCCCCCGTCGTCCCCACCGGCACGTCGAAGTCGAATCGCTCGTAACCCGAGTACGGGATCGCCTTGCGCAGGTCCCACTCGAGCCCGCTGGCGCGCAGGTTCGGCCCCGTGACCCCCAGATCGATCGCGTCGGCGAGCTTGAGCACGCCGATCCCCTGCGTCCGCTCGACCCAGATCTTGTTCTTGGTGAGCAGGGTCTCGTACTCGTCCAGATCCTTGGGGAACCGGTCGAGCCAGCGTCCCACGGCGTCCAGAAAGCCCGAGGGGAGGTCCCGCGCGAGCCCCCCGATCCGGGTGTACGAGGTCGTGAGACGGGTTCCGGTGAGCGCCTCGAAGAAATCGTAAAGCACCTCCCTCTCGCGGAAGGTGTACATGAACACCGAGATCGCTCCCAGATCCACCGCGTGCGTCCCGAGCCAGAGCAGGTGGGCCGAGATGCGCGACAGCTCGCAGACCAGGACGCGGATGTGCTCGCAGCGCGGGGGGACCCTGACCCCCACCAGCTTCTCCACGGCGAGGGCGAAGGCGACGTTGTTGGACAGCGGCGCCAGATAGTCGAGCCTGTCGGTGTACGGGATGAACTGCGTGTAGGTCTTGTTCTCGGCGATCTTCTCCATCCCGCGGTGGAGGTACCCCATCACCGGCTCGACCCGCACCACCCTCTCGCCGTCGAGCGTGAGGATCAGCCGCAGCACACCATGGGTGCTGGGGTGCGATGGGCCCATGTTGACCGTCAGAAGCTCGGTGCCCGGCTCGATCGTCTCAGTCGTGTACGGCATGAGCCTCTCTCACGCGCCGACACCTTCGACCGGATAGTCCCGACGCAGAGGGTGCCCCTCCCAGTCCTCAGGAAGCAGGATCCGCCTCAGGTTCGGGTGCCCCTCGAACACGACCCCCACCTTGTCCCACTCCTCCCGCTCGAGCCAGTCGGCGGCTCCCCACACACCCGCGACGGTGCGCACCGAGGCGGAGCCCGGCGCCCCCGTCAGCCTCACCTTGATCCGCACCCTAGAGTTGTTGGAGAGCGAGTAGAGCAGGTACGCCACCTCGTAGGCGTAGTCGCGGTCGAGCCAGTGCGTGGCGGTGATGTCGGTCAGGAAGTTGTAGGCGAGGTCAGGCTCGTCCTTGAGGTAACGGCAGATCTCCACCAGCCGGGAGGGCTCCACCTGGACCGTCTCCTCGTCGCGAAAGGTCCGGTGATCGAGGATGGCGTCGCGGAACCTGCCGCGCAGCGCCTCGACCGTACGAGCCGAGACCCGCTGCCCGTGAGCCACGTCGGGCACTGGCGCGATCACCGGCTACTCCCACTCGAAGGCGCCGCGGCGCCAGATGTAGATGTAGCCGACCAGGAGCACGGCGAGAAACACCATCATCTCGACAAAGCCAGCCCAACCGAGCCGCCGGAACAGAACGGCCCAGGGGTACAGGAACGCCGCCTCGATGTCGAACAGGATGAACATCATCGCGACGAGATAGAACTTGATCGGGATCCGGCGCGGCCCCTGGTCCAGCAGAAGGCTTCCGCACTCGTAGGGGTATGTCTTGGTGCGCGACCCGCTCACCCTGCCGGCCAGGTAGGAGATGAGGAGCAGGCCGACCGCCGTCGCCAGCGCGACGAGGAGCAAGAGGAACGCCTGAAGGTACTGATCGAGCACGGCCGGCACCCTCAAGGAATCAGGAGACCACCCTCTTCGTGGCGCGTCGTCTTGGCAACTGGATGGCGGCGATCAAGAGTCGCGAGGCTACCATAGCCCCGCGAGGCTGGTCAAAACCTCTGATTTGCTTTCACGACCGTGAAGCGCCGCCGGCGGTAGAGGTGGTGAGAGTCCTTGATTGTGTGGACATCCTACTTCGCTGGCGCACGCGCAAGAGGGTATCCTCGTCCGGGATTTCCGCGCGACGGGGGCTCGATGGATCGATTCGACGACGCCTATGTGCCAGACGAAGAGATTCGGCGAGACAGGTTTTTCCACTGGATTACGGCAAGGGCGCTGGGCGAGATGGTAGCTGGAGGTCAGATCCACACGGCTAAGCAGCAGCTCGGTGCCGATACGGAGATTCGGTTCTCCTGGTCACGAAGGCTTCGGTATTGGAGGCGTCAAGCAAGGCAGGTAGCGGAGTTGGTCCAGGAGTTCTCAAAGCCTGAGCTTGGTCTAGATTTTAGGAGCCCGGCGGGTAGGGAGCCGGTAGCGGCGCCGGGATCTGAAACGTCAGGGAAGCCCAGAGGCTCTCCCAGTCGGCCCGGCGCTTGTCCGGCGCCTCGATCATGTGGACCGCCTTCGCGAGCCAGATTCCGGGCAGCTCCAGCTCGAACGAGACGCGCCCCTCGCGATCGGTGGTGGCTTTCAGCGCCTCGCGCGGCTCATCCTGGGGGATGGCCACCACCAGGACTCCCTCGATTCCATTCCCTTGGTAGAGAAGCCTGATGGAGAGCCGGCCGCCGCCGCTCAGCGTGGAGGGGTCGGTCTCGGACATCAGCTCGAGGGGCATACCGAGGAGCTGGTCATGCTTGAACGGCCCCGCAGCGCGGCCCGCGCTGCCGCCGCTCCCGTCAGACTGGTCCGGCTCGGTGACAGCCGTCACCAGCGACTTGGCGCAGCGGGAGTAGATCTCGCGCGAAGGTCTGCCGCTCTCGCCGCGCTGCGCGCGAAGCGCGATGATCCGAAAGAGCCCCTCTTCCGCGAGATAGCTCTCGAACTTCGCGGCGTCCAGCTCCAGATACGATGCCCGACTCCGGTATCCGATGATCAGAGGTCCGGCCGTCTCCACCCGAACCGAGCCGGCCGGGTCGTCTCCGGCCGCTCCTTCCACCGGCCGGACCCCTGTGGGGCCGAACGCGTTGAGCCACTCGATCCGCCCGGGGTTGCGCGGCACCGGATCCCCTTTGAACCGCTCCCCGACGCGCAGGCTCACGAGAAGCTCGCTCCCAACGGGCGGGGTGAACGACGACGGCTCGATCCAGAAGTCGTGAGCCTGGGTCTCGGTGCACCAGAGAAGAGCGGCCGCGGCCACGAGCCGCGCCAGCCTCCTCACAGGATCCTCTTGCCGAGGGCCGACAGGATCAGATCCACGGCGAGCGAGGCCGTCTTGTTGGCGGTGTCGAGCAGCGGGTTGACCTCGGTCATCTCGATCGAGAGCACGCCTCCCGACGCCGCCATCTTCTCCATCGCCAGGTGGCTCTCGCGCAAGGTCGCGCCTCCCGACTCGGGGGTGCCGACGCCCGGCGCGTAAGACGGGTCGATGAAGTCCATGTCCATCGTCACGTGAAAACCGGCCGTCCCGCGCGAAGCGATCCCGATCGCTTCTTCCACCACCGGCCCCATCCCCCGCTCGTCCAGCTCGCTCATCGTGAACACCCTGACTCCGTGCGCACGGATCAGCTCGCGCTCCGGAGGGTCGATGCTCCGGGCGCCGATCAGGGCGACGCGCTTGCCGGACAGCTTCGGCGCGAACCCCAGGATCTGCGTCAGCTCCGCGAAGCCCTGCCCGAGCAGCGCGGCCAGAGGCATCCCATGGATGTTGCCCGACGGCGAGGTCTCGGGAGTGTTGATGTCCGCGTGGGCGTCGAGCCAGATGAGCCCCACCTCGCGCCCGCTCGCTCGATGGTAGGAGGCGAGGCCCGAGAAGCTTCCGGCCGCGATCGAGTGATCCCCGCCCAGGACCACCGGGGTCGCCCCCTCTTTCAGCGCCACCTCGACCCGTTCGGCGAGCCGCGCGCAGGCCGCGGCGATCTCGGGAAGGTATCGGGCGCGGGCGCTGACCGCCGGCACCGACTCCACCGGGGGCACGGACAGATTGCCGGAGTCGACCACATCGAGACCCAGCGACGCGAGGGCGCGGTTGAGCCCGGCGGCCCGGATCGCCGATGGCCCCATGTCCACGCCGCGGCGGCCGGACCCCAGGTCCATCGGCACTCCCAGGATCACGACCTTTCTCATCATGACGACATGCGACCTCTCGCGGCTGTTCCGGCGCGCCCAGCCCATCGTAACACCAGCGGGCAGGCGGCCGGCGATGCGGGGTGGACCAGCCTCTGAGGGGAGGCGAGGCCGGTCCACCGCATCAGACTCTTCTGTTTGATCGTCCAAAGGAGCCCCCTCTATAATCGCGCCTCTGAAAAGGAGGTCCCTTGTCCCACCATCACGGCGTCATCGAGAGCTCCCTGGGCCTCATCGGCAACACCCCACTGGTGCACCTGCGATCCTTCGACGACAGCGGCTGCCGCATCCTGGGCAAGTGCGAGTTCATGAACCCCGGCGACTCGGTCAAGGACCGCCCCGCCCTCTTCATGGTCGAGCAAGCGGAGCGAGAGGGCCGGCTCGAGCCGGGCGGTGCCGTGGTGGAAGGGACGGCCGGCAACACGGGGATCGGCGTCGCGCTGGTGTGCGCGGCCAAGGGGTATCGGTGCATCCTGGTCATCCCCGAGACGATGGCGCGCGAGAAGATCGATCTGGTCCGCGCCTTCGGGGCCGAGGTGGTCCTCGCCAAGAAGGTCCCCTGGGGCGACCCGAATCACTATCACGAGATCGCCAAGAGGATCGTCGCCGAGACTCCGGGGGCGGTGTTCGCCGATCAGTTCAACAACCCGGCCAACACCAGGTCCCACTACGAGACCACCGGAAAGGAGCTTTGGGATCAGACCGGCGGCAAGATTGACGCCCTCGTGGCCGGGATGGGGACCTCGGGGACGCTGGTGGGGGCCGGCCGGTATCTCAAGGAGAGAAACCCGGCCGTCAAGCTGGTGGTGTCCGACCCGATGGGCTCCGTCTATTTCAACTATCTGACCCGGGGCGAGCCGAAGGCCGAGGGCTCCTCGATCCTCGAGGGGGTGGGGATCGGCCGGCTGCCCGGGATCTTCGACAAGGAGCCGATCGACGAGATCATCCGCGTGAGCGACCAGGAGTCGCTCGCCGCCATGTGGCAGCTCATCCGCAAGGAGGGGCTGTTCGTCGGGGGCTCCTCGGGGCTCTCGGTCGCGGGCGCACTCAAGGTGGCGGCGAAGTTCGGCCCCGGCAAGACGATCGTCACGGTGCTTTGCGACTCGGGGCGGAACTACATGTCCAAGGTGTTCAACGAGGAGTGGCTCAAGGGTCAGGGGTTGGCCGGGGCGTGAGAGCTCACCCCGGCCATGGAGATCGGAAGGATCAGTAGGAGCTGCCCGCCGCGGGAGCGACGCTCTTCGAGTCGATGTCGAAGGTGATCATGAACCCGTTGGTCCCCTTGAACTCGAACGCCTTGTCTCCCACCCTGTACGCCTCCAGCACCGCAGGCATCAGGACGAAGCCGTCGTTGGTCGTGGACCCGAAGTACTGGAGGTTCTTGATCACGATCGGCTGGCCGGCCGTGTCGGTCTGAGCCGCGGCCATCAGGTGGATCTCCGCCGTCTTGCCGCCGTCCAGAAGGGCACGGGCCTCGCCCGGCGTCGCGGTCCAGGAGATCATCCCCTCGGCCGTCTTGAATGACTGCCATTTGAACGGCATCAGGTAGGTGTAGATCTTCTCGATCGCCGCGCGCTGAGCCGGCGCCACCGACTTGTCGAACGTCAGGATCCCCCACTCTGTCTCCATCTTCGAGAAGTCTCCGCCCAGGTCGCCGGTCAGCCAGAACTTCGCCCCGTCCAGGTTGACGTCCCCGTAGCTGCCCTTGTTGACCTGGTAGGCCAGGTTCGCCTTGCAGAAGTGCTTGCCGCCTCCGCCATGCTCGTGGTGCGCGGCGGGCTTCGTGTTGAAGTAGCACTGGCAGAACATGGGGCAGGAGCAGGACTCGATGATCGTGGCGTTCATTCTCCACTCGGGGGCCGCTGCCGCGGCGGCGGCGTTCGCTGCCGAAACGGCCAGCGCCAGTCCCGCCGCGGCTCCCAGGGCCGCGAGTATTGCTTGACGTGCTTTCATCTAACCCTCCACTAGGAAAAAGGCGCCCCACGAGGCGCGATCACTTGATGGATGCGCCAGCCTGCTGACAGACATCATTTGATAGGCACGACCGTCTTCTCGTCCAGACCCAGGACATTCACCAGGTCGGAGCCTGACGGGACGATGAACTTGGTCTGCCCCGCCAGAACCGTGTTGAGCACGTCGAGCCTCTTGCTGGCCAGCGCGCGGTCCTTGAAGTACTGCTCCGCCGCGTTGGAGACCAGCTCGATCGCCTTGGCCTCGGCGTTGGCGCGCAGGATCTTGGCCTGCGCATCCCCCTCGGCCCTCAGGATCTCCGACTGCCGCACCCCCTCGGCCTGGAGGATCTGGGCCTGCTTGACCCCCTCCGCCTCCAGGATGTTGGCCCGCTTGTCCCGCTCGGCCTTCATCTGGCGCGACATCGCTTCCGTGATGTCGGCCGGCGGGTCGATCTTCTGCACCTCCACCCGGGTCACCTTCACCCCCCAGGTGTTGGTGGCCTCGTCCAGCACCGCCCGCAGGTTGGCGTTGATCGTGTCGCGCGCGGTGAGGGTCTCGTCGAGCGACTTGTCCCCGATCAGGTTGCGCAGATTGGTCTGCGCCAGCGTCGTGGCGGCGTAGGAGAAGTTCTGCACCTCGAAGGTGGCCTTCACCGGGTCGATGATCCTGTAATAGATGACCGCGTCCACCACCACCGAGACATTGTCCTTGGTGATGACCTTCTGCGGCTCCACGTTGATCACCCGCTCGCGCATGTCCACCTTGATGATGTCCTCGATGACGGGGACCAGGAAGGTCAGCCCGGACCCGACCGTGGCCCGGTACTTGCCCAGCCTCAGCACCAGCCCCTTCTCGTATTGCGCCACCACGCGGGCCGAGCGGGCCAGCATGATCAGCATGATGAACGCGAAGATGATCAGCAGAATGAAGGGGAAGCCCAACCGATCCATCGCCCGTCACCTCACCAGAAGGGTCACGCCATCCACGCCGGCAACCATGGCCTCGGTCCCCTCCTCGAGAGGGGTCGTGGCTCCGGGCGCCAGCACCGCCCGCCACTCCTCGTCCTTGACCCGCACCCGCCCCGCCTTGTGCGGCGCCAGCCGTGCCAGCACCAGGGCCTTCTCGCCCACCACCGCGTCCGCGTTGCTCCTGACCTCCCGCGCGCCGCTTTCCAGCGCCCGGCGCACGTATCGCCTGCCGGCAAGGATGTAGGCCGCGCAGAGGGCGCCCGATATGGCCATCCCAAGGTAGAGATTCTGCAGCAGGAGGCCTGCGGCCCCTCCCAGGACGAAGGCGCTGCCGATCAGCACCAGGTCGAACCCGGCGAATCCTCCCAGCGCCACCTCTACGAGGATGAGGGCGGCGCCCCCCAGGATGAGGAGCCAGTTCCAGAAGGTATGCATCGCGGCGGCGCCGATGATAGCAGAGATCGGGGGGCTGGGGACCCCACCCCCGTCAGGAAGAAAATAAAGGCGGGACGGGGGTAAAGATCGCTTGACCCTCGGAAGATCTCGCGGTATAAGAGGGTCCGCATAAAAATTATGCTGAAATGCGCTTTTTGGCTGGGGGGGTGCATCACGGCATCTATCCAATTTTCCCTTTGGATACGTGGTGTTCGACGCGCATCGGGCGTTCAGGGGGGAGAGGCGAGCCGCCTTCTTCTGCTTCCCGTTTCGCTCACGGGGTTCCCGGACTAGTGATCTCCAGGTCTGATACAGCAGTCTTTCTCTTCGACCGCCGGGCCTTCCGCCTGGCAGGGGGCGGCGCCAGATGATTCTCCTGAGCGCAAAGTGCGGAAACCGCCCCAAGTCTGAACCGATAGGTCAAACAGTTTTCAACAAGTGTCGTGCGAAGGCCCTCCCGCTCCACCGGGCGGCAGGGCCGCTTCGCCTTTTGGGGGGGAACAAATGTCAGCCAGACGCAACTCGATCGTCAGTTTGAGGAGTCTCGCGTTGTTGGGCGTCGTCAGCCTTCTGGTGCTGCCGATGACTCTCCTCATCGGTGCGCCGGGAGCGAATCGCATCCTGACGCAGGATGAGACTGCGATATTCTCGCCCACCCGCGTCAGCCCCGAGGAGCTGCGCGTCGCCGAGAAGAGCCGCGTGGACATGTTCAGCCGGCCCGAGGCGAGCTGGTGGCCCATCACGGCGGCCGCGGGGCTCAAGCCGTACGGGCACGTCCCGCGCGCTGAGCTGAGCTCACCCGACACGCTGATCATGCCGCACAACAAAGGCTCCTTTAACACCCGGGTTCCGGGTTTCCGCCACGACCTCCCCGAGGCCCTCAAGGTCAAGGGAGGCGCGCCGGGCGTCCAGGGTGGATCCCGCTACTTCGTCGCGCAGCTCACCCCCGCTGCGGTCGCCGGCAAGGGTCCCCTCCAGGTTCGCCGGGAGTTGAGCGATCTCGGGATGGAGCCGATCGAGTACGTCCCGAACAACGGTTTCCTCGTTCGCATCAAGAATGCCCAGAACATCAATCAATTCAACGACACGAAGAAGTTCCAGTTCGCCAGCGAGCTGTCGCTGTCGGACAAGATCCACCCGGCCGTGGGCCGCAAGCAGCTCAGGGATCAAGATCGCGCCGTCTCCGACACGCTCGAGCTGGTCATCCAGGTGATGCCCGGCGAGTCTCCGGATGACCTGGTGGACGCGATCAACCGCGTCGGAGGTGAGGTGGTTCAGGTGCATCCGTCGATCTCCGGCCTGAACTACGTCTCCGCCAAGGTGCTCAACTCGCGCCTGCTCGAGCTGATGGAGTCCCCGGCCGCCAAGGTGGCGCTGGAATCTCCCGAGTACCAGGAGTACGCCTTCACCCACAGCGCGGTCGTCGAGATGGGCCGCATGCTGGATCCTCGCGACATAGGCGACTTCGTCTTCCCGTTCCGCAACGCCGGAATCGATGGAGGCGGCATCATCAACGCCGGCACGCCTCCCCCGAACTACGCCAACCCGTCACCGGGAGCGGCGCTGTCTCTGTCGGGAGTCACCTTTGACGTGATGCCCCAGTTCCTGGGCGTCGCGGACAACGGTCTGACGCTGGATGCTCCGGGCTTCGGCAACGACAACACCCATCCCTGTCTGACCACAAACTGCACGTCGGGCGCCCCACCATTCATCATCGCGGGGGCCGTGGGCCCGAACCACCGGAAGGTGGAGGTTTACGCCCGGGGCCGGGATGCCAACAACGACAACACCATCGACGACGCCACGGCCGCTGGCGACTTCCTGACCTGCGATTCGGTGCGGTCGGGCGGCAACAGCCACGGGACCACGGTGGCCTCGGCGGCCGCCGGGAACCCGTCGCTGGGACGTCTTGGCCTCGGCAGGCTGTACGAGGACCTGGACACGATCGACCAGTTCGTCACCTTCTTCAACGACTCGCGCGAGGTGAATCTGCCGCTGGACGGCCAGGCGCGCGGCGCCCGGATCATCTTCCAGGACATCGCCGCCACACCGGCCTCCTCACCACCGGCCTGCGCGATCAACTTCCTGTCGGACACCGACCCGGGCGACGCGCCGGCCAACAGGCTCGCGGACATGGCCTTCCGCCGCGACCTGATGCTGGCCAACAGCACGATCCATCCGAGAGGGGCGAAGGTCACTCTGTTCGCATTCGGCGCCCCGACCAACTTCGACGACAACCTGACGAACGGCCAGGGCACGTACATGGGCGCCGCGGAAGGGATTGACACCTTCCTGTTCAACAACCGCCGCGTGGCGCATGTCCAGGCCGTCGGCAATGACGGCGGCGACCCGACGGCGGCGGTCAAGATCGACCCGTTCCAGCCGACGGATCCCAACGACGTCTTTGACGCCGCCGACATCCAGATCAACGACGTCGCCACCGCCAAGAACATCATCACGGTCGGCACGGTCGGGACCGACAGCCTCAGAGCCGCCTCCGACCCTGCGGAGACCACATCGTTCTTCAGCGCGCACGGCCCGGCGACCTTCGACTCGCTGAGAGGCTCGCCTCTGGTCATGGCTCCGGGCGTGGACACCGGCGGCGGTCGGGAGGGGACAGAAGGGCGTTATTCGGACGACTACTTCATCTCCGAGGCGCTGGTCACTTCCTTCGACAACACCAACAACACAGACGGCGGCGCCGCCGTGGAGAACGTCCTGCTCCAGGGACGCGCCGGCACCTCCGTCTCGGCCGGCCACGTCGCCGGGGCGGCGCTGCAGGTCCGCGATTACCTGGCCCAGGGGTTCTACCCGTCCGGTACGAGGACCGCGGCAGACCGGGTTTCGGACGTGTCCGGGATGCTGGTGAAGGCGTTATTGATGAACAGCGCCGACTTCTCCTCCTCCGGGCTGATGGCCTCCTGCCAGGGGCGCGGTCCGATCGTCTGTCCCACGGAGCAGGGTTACGGGAAGGTCGAGCTGGCCTCGACGCTGCCTCTTTCGTCATACCGTCTCGAGCGCCGGGCGCCCAACGCGTCCAGCATCGCGCCGGTCTCCAACGTCCCGATCAATCTGCTGGTCGCCGACGAGTACTTCGACGGCGGCATGAGAGGGTCGTCGGCAACCGACGGGAGCACGACGGGCATCGGCGTCGTTCCGGTGGGCGGGTCGGTCTCGTTCGATGTCTTCCGGCGCGACGGGCAGGACCAGTTCCGCGCTTCGCTGGCCTGGTACGACGCTCCAGGAGAGATGCTGCGGAATAACCTGGACCTGACGGTCATCAGCGGCGACTACGACCTCACGGCGGGTGGCGCGGGGCTTTGCGGGCCG
>Ga0187893_10006742_pt1 | contig 19405 bp, 19 predicted proteins | sample MA1701074metaG_FD_139574 | JGI IMG/M metagenome (GOLD analysis project Ga0187893, IMG submission 139574) | White microbial mat communities from a basaltic lava cave in the Kipuka Kanohina Cave System on the Island of Hawaii, USA - MA170107-4 metaG ... | reverse complement strand
GGACTTTGATTCCCTCGCGCACGGCACCCTCCTGAGCGACAACAGCGTTGCTCAGGAAGTTCGCGACCGCCGGCGCGACTCCTGCCCAGCTACAAGGCAAAGGTTCCCGGTCGCGGCACTAGCTGGCATGTCGCCGTCATCTCCGTAGGGGTTAACACCCATGACGGACCGGGTCGCCGAGTGCCAGGCACTGCCGCTTAGCAGGGTTTTCCGCGGGGCGCGGGGCACGCCCGACGACCAGACGGCCGACCCTCGACGCTCTGAACAGGGCAAACAGGGTGGGCGCGGAGGGACTTGAACCCCCGACATCTGCCTTGTAAGGGCAGCGCTCTAGCCAGCTGAGCTACGCGCCCGTGAGTCCACAGCCTACGTCTGGCGTCCGAGCCCACCCCCGGCAAGGTGCGGCGCAGGTTCGTCTATAGGGGGTCGTTGCAGGGGTGAGGGGACCACGTCAGCGACGGGCGGTGAGGTTGGTGACCAGGTCGCTCACGCCTTGGGCGAAGGGCACCGCCGCCGTGAACCCCAGCACGTCGTGAGCGCGAGCCGGCGAGGCGAAGACGTGGCGGACGTCGCCGGAGCGGGCGCCGCCCACCACCCGGGGGCGGGGGGCGCCCGCTCCGAAGGCATCCGCCATCACCTCGGCCAGCTCGCCGACCGTGCGAGGTTGCCCCGAGGCCACGTTGAACGCCCCGCTCACCGGCTCGTCGCGGGTCAGGGCGACGACGTTGGCTGCGGCGGCATCTCGCACGTGGACGAAGTCCCGGGTCTGGCGGCCGTCCTCGTAGACCATCGGCGCTCGTCCGGCGCCAAGCTCGCTGGCGAAGACGGCGGCGACGCCGGCGTACGGCGTGTCCTTGGGCATGCGAGGCCCGTAGACGTTGTGATAGCGCAGCGCGGTGACGGCCACCCCGTGCTCGCGCCCGAACGCGGCGGCCAGGTGTTCCTGGTGGGCCTTGGTGGCGGCGTAGACGTTGCGCGGATCGAGCGGCGCGTCCTCGGTCACCATCTCGGGCTCGAGCGGCGCACCACAAGTCGGGCACGGGGGCTCGAAACGTCCGGCGTCCAAGTCGGCCCGGCGTCGCGGCCCGGCCCGGACCGAGCCGTGCTCGGGGCACCGGTAGGCGCCCTCGCCATAAACCACCATGGAGCTGGCCAGCACGAAGCGACCCCGGAAGCCGATCTCGTGCAGGGCCAGGAGCCCCACGGCCGCGCCGGTGTCATTGTGGTGGACGTAGTCGCAGACGTCGGCGAAGTCGACGCCGAGGCCGACCTGTCCGGCCAGGTGGCAGATCGCGTCAGCTCCTCGGGCGGCCCGGCGCCAGGCGTCTCCGTCGGTCACGTCGCCATGGTCGTAGGTGGCGCGGCGGTTGAGGTGCTCGGGCGGGCCGTCGTGGCGGTCGGGTCGTAGCGAGTCGAGCACGACCACGTCGCTGCCCCCCTCGACGAGGGCGTCCACCGTGTGCGAGCCGATGAAGCCCGCCCCGCCGGTGACGAGTACCCGCGTGCCGTCCAAGGTCGCCACGCTACGGCCCTGCCCGTGGGCGGTGCCGCGATGGCTTCGAGTTCACCCAATGGCAAGGACGGGCGTGCGGCGTTCGGGCCGGCGCCTCTCTACTGTCAAGGTCGTGAATCAACGAGTCGACGTCGTGTTGCCGGTGCTGGACGAGGCCGACGCGCTGGGTTGGGTACTCGGCCGGATGCCGGAGGGCTACCGGCCCATCGTGGTCGACAACGGCTCCACCGACGACTCCGCGTCGATCGCCGAGTCGCTGGGGGCCATGGTGGTGCGCGAGCCGCAGCGAGGCTTCGGCGCCGCGTGCTTCGCCGGATTGCGCGCGTCCGACAGTGAGCTCCTGTGCTTCATGGACGCCGACGCGTCCCTCGACCCCGTGCAGCTCCCTCTGGTGAGCGAGCCCGTGCGCGACGGCAGGGCCGAACTCGTGCTCGGCGCCCGGGTCGCCGAACCCGGGGCGTGGCCACTGCATGCCCGTCTCGGCAATCGGGTGCTGGTGCGGTCGCTGCGGCGTCGGGGCGGCGTGGCCCTGCGCGACCTCGGGCCGATGCGAGCCGCGCGGCGGGAGGACCTCCTGGCGCTGGGCTTGCGGGACCGCCGCTTCGGCTGGCCGCTCGAGATGGTCATCCGGGCCGGCGCCGAGGGCTGGCGGGTGGCCGAGGTGGACGTGACCTACTCGGCGCGCGCCGGACGGTCCAAGGTGTCGGGCACGGTGCGGGGCACTGTTCGGGCCGCGCGGGACATGGCGACGCTGCTGCGAGCGGTCTCCAAGGACGGGACCACGACGGCGGGGCCCGGCGCCGGGGCGATCGGTTCGGCGTGACTTGCGGCCGCGGGGCCGGGCGTCGTGCGAGTCCCGTAGGGCAGGCGGACCTCGAAGCGGCAGCCGCCGCCGTCGTTGAGCACGGCGATCTGGCCCGAGTGCGCCTCGACGAGCCCCCTGGCGATGGCCAGGCCGAGCCCTGCCCCACCCGCGTCGCCCGGAGTACGAGCCGCGTCGCCGCGAAAGGCCAGGTCGAACACGTGGTCGAGCTCCTCGTCGGGGATGCCGCCGCAGGTGTCCTGGACCGAGACATAGGCGTGACCGTCGTGGGTACCGACGGCCATGGTGACGGCCTGGCCGGCGGGGGTGTGGCGGATGGCGTTGTCCAGGAGGTTGCGCAGCACCCGCGCCATCTCGGGGGCCGACAGATCAACCGCGGGCGGCTGGTGGTGGACCTCGCCGAGGAGGCGCACGCCCTTGCGCTCGGCCACGGGGCGGGCCAGCGCCAGCGCGTCCGAGGCCAGGTCGGCGAGGGCCACCGGCTCGACGTCGAGGTGAAGGGCCGCCGCCTGGATCCGGCTCAGCTCGAAGAGATCGTCGACCAGGCCGGCCAGCCGGTCGGCCTCGGCCTGCATGGTGGCGTAGTAGCGGGCGACGCTCTCGGCATCGGTGACCACCCCGTCGGCCAGGGCCTCGACCATGGCCCGGATCCCCGCCAGCGGCGTGCGCAGGTCGTGGGAGACCCACGCCACCAACTCCCGGCGAGACCGCTCGAGCATGTGCTCGCGCCGGCGGGCCGCCTCGAGCCGGGCCTGCATGGCGTCGAGCTCGGCAGCCACCCTGGCCAGCTCCAGCGGGGCGTCGCCGGGGTCGGGCCGGGAGACGGCCGCCGCGGGCTCCGTCGCACCGTGCCCGCCCGCCCGATGCTCGCCCCCAGCGTGCTCGCCCCCAGCGTGCTCGCCGGGACGGCTCGCGTCGGCACCGTCGTCGCGGCCCTGGATGCGTCGCGCCGCGTCGCCGAGGCTGGCGCTGGCCGCCCCGACCTGGGCACCGAGGTGCATGGCCGCCAGCACGCCGACGGTGGTGGCGGCCACCATCACCACCAGGAGGGCCTGAAGGTCGTGGGTGGATACGAACATGGCCCTGGCCGCGGCCAGGGCGCCGGCGGCCGTGGCCAGCGCGGACACCAGTGCCACCAGAACGGCCTGGCGCCGTACCGGTGCCCGGCGCTGGGCCACCAGAACGGCGCGGCCGGCGATCCCCACCGCCAGCGCGGAGCCGAACGAGAGGCTGACCAGGAGGGCCGTGTCGGTCGCGGGCAGACCGAACGCGCTCGCCGCGACGACGGCCGACGCCAGGCCGCCGGCGACGACGGCGTGGCGGCCGGGTGTCATCGAGCCGGACCGCTGGGGGCGCTCGGGGTGCCGGTGCTAATGGCTTCGGGCTCGAAGCGGTAGCCGACGCCCCACACCGTGGTGATGAGCGACGGCTGCCCCGGATCACGCTCGATCTTCTCGCGCAGGCGGCGGACGTGCACGGTGACGGTCGACGTGTCGCCGTAGGTGTAGCCCCATACGTGGTCGAGCAACTCGTCACGTCGGAAGGCGCGGCGCGGATGGCGCATCAGGAACACCAGCAGCTCGAACTCCCGCGCCGTCAGGGCGACCGGAGCCCCACCTCTGCGCACCTCGTGGGCCCGGATGTCGGCTTCGAGCTCGCCGGTCCGCAGCAGGGTGGCCTCACCCGCGCCGGCCCGGCCCACCGGCGCCCGGGCCCGGCGCAGTACGGCCTTGACCCGTGCCGTCAGCTCCTTGGCCGAGAACGGCTTGGCGACGTAATCGTCGGCCCCGAGCTCGAGGCCGACCACGCGGTCGCTCTCGTCGCCGCGGGCGGTGAGCATGATCACCGGCACGGGCGCCAGCGCCCTGAGCCGGCGGCACACCTCGAGCCCGTCGAGACCAGGAAGCATGAGGTCGAGGATGAGCAGGTCGGGAGGATCGGCAATGGCTCGATCGAGCGCCTCGTTGCCGTCGCCGACGCAGTCGACGATGTAGCCCTCGCGCTGGAGATAACGGCCCACCACCTCGGCCACGGTGGCGTCGTCGTCGGCGATGAGCACCCGCGAAACTCCTGTGGACACGGCTCGAAGCGTAGGCCCGCCCCAAGATCACGGCGGGACCAACAGCTCGAGTTCTGAATTTCGTAAGCGCGAGCTGGGGTGTCCGAGGTGTCGGCCCGCAGGTGACGGCTGGCGAGGCTGCTTCGGCGGCCCAGGGATGGCTACCAAGGCCGTCACTGCGCCGAAGCCGTTCCGGCGGGCAGCTGAACCCGTTTCGTCGGTTCTGCAACGCTGAACTGCCAGTTCTGAGCTACCTACACCCGAGGGCCTTGGGCCTGCGGACCGTCGTTCTCGGGCCCAGAAGTGCCGTCCCCGCCTGGCGCTCGACGGGATGACACTGGGCAGTGCCTTGCCCACTTTCGAGGAGCGAGGACGCAGCCAGCGGCGTCGAGGCCGGCGAGACGTCTCAGGGACCTTCGAGGTGGGCCACTAGTGTCCCCGGATGGGTAAGGCAAGAGTGGTCTCTTCAGCGATGAGCCGTCGGCGGTGAACCTGTTGGTGATGGCCAAAGCGCCGGTGCCGGGGCGGGTCAAGACCCGGCTCTGCCCACCCTTCTCCCACGAGGCGGCGGCGCGCCTGGCCGAGGCGGCGCTGGCCGACACGCTGGCCGCGGCACTGGGCGCGGGCGCGGACCGTTGCGTGCTGGTGCTCGACGGCGAGCCGGGGGGGTGGCTGCCGTCGGGCGTGGAGGTCGTTCCCCAGCGCGGGGACGGATTGGACGTCCGCCTGGGCAACGCCTGGTCCGACGTGGGCGGCCCGGGACTGCAGATCGGGATGGACACCCCCCAGGTCACGCCGGCCATCCTCGGCCAGGCCCTCGACCAGCTCGACGCCACGGCGGTCGACGCGGTGCTCGGCGATGCCGTCGACGGGGGTTGGTGGGCCGTCGGCCTACGCGTCGCGCACCCCCAAGCCTTCGTCGGCGTGCTCATGAGCCGGCCCGACACCGGTGAGGCCCAGCGCCGCCGGCTGCGCTCGCTCGGCTTGCGGGTCGGATCGCTCCCGGTCCTGCGCGACGTCGACACGTTCGCCGACGCCGAAGCCGTGGCCGCCCTGGTGCCCCGGTCGCGGTTCGCGACGGCCCTTGCCGATGCGCGGGCCACGGCGCGAGTGTCCTGAGGAGTTGCTGGTGAGGATCGTGGGTTGCGGCACTGATGTGGGGCCGGTGTTGCGCAGTCTCGACGGCACCGCCATCCCGCTGCTGGTCGACCGGTGGCACGCCGCGCCGCGCCCAGAGGAGCTGGTCGTGCTCGAGAACGTCGAGGAACCGATTCTGGACGTTGGGTGCGGCCCGGGCCGGCACACCCTGGCCCTGGCGGCCCGAGGGATGGTGGCGCTGGGGATCGACGTCGTTCCTACGGTGGTGGCGTCCGCCCAGCAGCGTGGTACCCCCGTCCTGGAACGATCCGTCTTCGACCGCCTTCCCGGTGAGGGTCGATGGGCCACCGCCCTGCTCCTCGACGGCAACATCGGCATCGGGGGCGACCCGGTGGAGCTGCTGGGCCGGCTGCGGGAACTGCTGGGGCCGTTCGGTCACGTCCTGGTCGAGGTGGGCGCGCCCGGTTCGTCCACCGATCGCTGCGTCGTGCGGGTCGAACGTGACGGGCGGGCGGGACCATGGTTCCGTTGGGCCAGGGTGAGCGCTGACGGCATCGCCACGGTAGCCACCGCGGCCGGCCTCACCGTGCGGTCTCTCGACGAGGGCGGCGGTCGCTGGTTCGCCCGGCTGGGTCGAGCCTGAGCGGAACGGGCATTCGAGTGCCCCGGCTGGTTAGGTCATCGTCGAGTGTCCGAGTGGCCGTGCACGACCTCGGCGGTAGGGGGCCGACGGTGCTGGCCGTTCATGCCAACGGCTTTCACGGTCGGGTGCTCGGGCCCCTGGCGCGCGGGGCGTGGGCGTGCGGGCACTGGGTCGGGATCGACCTGCGGGGCCACGGAGACTCGGTCACACCGGCCGATCTCGACTACGCCTGGGACGGGTTCGCCGACGACGTGCTGGCCGTGACCGACGACCTCGGGCTCGGCCGCGGGGCTGGCTCGGCGACCGGAACGCTGTTCGGGTTCGGGCACTCGGTGGGCGGGGCCGCGCTCCTGGCCGCGGAGCAACGGCGCCCGGGAACCTTTGCGCGGCTCTATGTGTACGAGCCGATCATCTTCCCCGACCGGGTCGCGGCCGGGCCCGCCCAGGACCGCTTCGCCGAGCTCACGGCTCGAAGGCGCCCGGTATTCGACTCCCGCGCCGCCGCACTCGAGAACTTCTCGACCAAGCCTCCCTTGGCCACGCTCGACCGACGTGTGCTCGAGGCGTATGTCGACCACGGGTTCGCCATGCGGTCTGACGGCACGATGCGAATCAAGTGTGCCCCCGAGGTCGAGGCCGCGATCTATCGGCGCGCCGCCGACCACGGGCTCTTCGACGTGCTCGACGAGGTGGCCTGCCCGGTCACGGTGGCGTGCGGCTCCGACGAAGGGCCTTCCGCGGCCGAGCTGGCCCCCGTCGTGGCCGCCAGGCTGCCCGACGCCGGGTTCGAGCGCCTCGGCGGGCTCGGCCACCTCGGGCCGCTCGAGGCCCCGGACCGGGTGGCCGCGGCCTTCTGCCAGGCCGTGACGCCCGGCTGACGCCGCGGGTCAGCGGTGGCGGTGCAGCGACACGGCGTAGCTGCCATCGCCGGGGAAGGGCTGTTGGTCCCAGGTCGCCCACCGTTGCACGAGGACGAGGCCGATCTGCGCGCAGTGGGTGTCGAAGGCGTCGAGCTCGTAACCTCGCCCGAGCTGGAACCCGCAGGCCAGGGCGCCGCCAGGCGCGACGTGGCGACCGCAGCCGGCGACCACGTCCGCCTCGGTGCCCGGCCCGGTGAACAACACGACGTTGCCGGCCATGACTACGACGTCGAAGGTGCGACCGAGGTCGAGCCCGGCCAGGTCACCCTGCACCCATTCGATCCCTGGACCGAGTCGCCGGGCCACGCTCAGCATCGACTCGTCGATGTCGGCGCCGACCACATCGACGCCCCGGCGGGCCAGCTCGAGGGCCACCCGGCCGGTCCCGCAGCCGGCGTCGAGGACCGAGGTGGGTGCCAGCGCGGCCACGAACGCAGCCTCGCCGTGCACATCGGTCCCCTCGGCGGCCAACTCGTCGAAGCGTCGTTGATAGCTGTCGCCGTCGAAGGTCACGACGTGTTTGCCACGCCCGAGCCTACGAGCCGAAGGCCAGCGGCTGGTTCGACGTGAGCGCCTGGTCGAGCCCGGCTACCTCGAAGACCCGGGCGACGAAGATCGAGCGAGGGCCGATCACGAGCTGTCGATTGACCGACTTGGCCAGCCGGTCCGCGACCACGATGGCCCCCACGCCGGAGGAATCGATGAAGGTGACCTGCTCGAGGTCGAGCTCGACCTGCGCCTCCGTTCGTCCGATGGCATCGCGCATGACGGTCGCGAGCTCGGGGGCAGTGGTCAGGTCGACCTCACCGCGAGCGCGCACCAGGATCCGCCCCTGGCTGACCTCGGCCGTGGTGAGATCGAGCAGCGAATCAGTACCGCCGCCGGCGTGGTGTTCAGCAGTCAATCGGTTCCCCGGTGAAGTCGTAGCTGGCACAGTATGGCCGAACCACGCCGACGCGGGTGGCGCGGCACAACCCGGCGGCACGTTGATCCGCCACGCCGTTGCGAAGTTTGGGAAGGAACCGACGGGAGCATGCGCAAACTGGTAGGAGGCTGGTGTTGAACACGTGTGCAGGTCGCCGAGCTGCTCGGCGTCGCTGGCCAGGACGCACCGACGAAGGCGTAGCCTTGCCCTACGGCGAGGAGGGAGGACGCCGCCAGCGGCGTCGACAGCCGGCGAGATGTGCACGATCGTTCGACACCAGCCTCCTAGGCGGCTGGTGTTGAGACGGCTCGACGCCGAGCGCGTCTCCGAGCCGGTCGAGCGCCTCTCCAGGCTGGTGGTCGGGCTCTGCGCGGCCCAAGGCCCGGGAGCCCGTCGCCGCGTCGGCGAGCTCGCCGCGGTGGCCGCGGGCGCCCTGAGCGCCGAGTTGGTGGGGGCGCCCGCCGCGGGGGCGACCGCCGCGGGCCCGCCCGCCGAGACGGTCGACGTCGAGGTCGTGCCCCCGTTCTCGGGTGCCGACGGAGAGGTCGCAGTGATGCGCTTCGCCTTTACGCGGGCGCCGACCGGCGAACAGGCGCGGCACTACCTTGGCGCCGTCGCGACCTGCTGTGGGGCCCGCCTGGCCGAGCTGCGCCGCAGCGACGTCGAGGCCGCCCGCCGCGAGGGTGAGGACCTGCTGTCCGGGCTGGCCACGACGCTCCTGGGACGTCTCGACCTGGCCTGCCTGGCTCAGGTGGTGCAGGACCAGCTCGCGCCGGTGCTCTTCGACGCCTGCCGGCTCGAGGTGGACAGCGCGGCCCTGATCGGGGGGGTCGACCCGTTGTCGGCCATCGCCGAGCTCGAGGTCGCCGAGGAGGTCGAGCACCAACGAGCGGGGACGACCACCTTCGCGCTCCAAGCCGACGGCCGGGTCCTGGGCAAGCTCCATCTCGAGCGGGTCACCCCCTGGAGCACCGAACAGCGTCGGATGGCCAGCTCGGTGTCCACCCTGGTGGCGCGCGCGGTCGCCGTGGCCGCCAGCGTGGGTGACCAAGCCACCGCCATGGGGATACTCGAGCGCAGCCTGCTGCCGCATGCCTTCGTGCCCGTGCCCGGCCTGCAGCTCGCGTCACGGCATGTGTCGGCCACCCGGGGTCATCAGGTGGGCGGCGACTTCTACGACGCGGTGCGGGGGCACGACGGCGTCACCTTGATCGTGGGCGACGTCCAAGGCAAGGGAGTCGCCGCCGCCACCGTGACCAGCCTGGCCCGGCACACGCTGCGAGCCGGCGCCCTCGACGACGACGAGCCCGGCGCCCTGCTCGGCCGCCTGAACCGGGCGCTGCTGTACGGCCAAGCCGAGGAGTCCGTCGCCGGGCGCAATCCCACCCCCCGCTTCGTGACCGCCGCCGTCGTGCGGCTGCGGCCCGGTCCGAGCGGCTTCGACATGGTCGTCGCCAGGGGAGGTCATCCGCCGCCCATCGTGGTCCGTTGGGACGGCGCGGTAGAGACGTTCGAGCCCCGTGGCGTCCTGCTGGGCGTGTCCGTCGGCGCCGAGTTCGAGGAGGTCAGGACCTGCCTACGCAGCGCCGACACCCTGGTGCTCTACACCGACGGCGTCACCGAGCATCGTCGTCTGGATCATCCCTTCGACGTCCAGCACCTCGGCATGTTGGTGAGGAACCATCTGCGGGTGGTCGATGCCGACGCCATAGCCCAGGTGATCGAGGACACGGTGCTGTTCGTGGCACCGGCCGACGTGCGAGACGACATGGCCGTGGTGGTGGCCCGAGTGACCGGCCAGCCCTGAAGCCGATCGGGCGGTCGCCGCCCGAGCCCGACCCGGCCCCGGTTTCAGCGCCCGATGCCCGCTTCGTCGAACGTGGCCATCTCTCGCAGCACCAGGGCCGCGGCGCGGACCAGCGGCAGGGCGAGGCAGGCGCCCGAACCCTCGCCCAGCCGCATGCGGAGTTGGAGCAGCGGTGTCAGGCCCAGATGGGCGAGCGCCGCGTCGGCGCCGGGCTCGGTCGAGCGATGACCGGCGATGCAGAACGGCACCACCCTCGGCGCCAGGGCGGCAGCCGTCAGCACGGCGCTGAGCGCGATCACGCCGTCGATCAGGACGGGAACGCGCGCGGCCGCACCGCCCACCACGAACCCGCACAGGGCGGCATGCTCGAGACCTCCCAGCCTGGCCGCTACCTCGATCGGGCCCTCGTCGGGCCGGCCCCGGGCCAGCGCCCGGTCGATCACCGCGATCTTGATGGCCAGGGTGGCGTCGTCGATGCCGGTGCCCCGGCCGGTGACGCGCCAGGCGGGAAGCCCGGTGAAGGCCGCCACCAGGGCGGCCGCCGGCGTGGTGTTGCCGATTCCCATGTCGCCGGTGACCAAGGCCCTGGCCCCGCCCGCCACCAGGTCCGCGGCCACTTCGGCGCCCACGTCCATGGCCGCTCGGGCGTCGTCCACCGTCATCGCCGGGCCGTCGGCCAGGTTGGCCGTGCCCGGGCGGACCCGTCGGTCGATCAGGCCGGGGGCCGGCGGGACGGGGCCGGCCACGCCGACGTCGACGACGGTGACCGACGCGCCGGCGGCCCGCGCCAGGACGTTCACCGCGGCGCCGCCTCGCGAGAAGTTGACCACCATCTGGGCGGTGACCGCCTGGGGCCAGGGCGTGACCCCGGAAGCGACGACACCGTGGTCGCCGGCAAACACGGCCACGGCGGCGGGGAAGGGAAGCGGGGGCGGCGCCCGGCCGGCGATGCCAGCCAGGCGGGCCCCGAGCGTCTCGAGGTCGCCGAGCGAGCGAGGGGGCTTGGTGAGGCGGTCGTGGAGGTGCCTGGCGTCTTCCTCGGCGGTGCGGTCGGGCACACCGAGCAGGGCGCGGGCCGCGGCGAAGGCGCCCTCGTTGGCGCGCAGCCACCGGATGACCGCCCGGCCCGGCGACCCGTCCCCGACCGGTGCGAAGGCCGCGCCGGCTGCGGCCGCAGCGGCGGCGTCGAGGTCGCGGTCGCCGACGTAGAGCACGGTCGCCGGGTCGAGCCCGAGGCGGGCCATGGCGCAGCGCAGCGAGCGCGGGTCGGGCTTGGCGACGCCGACATCGGCCGACGTCACCACGACCTCGAGCAGCGCGTCGAGCCCCGAGGGCGCGAGGAGCCGGCGGACCTGCTCCTCACCCATGACCGCGGTGTCGGTGACCGCGCCCAACCGGTAGGTGTGGGCCAGCGTCTCGAGGTCGGCCACGGCCCCGTCGCGGGTGCGCGCCACGAGGTCGGTCACGGCGCGGCCCGGCGACGCCTCGTGGACGAGCGTCCCCCCGACGTCGAACAGCACCGCACGGATCGGCCCCGGTCGGTCCGGTGTTCGGTTCACCACCGGGCCGCAGCCACCAGCAGCCCCGCGGTCTCGCCCACCACCCCGGCCGCGCCGAGCACGTCGCCGGTGAACCCACCCAGGCGCCGGCGGGCCAGGGCGAGGACGCCGGCGCCGGCGAGGACCGTGGCGGCGATGGCAGCGCCGACCGCGAGGGATGCCGCAGCGCCACCGCCGGGCCCGTCGTCGAAGCTCACGGCGATCCCCAGGGCGATCGTCAGCGTCGCCCCCAAGGCGGCTACCGGCCCGGCGGGGCCGCCGAGGAACGCATCGGCCAAGCCGCCGGACCGGGCGTAGGGCAGGGTGCGTGCGGCAACCGCCATGACCGTTCGCGACGCGCACCACAGCGCGGCCACCAACGGCACGGACGGCGCAAGGGCCGCCAAGGCCGCCACGCGGGCCACCACGACCACCGCCCCCACCGAGACACCGAACGCGCCGACGTCGCTCTGGCGCATCACGGCCAGCCGGCGCTCCCGATCGAGGGGCGCCAGCAGCCCGTCGGCGCTGTCGATCAGGCCGTCGAAGTGCAGGAGCCCGGTGAGCGCCATGTCGGCTGCGACGACCAACACGGCGGCCACCAGCGGGGGCCATAGGCGATCGGCCCCCCACCACAGCGCGCCGACGGCCGAGCCCAAGAGGGCGCCGACCAGGGGGAACCAGCCCAGCGTCCTGGCGTCGGGCACGGCGGCACCGCCGAAGGGCGTGAGGAAGGCCAGGGCACGACGCATCAGCGACCGACGGTCCCGGGAGCCGGCGCCAACACCAGCACCCGGCCGGCGACCACCAGCATCACGTGGTCGGCGATCTCGGCCACGCCCTGGTTGGCCTCGCCCAGCGCGTCGCGGAACCGACGTCCGGTCGGGGTGGACGGGTGCACGCCGAGCCCGACCTCGTCGGAGACGACCACGGTGTCACCTCGTCGGGCGGCCAGGGCGGCGCACAGCCGATCGACCTCGACGACGAAGTCGGGCCGCGACGCCACCCACGTACCGAGTGAATCGACGACCATCGTGCCGTCGCGGCGGCGTAGGGCGCGGAGGAGGTCGGCACCGTCGATCGTCGTCCATCCCGCCGGCCTGGCGGCGCGGTGCCTGGCCACCCGGGCGGCCATGTCGTCGTCGAGCGCGGCGGCGGTGGCGACGAACGTGATCGGCGGCGCCAGGGTGGCGGCCAGGCGTTCGGCCACCCGCGACTTCCCCGACCGGGTGCCGCCGAGCACCAGCGCGATCACCTAGCCCCCACTGAGCCGGTTGACCACGGGTGCCATGGCCTCCATGGCGTCCTGGCCGATCACGAAGTAGGACAAGTCCCAGCGCTGCCGACATTGCCGTACCTGCTGGCAGATCTCCTCGATGGTGCCGAACCAGGCGAAGGGCACGTCGAGGGCCTGGCGCGGCGAGACACCGAAGCCTTCGGCGAACATGTCGGCCAGCGCTCGACGGTCCTCGGTCAGCGCGGCAAGGAACACCCGCATGCTGAGCTCGAGGTCGGGGTAGCGCTCGCCGGCGCCCTGGCGTACCCAGCCCACCTTCTCGTCGACGCGATCGGCCAGGGCGTCGAGCCCCACCTCTGGACCGACGGCGCCGGCGGGCAGGGACACGTTGACGCCGACGATGTCCGCCTGGCGCGCCGCCAGCGACAGCAGGCGTCGCCCGCCTCCGCCGACGAGGATGGGAGGGTGCGGCCGTTGGACCGGCTTGGGCAGCCCGTCGAGGCCGCCGAGCCGGTAGTGGGCGCCGGCGTGGTGCGCGGGGCCGTCGGCCCACAGGGCCCGCAGCACCGCAACGCTCTCGGCCAGGCGGTCGATGCGCACGCCCACGGGGTCCTTGGCGATCCCCGAGAGCTCGTAGTCGGCGTCCTTCCACCCTGCGCCGAGACCGACCTCGACGCGGCCGCCGGACAGGAGGTCGATGGTGGCGATCTCCTTGGCCAACACGACGGGGTGGCGATAGTCGTTGTCCAGCACCAGCGCGCCCACCCGTAGCGAGGTGGTGGCGTCGGCGGCGGCCATCATGGCGGGGATGGGAGCGAGCTGGCGGTTGAAGTGGTCGGGCAGGCACAGGGTGCTGTAGCCCAGGGCCTCGGCCCGGCGGGCGAGCGCAACCCACTCGGCCCGGTCGGCGACCCCGGTGGCCTGAACGCCGAAGCGGAATGTCCGGGGGTGCGCCATGGGATGACAGTAGGGCCGAGCCGTGGCCCGGCGGACACGTCCGGCGCGGCGACGCCGGTAACGTTGCTCCACCTTGCGAGTCGCCCTCTTCCGCTTCGTCGCCGTGATCGTCGTTGCGGCGCTCGGCATGGTCGGCACGGCCATAGCCGTCGCGCCGCGGGCGCTCGACCTGGTGACCTCCAACCACGGCACGGCCGAGCCGCTCGAGTTGGCGCCCCTTGTCGAGCGCTCGCTCATGTTCGATCGCAACGGGGGCGTCATGGCCACCATGCACGCCGAGCAGAACCGCTCCCCGGTGGCGCTCGACGCCGTGCCTGATCACGTGATCGACGCCATCCTCGCGGTCGAGGACGAGAACTTCTACGAACACGACGGCGTCAACCTCAGGGCCACGTTCCGGGCGCTGTTCGCCAACGTGGCGTCGGGCCGCGTCGAGCAGGGCGGCTCCACCATCACCATGCAGGTGGTCAAGCAGTCCTTGCTCACGCCCGAGCAGAACCTGACCCGTAAGGCCCAAGAGGCGGTGCTGGCCCGCCGTCTGGAGGACGAGATGTCCAAGGACGACATCCTCGAGCGCTACGTCAACACCGTCTATGTCGGCAACGGCGCCTACGGCTTCCAGGCAGGTGCCGAGATCTACTTCGGTGTGGCCGTGGGGGACCTCGACCTGGGGCAGGCCGCCCTGCTGGTCGCGCTCATCCGCAACCCGAACGGCTATGACCCCTTCCGGTTCCCTGAGCTCGCCCTGGAGCGACGCAACCTGGTGCTCGACCGGCTCGTCGACGTCGGGATCGTTCCCGCCGCCGAAGCCGACGAGCTTGCCTTCCAGCCCCTGCCCCGCGAGCCGCCGGCGCCGGTGACCCTGCCGGTGCTCGACTACTTCGCCGAGGAGGTGAAGCTGGCCCTGCTGCGCGAACCGTCCTTCGGCCTCGGGGACACGCCGGACCAGCGTCGGAACGCGGTCTTCGGTGGTGGGCTGCGGATCTTCACCACCTTCGACCCGGTCATGCAGCAACACGCCCTCGATGCCCGCGCCGCGGTGCTCCCGGGAGAGGACGGCACGTTCACGGTGCGAGGCCAGCTCGCCCTGAGCGGCGAGGAGGTGCGTGATCACACCGGCACGGCGGCCATCGTGAGCGTCGAACCCGACAGCGGGGCCATCCGCGCCATGGTGGGCGGGCCCGGGTTCGACCGGTTCCGGGTCAACATCGCCACCTTCAAGGACGACAACGGCGTCGGCGGTCGCCAGACCGGCTCGGCGTTCAAGATCTTCGTGCTGCTCGCCCTGCTGGAGAACGGCTACGTGCCCAACGACACCGTCAACGGCTCGGGCCCGTGCTCGTTCGACAACCCCGGGGGCGTGCCCGACCCGTACCGCGCCGAGAACTTTGCCAACAGCGGCGGGGGGAGCGCCTCGATCACGCAACAGACGCTGCGCTCGTCGAACTGCGCCTACCTGCGCCTCGGCCAGGTCGTCGGGCTCGACAAGGTCATCGAGGTCGCCGAGCGCCTCGGTGTGTCCACCGACCTGAAGCCCAACCTCTCCCTGCCGCTCGGCGTCGAGTCGATCCTGCCCCTGGAGATGGCCGCCGCCTCCGCCGCCCTTGCCAACGACGGCATCTACAACCCGCCGTACTACGTTGACCGGATCGAGGACCGCGCCGGCAACGTGCTGTACGAGCATCGGTCCGAAGGCGAGCGCGCGGTCTCCCAGCAGAGCGCGCGCCTGGCCACGGAGGTGCTGCGCCAGAACGTGCAGTCGGGGACCGGCACCCGGGCTCGGGTCGCCGGTCAGCCCGCCGCGGGCAAGACCGGCACCGCCCAGAACTCGGCCGATGCCTGGTTCGTGGGCTTCACGCCCCAGTTGGCCACGGCGGTGTGGATCGGGGTACCCGAAGGGCAGGTGCCGCTGCGCAACGTCGGCGGCATCACGGTGACGGGAGGTTCCTACCCGGCGAGCATCTGGGGGCAGTTCATGACGGCCGCGCTGCAGGGCGTCCCTACGGCCGAGTTCGAGGCAGCCGACCGGGCCCGCAGCGGCCGTAGCCTGCGGGCCCCGGGCGAGCGGGCGACGCGGTCGTCGAGCTCAGGCGGGCCGAGCTCGGGCGGGTCGAGCTCAGACGGGCCGTCCGATGACGGCGCTACCGCCTCCACCGTTCCCGCTGGGGCGGCGCCGGGACCGTCGGTGCCGTCCACCCCGGTTCCGGGTGGAGATCCGCCGGGGGCACCACCGTCGTCGGCACCGCCGTCGGCCCCACCGACGACGGCCGCGCCCCGTCCTCGCGACCCTTCTCCCCCCGGCGACGATGACTGAGCACGCCGCCCTCGAGCAGCTTCTGGTGGTGCAGGACCTCGACACGACCGCCGATCAGCTCCGCCATCGTCGGGCGACGCTGCCCGAACGCGCCGACCTCGCCCGTCGCCACCAGGAGCTCTCCGACCTTGACGCCCGCTCCGCCGACGTTCGGGCCCGTCGCGCCGAGCTGGCCCGAGAGCAGGTGCAGCGTGAAGGCGAAGTGGCCGTGCTGGTCGAGCGAGCGGCCCGCTCCGATGCCACCCTGTACTCGGGCACCGTGAGCGCCATGCGAGAGCTACGCGCTCTGCAGGATGAGATCGCGTCGTTGAACCGGCGCCGGAGCAGTCTCGAGGACCAGGTCATCGAGCTCATGGAGCAGGCCGAGCCGCTCGACGAGGAGCTCGCGAGGTACGACGACACCCGGTCGACCATCGATGCCGCCGCCGCCCAGCTCACCGCCGCCGTCGTCGAGGCCGAGGTGGCCATCGACCGCGAGCTCACGGTGCTCGCCGAGAAGCGGGGGGCATCGGTTCTCGCCGTGCCCGAGGACCTGCTGGCCGAGTACGAGCGCCTGCGGGCGCGGCTCGGGGGCACCGGCATCGCCCGGCTCGTCGGGTCGAGTTGCGGCGGCTGTCACCTCGGGCTGTCCGCGGTCGAGATCGACAGCCTCCGCCGGCACCGCTCGCAGGATCGGGTGTACTGCAGCGAGTGCGGGCGCCTGCTGGTGGCGTGAGGCAACGTGCTGATCTGGTTCGCCGGCCTCGGCGCGCTGGGCGTCTGGATGGTCTTTCGCAGCCCCTCGCTCGACTACCGCCTCGTGGCGGTCGGGACTGTCGTGCCCCTGGTCGACGGGTTCTCGGGCGGGGTGTGGGTGGGGCACACGCTCGTGGGCAGCGTGACGATGCTGACGGTGGTCATCGTCGGTACCCGCGGCCGACGGCTCCGCCGCCGCCGGCTCATCGGCGTTCCCATCGGGACGTTCGTCCACCTGGTGCTCGACGGCGTGTGGGCCAGCACCGAGACCTTCTGGTGGCCGTTCTTCGGCGTGGCCTTCGACACCGGGCTGCCCGAGCTGGATCGCCCGGTCGCGCTGCTCGTGGCCATGGAGCTCGCCGGTGTGGCAGCACTGGCGTGGTGCTGGCAGCGCTTCGGCCTGGCCGAGCCCGGGCCCAGGGCCCGGTTCCTGCGCAGCGGCCAACTGCCGCGGGGCGCCGCCGGCCGAGCTGGCGGCAACTGATCGTCCATCATCCCGCCCCCGCCCCCGCCCCCGCCCCCGCCCCCGCCCCCGCCCCCCAACCCCCCAAGGGATTCAGCGACACAGCGTGGGGTCCTGGCCCCACCGCTTGTCGCGAAATCGCACCTGTCGAGAGGAGCTCAACCGCGCCTTCCCGGACCGCCGGTCGCTACCGGCTCCAGCGCCGCGGCCGGCCCTGCGCCCGGCTGGGCCCACCAACCGGCGGCCACGCCGGCCATCAGGGCCGAGCCTCGGGCCACCGCCTGTAGGTGCTGGCGTCGCGTCCGCCAGACCGGGAGCCGGACATGTCGAGCCTTGGCGTGCATCCAGGCGTCGCTGATGGCGCCACCGCCGAACACGACGAGGCGTTGCTTCGCTTCGGTGAGCGCGCCGACCTGCTCCACGGCCTCGGAGCAGAGCGCGGCCAGCGCGTCGAGCAAGGTCCGCCACACGGCGCCGTCGGCCCCGTGGGGGAGCACCGGCGCATCGCGCCGGCGGAGGCTTTCGCGCAGGCCCGGCGCGTCGAGCAACGGGGCGGTGCGTGCGGCGCGGTCGAGGATCTCGTAGGACCGTCCGAGCGTGGCGGCCACGGTCTCGAGGGCGAGACCCGACCGGGCCACGCTGGCCAGCACGATCCACCCGGCGCCGCCGGGGGCGACGGTGACGGCCATGCCCGCCTCGAGGACGGCCGCCACGTCGGGCCGCGACGGCCAGGCCGACAGGATGGTCTCCGCGGTGCCCACCGAGTTGGCCAGGTCGTCGCCGCCGGCGCCGGCGCCGATGGCGCCCACGAGGTGGTCATGGCCGGCGAGGGTGACCGGCACGCCGGGTGCGACACCGGCCAAGGCCGCGCCCTCGCGGTCGACGTGGCCCATGGGCGCTCCCGCCGGTGCCACCTCGGCGAAGACGCCGACGTCGAAGCCGGCTGCTGCGGCCACCGCCGGCAACCATCGGCCGGTGCCGACGTCCCAGCAGCCGGTGCGGGCGGCGAGGGAGAACTCGGTGCGGTGCGTTCCGGTGAGGGCGGCCAGGCACAGTTCGGGAACGCCCAGCCATCGGGTCACGCCGGCCACCCCCTGGCCGATCAGCCAGCCCAGTTTGGCCACCGAGGAGACCGGGCGCACGCGTTGACCGATGCACTGGGCCAACTGGGGGCCGAACCGGGCCTCGAGGTCGGCCGCCACGTCCTGGCCTCGGGGGTCGTGCCAAGCGATGATCGGCCCCACCGGCCGGCCGGTGCCATCGAGTGGAGCGCCGCTCTCGGCGATGCCGGCGATACCGATGGCGGCTATCCGGCGGCGGTCGGGGCCGAGCCGGGCGAGGACGTCACCGAGCGTGCCCCGCAGCGCGGCGACGGTGGTCTCGGTGCCGCGGGCGCTGGTGGCGAACGGAGTCGGCACGACCGCCGAGCCGGCCTCGTTGCCGGCCCGGTCGAGCAGGAGCGCCTTCGTGTGGCTGGAGCCGATATCGAGGCCGAGGAGCAGCGGTGTGGCCGGCGGCATCGGTCCAACCCTGCCATCAGTGGTCGTCGCTGGCGCCTACACTGCCTACGACGGTGAGTCGGCCGGGTGGTCGCGGCCCGGCATCGACCGGGTCGAGGAAGGTCGGGACTCCGAAGGGCAGGGTGCTGGTTAACGGCCAGTCGAGGCGACTCGCAGGAAAGTGCCACAGAGAACAGACCGCCGATGGCGCCGGGCCTGCCCGGTGCACAGGTAAGGGTGAAACGGTGCGGTAAGAGCGCACCAGCGCCCGGGGCGACCCGGACGGCTCGGCAAACCCCACCCGGAGCAAGGCCAAGCGTGGGACGGTCGGCCCGGCCGATGTCCCCAGGTAGGCCGCGTAGATGGATGGCCACCCAGGCGCCGAAAGGTGCTGGACAGAATCCCGCCTACAGGCCGGCTCACCGTCACCCCCGCCAGCGCCTTGATGCGAGCGACGGCGGGGGCGAGCATCGGCGCGTCGGGCGGGTTGCCGTCACCCCGCGGTGGTCGACCCACAGCGGCCTGCTGGCCAAGGCGGTGGCCCCGGCAGGATCGACTCCCGCAGGCTCTGGTCGGGGTTCACCATTTAGGAGGACTGTCATCGACAAGGGCCACCTGGTGCGCTACATCGCCCAACTGGAAGAAAGGGGCCTGGTGCGACGGGGCACGGATGCGCAGGATCGCCGACGGCGCCAGATCACTTTTGTCATTCAGGGCCGGGCGATGATCGAGGAGCCGCGTCGCTGTCGCCTCAGTGAGTATGGAACGGCCGGCCCGTTCCGCATCTTGCGTGGGTTGCCCATCATGAGGCGGACCGAGCCACATACGGAAGGAGCCGGCCGTGTTGATCCATGTTCCCCCTGAAGTTCGCGTC
>Ga0187893_10006741_pt1 | contig 19408 bp, 26 predicted proteins | sample MA1701074metaG_FD_139574 | JGI IMG/M metagenome (GOLD analysis project Ga0187893, IMG submission 139574) | White microbial mat communities from a basaltic lava cave in the Kipuka Kanohina Cave System on the Island of Hawaii, USA - MA170107-4 metaG ... | reverse complement strand
GTGTTGTGGTTGGTGGGGGGTTGGGGGTGGGTGGGTGGGGGTGGGGGGGGGGGGGGTTGTGGGGGGGGGGGGGGTGGGGTGGTGGTTTGTGGCGGTTGCCGGGGGGTGGGGGGGGGTGGTTGATGGTGGTGGGGTCACCGAAAAGCCCCCGTAAACCCGGAGTTTTGTCAACCACGGTTGACTCTCCGGACGGTGGCGGTGTCTAAGATGTCGGGTTTGTGGGGGTTAAGACGGCGACCTATTGCACGATGAGACCGCTTCTTGGAACACGGGCCCTGTCCTCGGCGCGGTGTTGCACCCAGCTTCGACGAGGGACCGGGACTAGTCAGTGGTGGTGACCTCGGGGGCTAGTCCGCGCTGTTGCGGTTCTATCAGTCGGCGTGTCAGTTGCGGGACTAGTCATGTGAGGGTGACCTCGGGGGGCTAGTCAGTGTGGCGCCCTCGGGGGGCTAGTCCGATCGTGGTAGCGTGAGCGTCTCCCAGTCACCCGAGGTGGGAGGAGACCGTGGGCTTCTTAGAGCTTTTCGCTTCTGTTTCGGTCGCTGTGGCGTTGTCTTCCCCGGCCCCACAAGCGCCCGTCCAGATGTGGGTCGCGCCCGCGCCCGTCGAGTACACCGTCGTGCGAGGCGACTCGCTGTCCAAAATCGCGCTGCGGTTCGCCACGTCGTGGCGTCGGCTGTTCGATGCGAACGCGGTCGTGGCGCATCAGGACTTGATCTTCCCGGGTCAGGTGCTGCGTGTCCCCGGGCCCGCGGAACAGTTGGTGCACAGGCCTGTGGGCGCCTCGCGGAGCGCCTCGCGGAGCGCGTCTCGGAGCACGTCAGCCGCCCGGTCTGTGTGGGACAGGCTCGCGGTCTGCGAGTCTGGCGGAGACTGGGGCATAAACGTCGGTCTCTATGACGGGGGACTGCAGTTCCTGCCCGCGACGTGGGTCGGGTACGGGGGCGGAGAGTACGCCCCCAGCGCAAACCTGGCGTCGAGGGAGGAACAGATCGTCGTCGCCGAGCGGGTCCTCGCGGGACAGGGTTGGGGCGCGTGGCCGGAGTGTTCCCGCAAGCTCGGGCTACGATAGCGGCTGGTGAGTCGCATCCTTTCACCGGGTTTGCGAGTCCTGTCACGAAGGGGAAGCCGTGAGACGAGTCGCCGTGTTCGTCCTGGTCGCGGGTTTGCTGCTCGCTGTCGCGCCTCGAGCCTCCGCTGGCACAACCGCGGAGCGGGTGCATGCCGCGGCGTTGGAGTTCTGCCGCGCCCACCCCACGTTGGAGAGCCTCCGGCGGGACGGGTACACGCCGGTCCGTCCTGGCGCGACCCATTGGGCGAACTTCGCGGGGCCCGCGAGGTTCGACCTGGACCGGCCGCGTCAGGCCGTCGTGAGGGGAGGCAAACTCGTCGGTGTGTTGCACGCGCAAGCGTTGCGCCTCGGTGGGCTCCCCGACTTCGGGCCCCCCGCCCGTCCGCACACACACGCCGGCGGGAGAACAGAGATGCTGCACGTGTGGTGCTCCGACGACCCGCGGGTGGCGTTCTCGCCGCACGGCAGGTGACCAGAAAAACATCAGCCGGACCATGGACTGAGAGTGAAAACAGATGCCTCGTGACGGGCGCCCGCCCAAACCGACCAGCCTCAAAGTGCTACACGGCGTTCGCGAAAGCCGGATAAACCGCCGCGAGCCGGTGCCCGGTGGGGAGGTCGACCCGCCGGAGTGGTTGACTAGCGAGGCGTTGGCAGACTGGCAGCGTTTGGCCCCCGACAGGCTAGCGAAGGGGGTGCTGACCAGTTGGGACGTAGACGCGTTCGGCCTGTTCTGCGAGGCGCTGGTACTCGCCAGGGCGGAGGTGGACGCCCACCGCGCGGGCGGCAGCCAGACCAGGCTCGTCCGAGCCGTAGGGCTGGTGTCGTCGCTGGGGTCACGGTTTGGGTGGACGCCGTCGGACCGCGCGCGGTTGGTCATGCAGGGAGCGTCGGAGGAGGTCGCCGCGCGGCTTCTCAGCTGACGCGGCTAGCAGGCAGGAGAGCGTGTCCCGAGGGACCCGACAGTGTGGCTATGACCTCGGCGGCCAGAGGTGCACCGCGGTCGGGGACCATCTCTGCGTCCCCCGGTACACGAGGGCGGTCGAGTTTTTTCGAGACATCCTCGTCCACACCAAAGGCCGGTGGGCACGCAAGCCGTTCGTGCTGACCGGCTGGCAACGCGACGAAATCGTCGTCCCGACGTTCGGGCCAGCCGTGTGGTCGGACGAGCTCGGCGCCTACCGGCGCCTGGTGACCGACCTGCGTGTAGAAATGGCGCGCAAAAACGGCAAGTCGGAGCTGGCCGCCGGCATCGCGTTGCTGCTGCTAGTGGCAGACGACGAGGAAGCCCCGGAGGTCTACTCGTGCGCCCGCGACCGTGACCAGGCGCGCAAGGTTTACGACGTCGCCGAACGGATGGTCCTGCTGTCGCCGGTCTTGCGTCATCGCCTGAAGGTGGTGACGTCCGCGAAACGCATCGTCGACGAGCGGATGGGCGGATGGTACGAAGTCATAGCGTCCGACGCGGCGGGCAACCTCGGGCACAACCCGCACGGGGTCGTGCTCGACGAGGAACTCACACAACCCGACGGCGACTTGTGGGCGGCCCTCAAGTCGGCGCAGGGCGCCCGAGCCCAACCGCTGTACGTGCGCGCCACGACAGCCACGAACGACCCGGCCTCTTGGTCGCACCAAGAACACGAAGAGGCCCTGCGGGTAGCGGAAGACCCTCTGCGCGCGCCGCACCGCAGGTCTGTGATCTACAGCACCCCTGCAGGCGCCGACCCGTGGGACGAGACGCAGTGGCCGGCCGCCAACCCGGCGCTCGGCGACTTCCTCTCGATCGACGCAATACGCCGGGACGCGTTGGAGGCGGCCTCTAGCCCATCCAAGGAGAACGCGTTCCGCCAATACAGGCTCAACCAACACGTCCAGCAGGTCACCAGGTGGATGACGTCGGGCGTCTGGGACCAGTGCGTGGGCCCCGTCGGCAAATGGGGGCCGACCTACCCGGCGGTCTTGCGGGAAAAACTCGCTGGGATGAGGTGTTATGCGGGCTTGGACCTCGCCGCGACGACCGACCTCGCCGCGTGGTGTCTCCTGTTCGACCCCCCAGAGCCGGGTGGCCCGTGCCCGGTGTTGTGGCGGTTTTGGACCCCCGAGGCGCAGATACCGTTCTTAGACTCGAAAACGGGCGGCCGCGCGTCGGTGTGGGCGCGGGAAGGGTGGTTGGCCGCCACAGAGGGTGACTGGATCGACTACGAGGGCGCGATTCACCCGCAGATCCGCGCCGACGCCGACGCGTTCTGCATCGTCGAGGTCGGGTACGACCAGAGGGAAGCGACAGCGACCGCTCAGTACATGGACCGGCTAGGATTGACTGTGACGCCGGTCACGCAAGGGTACGGCCTGTCCGGCGCGTTGAAAGAGCTGATGAGGATGGTCAAGGCAGGCCAGCTCGCGCACGGCGGCGACCCGGTCGCACGTTGGTGCGCGGACTGCGTCGAGGTCCGCCGTGACGACCTCGACCGGATCAAAGTCGTGAAGCCGTTGAGGGAACGGTCGGGGAAACGCATCGACGGCGTAGCCGCCCTGGCGAACGCTATCCACGTCCGCCTCGCCGGGTCGTCTGGCACGCATGAACTGTCTGGGGCGTTGATGGCATGAAAGGAGCCCGAATGCGACTGGTCGGAGGGTTCGCGGGTGTCATCGCACGCGAGCCGGCGTTGTTCACCGCGGTCGTGGTCGCAGTCGCCGACGCGGCGGTCGCGTTGGGACTTGCTCCCCGCGTCGCGGCGGCTGTCATAGGCGTCCTGACCCTGCTCGGCGGCGCCGCCACGCGAGCGGTGGTCAGCCCGGCGCTGCGAGACCTGTGACGCAACTCGTCGAGCGGGTACGAGCCGAAGCGGCATCGCTGACTCCAGCCAAGGCCCTCCTGACCGTCGCGGCTGCTCTCCCGTTCGTGGTGGGGTGGGTCGCGGGGACGGTCGTCCGCGTGTCGTGGGCGGCCCTCGTGTACGCCTGGTCCGCCGGAGTCGTCGGGTTCCGGTCCGGGCGACGCTGATGGGGCTCGTCGAGGCGGTCCGCGAGCTGGCCTCCCGGGCGCATCCGGGCCCGGACGTCTCCGGGTTCGACCGCGAGTTCGGACACCGCGACGAGTTCGGGCCCCCCGAGTACGGCGACTACATCGCGACGAGCAACGATGTGCATTCGGTTGTGTCGTTCCGCGCCCGCCACGCGGGGGAGCTGCGGCTGCGGCTCTACGTGGGAGACGAGCCTGACAAGATAACCGTCGGCTCGGGCCCCGTTAACGACCTGCTCAGAAACCCGAACCCCTTCTGGTCATTCGGTGAGCTGATGCGCATCACCGAGATGTCGAAAGGGCTGTGGGGCGAGTCGTTTTTCGCCATCGAGTACGGCCCTTCCGGTCCGCGCGAGCTGTGGTGGCTGAAACCCACACGAGTCCACCCCGTTCCCAGCGCGACCAAATATTTAGAAGGGTTCGTGTACGAGCCCCAAAACTCCGGCGAACGTTTGTTCTTCCGTCCAGAGGAGATCCTTTGGACGCGTTACCCCAACCCTCTCGACGAGTTCGCTGGGTTGTCTCCCCTCGCCGCCGCGCGTCTGCCCGCTGACACGGGCACAGCGATGATGAAGTCGAACCGCAGCCTGTTCACTCAGGGTATGCAGTTGGGCGGGCTGGTCATGCCCACGCGGGACAAGGTCGCGTTCTCCGCCGCCCAAGCGGACGAGCTCGAGCGTCAGCTAGAGCGGCGGCTCAAAGGCGTCGACAAGGCGCACCGTTGGGCGGTGCTGCGGTTCGAGGCTCAAGTCGCGGGGATGCAGGTGACGCCCCGGGACGCGGAGTTCGTGTCCGGGCTCGGGATGACGTTCCGTCAGGTGTGCAGGCCGTACGGTGTCCCGTCGACCCTCCTCAACGACACGGAGTTCATGACCGACGCGAACATAGACGGGTTGGAAAAGGCGTTTTGGGTGCACGCGATGTGCCCCGACATGCGGCTGTACGCCGACGACTTCAAACGTCAACTGCTTCCCCGTTTTCGTGCCGGGCCAGGCAGGGGCCGCCTGCCCAACCACTGCGAATGGGACTTTTCTACCGTTGCCGCGCTGCAGGAGTCCGCGACTTCCGTGTGGGACAGAGAGAGGCAAGCGCTCGACGTGGGAGCGCTGACGGTCAACGAGTGGCGCGCCCGCCACGGTCTGCCGCCGGTAGCCTGGGGGGACGTCGCATGGATGGCGGCGAACCGGTTTGCGGTCGAAGGGCCAGAAAGCGTACCGGGCGCGGCCGCCGCGCAGCAACCCGGAGGGGAGGGGCAGTAGGTGACTATGCACTACGGACGCGCGCTAGTCGACCGGGTCGGCCTACGCGCCGATGGCCCGTTTCACATCGTCGCCGCGAACGAGGGCCTTCAAGGCGACAATTTGGACCTGGCGATGGAAGGGCTGCAGTTGGCCCGCTACCGAGCCAACCCGGTGGTCGCGTGGATGCACAGTTGGTGGGAGCCGCCCGTCGGGCGGGCGGACAACGTCGAAGTCGACGGCGTCCGGCTCGTCGCGGACGTCTCGTTCGATATGGACGACCCGCGAGCCTCTGCGCTGGACAGGAAGTTCCGCGCCGGCTTTCTGAACGCGTTTTCCATAGGGTTCGGGTTCGACGAAAAGGACACGGAAGACGCGGGCGGACACACGCGGGTGAACGTGTGGGAACTGTTCGAGATCTCCGCGGTTACGGTGCCGCTCGACCCTTCTGCCGTGGTCGAGTCGGGACGCATGCGCGACGGCGGCCTCTGTGACGTCGTGCGGTCCGCGATGTTGGACGCGTTGAGCGAGTTCTACGGCCGTCGAGCCCCGACGGCACAGGAGCGCGAAGCCCTAGAAGAACTCGCGGAACTATTGGTGCTCTAAAGGAGGGGCAGATGGTAGGGACAGCAACCCTCGAGACTCTCGCGTCCGAGGTCCGCGCACGGTTGGACGCGTTGTCGACGTCTTTGGAGGACCGGCTCAGCGACCGGGTGTTGGACGAAAAGGTCCGAGGCCTGCTCGAGGGCATGGAAGACGCAAGCGACGCACGCAAACTGCGGTTCCCCGGCTCGGCGCCGGAGCTCGCCGGGACGAGGTACGCGCGGCTGGGCCTGACCGCCGGCGACGTCGAGTTCCTGTACGACCTGCAGGTCGGCCTGCGAGGCCAACGACGGGTCGATGGGGCGGGTGTGTACGAAGGGCCGTCCGAGGGCCTCACCACGGTCGCGTTGGCGATCCAGTCCGGCGAACGAGTCGCCCCGTCCACCGCGCGTGACCGTGACCTGGGGCGGCTCGCGGAGCTGCTACGCACTGGAGCGCTTTCTCCGAGCGGCTACGAAGCCGCGGTGCGTGCGATGGACACGGCAGAGTCGGGCTTCGGCCTGCAACTGATCGGCGCTCAGTATGTCAGCGAGCTGTGGCGCGGCGCCCGAGCCGCGTCGAGGGTGTTCTCGCTTCTGAACACGTTCGAAATGTCCGCCCCGGTGGCGTTTCTCCCGACAGAGGCGGACCTGCCCGAGGTGATGTTCGTCGGCGAGTCGACGGCGAACAACTCGCCTAACTACCAGACAGCCAAAACCGGTTCCAACAGAGTGCAAGTGGACGCCCGTAAGCTGTTGATGCACCAAATGTGGTCTGGGGAAATGGAGGAAGACAGCATCGTCCCCTTCCTGCCTTTCCTACGCGAACAGGCCGCCCGGTCGTGGGCGCACACGATGGACGGGCTCGTCCTCAACGGAGACATGACAGTTGCCGCGACGGGCAACATCAACTCCGACGACGGCACCCCGGCGGCGACGCGCCACTATCTCGCGTTCGACGGGATCCGGCATGCAGCGATCGTCGACAACGTCGCGAACTTCTCGGACGTCGCCGGGGCGGTCACGCTCACGCTGTTCAAAAACTTCCGCGGGCGGATGCTCGCCCCCTTGTACAAGCACGCGTGGGGGCACCCGAACGACCCCGACGACGTCGTCCACGTGTGTGACCCCGAAACCGCCGACGCGATCGCGTTCCTCGACGAGTTCCTCACCAACGACAAGGCCGGCGCGGGGGCGACTATTTTCACCGGCTCCCAAGGGCGTGTCGCCGGCAACGCGGTGATCCCATCGATCGACGTCTCCAAGACGGAGGCCGACGGCAAGGTGTCCGTCACCCCCGCGAACAACGTCCGCGGGCAGATCGTGACGTTCAACCGCCGCGGCTGCGTCGTGGGGGTGCGGCGTGAGCTGCAAATCGAAACCGAGCGGCTGCCGGCCACTGACCAGACCCGGATCGTGTACTCGACCCGTTCCGGGTTCGGACGGTTCTCGCCGACCGGCGCAGCTTCGGCTGTCGAGTGGGCCCACGTGTACGCCAACATTTCGTTGTAGGGAGGGCTCATGGTTCAGCTCGAAAGGGTCGTCGCGAGCGCGGCGACGCCGCTGCGGTTCATGATCGCCGACGCGACGGCGTCGCTGACGAACGTGCCGATGCCAGTCGTCGAGGTGCGCGACCCGGGGGCTGGCAGTTCCGTGAGGAACATGACCACCGAGGTCGTGCTCCCCTGGGACTACCAAGTCGTCGCGATCACCGTGAGCGCGTCCACCCCGCGGACGGCCGGCACGTTGACGGTCGAGGCGACCATCAACGGGGCCGCGACCGGCCTGACAGCCGCCTTGGACGCCGTCAACACGCAGTGGGCGCGCACCCGGCAGCCGCGCGACGCCGACCGTGGCGCCGCAGGCTCGAGGGTCGGCGCGGCCATCACGACGACTGGCGCGTGGACGCCGACGACCGCTGACGTCGCATGCGACGTGTGGGTCATCCCACGCGTGGACGGTGTCTAGTGGCTCGTTACACCGCGACCCGCGACTACCGCGCGCTACACGATGGGCAGTGGGTCCAGTACGCAGAGGGCGACCTCGTCGACGTGGACGACGAGCTCGCGGAATGGGTCGAGCGGGACAGCCCGGGAACGCTGCGTACCGTGAAGGGTGCACCACGTGACCGTGCGCAGCGTGGTTCGCCGTCTGACAGGAGCGCCTGATGGCGTCCAAAGCGGTCGAAGTGTCAGCGACAGGCGTCGCCGTCGCCGGTGACGCCTACCTCAAGTCCGTGACGCTGACCGCCGGGTCTGATCTGGCGACCCTCGTCGTCCGAGACGGCGCGGCAGGGCCTGTACGGCTGACCTTGAAAGCCGCGGCGAACACGTCGACGTTGTGGGTCTGCGGCGACGCGCAGGGCGCCTCGTTCGGCGTCGACGTGCATGCCACCCTGACGGGCACGGGCCCGGTAGCGGATTTGGAGTTCGAGTAGTGTACAAATGGGCGCTTCTCGTCGGCGCGGCCGCGGCGTTGACCGGCCCCGACGCCCGTCCCGCTGCCGCGCCCGTCCCGCTCGCCTCGTCGGCTCCCACGGGACTGGGGGGTTACGCGGTGCGGGTCGCGGTGATAGCGACGGTGTGGATGGTCGTTCTGGTCCCGACGTGGCGCAGGCAAGGCCGCGCACGCGGCTGGCAAGGCGCTCGCCGTCCGGTAGGCACGCGTTTCACGAGCCTAGGCGTCGCGTTCGAGGCTGCCCCGTGGCGGACGCTTTGCGTTGCTGTGGCCACGATCGCGGCGGCTGCGGCGTTTTGGCGCGCCGGAGCGCACGCCCTCGCCGCCGTCGCGTTGGCTGGGATCCCCGTGTACGGGTGGGTGGTGGGCTACACCCACGCTCGCCGAAGGAACGACGCGTATGCGGTGATCCAGGCAGCTGTCGCGTCGCAACTCGGGTGGCCGGAACCCCATTACGAACCTCGCGAGCACGGCCTGCGCCGCCCGGTCGCGCCTTACCCGTCCGTCCGTTGGGGCCCGGACGACGTCCCCGACGAGATCGTCGCGCCGATCGCTCCCGGCTTCCACGCAGGCAAAGCCGAGTGGGGCGCAGCCGGCCTGCAAGCACGACTGGGCGGCGGGTGGGAAACCGAGTGGGATTGGACACAAGGACCGTCTCCGTCCGCGTGGGAAGCGTTGCTGGGCGAGCGCAGGCCGGCGCGGGGTGTCCGCCTACGCCCTGACGGGCGGTTCCCGTCGTGGCCGGCGTAACCCCTGAGGCGTACCGTCAGGCTCAGAGGCTGATCTCGTCCGCGCTCGGCCTCGGCTACCCGTCGCCCTTGCGTGCGGAACGCCCTGACGAGGAAGGCCAGCCCGGCACGCTCGTCGCTCCGCTGCCTCTCGCGGTGCGTCCCGAGCAGGCTCCGGCGATCGAGGCGTACCTCCTCTCACGGTTGGGCGGCGCGTGGACCGTCGACCTCGATTGGCTCGCGTCGAGGCTTCACCTGGAACGCAGCGACGAGTTCTCTCCGCTGCCGCCCAGGGTCGTCTGGGACGGCGCCGCCACCGGCGTGTGGTCCCGTTTCTACCTCGGGGAAGGGGAGCGGGGTAAGGCCGTGTGGGACCTGCGTCGAGCGCCCCACGCGCTCGTCTTGGGTACCTCGGGGAGCGGCAAGAGCACCGCGCTCAACCTGATCGCTCGGCAGGCGCTGCTGTCGGGTTGGAGGGTCGTTGCCGTCGACCCGAAAATCGTCGAGTTCGCGTGGCTGCGGGGCCTGGAACACGTCGGGGGCGTCGCGTGCGAGCTCGACGTCGCGGCGAAGATGCTCGGTCACCTCGTGACCGAGATGAGCGCACGCTACGTCTGTATGACCGACGCGGGGGTGACGCATTTCTGCGACCTCGCGGAACCGCCAGCGCCGGTGCTGGTGATGGTAGACGAAGTCGCGGGGCTGATGACGAGCATCCCAGGTGACCCCGGGAACGGTCACCGCAAGCAGTGTTCCGCCGCGCTGCTCGAGGTCGCCGAGCGGGGCCGGTCGGCGGGCGTCCACCTGGTAGCGGCCGCCCAACGGCTGGACTCGACCGCCGGCGCGACGATAGGGCGTCTCAAGGCCAACCTGTCCGCGAGGGTCGTCTGCGGCTACGCCGACCAACTCGCGTGGCGTATAGCAACCTCGGAGGCGCCGTACCCGCTCGTGTGGGACAGCGCGCCAGGGCGAGCCCACTTGTGGGTCCACGGCGACGTCGAACGCATCCAAGTCGCCTATGCGGAGGCCGGATAGTGCCCGTCGTCAACGGTTACACGACGGTCGCCGAGCTGCGTTCGGCGATGGCGGTCCCGTCGGTGACCGGAGACGCGAACCTGGCGTTGGAGCTCGCAGTCAACGCCGCGTCGCGGGCGATCGACGACTTCTGCGGACGCCTCTTTTACGACGCTGGCGTGATGGCGCGCCTGGTCGAGCCGAAGCTTGTCACCCCAGACACCTGCGAGACGCGGGACTTCCACACGCTGGCCGGGCTGGTAGTCGAAACCGACGACGACGGGGACGGCTCGTACGAAACGACGTGGGCAGCCGCTGACTGGCAGGCCTACCCGTACGACCCCGAAGCGGGTTGGCCGTGGCAGGAACTGCGGGCTGTCGGGACACGCCGTTTTCCGACCGGGGGCCCGCGTCCGCGGGTGAGGGTCACCGCCAGGTGGGGGTGGGCGGCGCCGCCGATGCCCGTACAGGAGTTCTGTCTCATCTACTGTCAGCGACTTGTGAAACGCGCGGACGCCGCCGCCGGGGTACTCGGGATCGGCGACTTCGGCGGGATCAGGATCGCAAGGACAGACCCTGACATAGGGTTGGTACTGCCCTACGCCCGGTACGCGCTGAGAGGCGTGTGATGGCAGGCACGACGATCGTCGAGGCGCGTAAGGCCCTCGTCGCCGTCCTCAAAACTCGGCCGGGGCTTGCGGGTGTGTACGTGACGTACGCGTGGGACGGTGACGACAGGACCGCGCGGGATGCGATCTGGACAGCGTTCGCCGCGACCGGCCCCGAAGACTCGGCCGAGACCAGGTCAGCCGTCCCCGTCCTGCGCGCGAACCCGAAACGGCGCGAAGAGGACTACGTCTTCGGTGCGGTGTGCGAGGTCAGACAAATGGGCACGACCCAGCAGCAGGTCGACGAAAGGGCGGCCTTCTTGCTCGCCGAGGTCGAGAACGCGCTCGCGGCCGACCCTACACTTGCCCTGCCCGCGATTTCGTGGGCGGTGCTGAGAGGGTTCAGGCCCGTCGCCGGGCTCGTGTCGGGAGCGTTGCGAGCCTGCCGTTTCGAGGCTTCCGTGTCGGTCAAGGCGAGGCTTCTGTGAGGAGGGTCAATGACAAAAAGGCAGTACGTGGGGCCCGTCGACGCCGTGGTGACGCTGATAGGCGGCGTCGAGCGGTATGTCGAGAGAGGCGACGTCGTGGAAGTCACCCCCGCCGAGGCGAAGCTGTTGGACGCTCAGTCAGGAAATTGGACGGTCCCGCGAAAAGGTGGTGACGAGTAATGCCAGGCGTTCTGGATAGCGGGTTGCATGTCGGCAGGGAGACGGTGTACGGTACGCCGGTCGCCGCGACCCGCTCTTACGAGGCGAAAGGCGACGGGCACAAACGGTCGATGGACTACCTCGTGTCGGACGGCATGCGCTCGGGGATGCACACAGTCCGGTCGGACCGTCGCCGTGGCATCAACATGGGCGCCGCAGGACAGATCGAGCTGGACGTGCAGAACAAAGGGCTCGGTCTGCTGCTGCAGCCCGGGTTCGGCGCCCCCGTCGTCACGATCCCGGGCGGGGGGACGAACAGTCGGCTGCACACCTACGCGTCCTCGTCCGACGGCGCGCCGGGCGAGTCGGTCACGGTCCAGATGGACCGCGCGACCGTGACCGGGGGGGCTTTGTCCCCCTTCGTATACCACGGGGGTAAAGTAACAAAGTGGACGTTCGCCCAGGCTGCCGACAACTACCTCATGCTCACCCTGGAGATGGACTTCGAGGACGAGGTAGCCGGCGGAGGCGTGGCGACCCCTGTCTACCCGGCGACCACGACCCCGTTCGCGTGGCCGGACGCCGTCGTCACCGTCGCGTCCGTCGCGACCGACGTCAAGTCGTTCGAAATGTCAGGCGAGATGGCGCTCGACACGGGACGGCGGTTCATCAGGGGCAGCGCGCTCAAGAAGGAGCCTAGGCGCAACGGGATCCCAGTGTACGAAGGCTCGATGGAGGTCGAGTTCGCCGACCTGACCGAGTACAACCGTTTCACGTCGGGCGCCGTCGTGGCGATCGTGGCCACGTGGACGGGCGCGATCATCGAAGGCGCGATCCCGTTCCTCTTCCGGCTGACGATGCCCGCCTGCCAGTATGTGGGCGAGACCCCTGCAATCTCCAGAGACGCGCTGCCCATGGAGCCGCTGCCGTTCGTCGCGCTCCACACAGGCGCCGCGGCAGCCGTGACGTTGGAGTATCAGACGACCGACTTGACCGCATGATCAAGATCGATGTGAAGGTGTCGACCGGCGACGCGGACGCGGCGCTCGCAGAGTACGAACGAGACGCGAGCGAAACCGTCCCTCGGGTGTTGCGGGAAGTCGCCGAGCCGTTGGCGTCGAGGATGCGCGCGGCTGTACCACGCGGGCCTGACCGTGGCGGCCACTGGTCGACGCAGATCCGCGCGGCGGTCGACCGCCGCGGCGCGTACGTCGAATGGGCCGACGACGTCTACCCCCCCCTCGTCGAGTTCCGTCCCCGGTGGGGCGGCCGGCCGACCGTCGGCCGCTATGTGCAACCGTTGGTCGACCGGTCCGAGCCGGAGGCCGGAGAGGCCGTGGACCGCGCGCTAGACGACGTAGGCCGCCGCGCTGGCCTCGACTAGGGTCGCCCGGCCAGTGACCGGATCCAGGCCCAGCGCCCTTTCGACAGTCGAGCGGAAGAGGTCTTGGGGGGTGTGGATGAAGAAGGTCACCGCCCAGTCCAAGACCCCTTCGCCCGTGAAAGCGTTAACTGTCACAAAGCGGTCGTCGATGTCGACGCGTACATCCCCGCGAAGGTAGTGGGCCTCACACACACCCCTAAGGCACTCAAAGCCCATACTACGAAGGTAGGTGCCCGCATTGGTCGTGCTCAGCGGCCGCCTGCTCTGGTTTCTTCCCCTGAGATGGGTGCTCATGATCTTCCCTCTCCCCTTGTCTACAACCTTACAGTCCGCAGGATAACCGGAAAACCTGTCGGAGGTCAAGTGCTCGGAGGAGATTCTGGGATCAAAATATCCGTAGGCAGTAGGGACTACTCCCTGAGAATGTCCGACTTCTCCTTCATTAACCCAGACCTGGACATACCAGGCCCGCTCGGGCCTCGACTAGCCGTTCCGGTAGAAAATCATAACAAACGCGTCGTCGTGGGTCGTCAAAGACCGAAACGTCCACCCCTCGCCTTCGACGGCTTCTATCACTTCAGCGCACGAGACGACCGGCGCGGACATGGCCCGCAGTTGGCTTTTCGCCAACAAAAACCGGTATACGAACACCTTGTGTAGTTCCGCGTACGCGCGTTGTGCGTGCGTGCGTGCGTTTGCAGCTTTTGTTTCTTTCAAAATTCCCACAGCAGTCTCCTTTAGCGTTGGAAAAACAGCTCGGCCGCGTCGTCGTGGTTGTGGCCGAACCGCCACGCGGCGGTGAGCGCCGTCGTGACGACGACACGGACGAGGTCCGCGGGGGCGGAGAGTGTCACGCTCCAGCCGTAGCCGCTGTCTTCGTGGAACGCGGCTACCGTCACGACGCCGCCGCCGATGTCTACGCACGCGCGGGTGCCGAGCCCGACCTGGCAGGACCCCGAACGCGTCCGGCGGCGGCTACTGGCGACGCCCGCGGGTCGCAGGCAAGTCGTGGTCGCGCTGGCGCGTCGGCTCTCGTCTGGCATGTCGTGCCGCCTTCGTCGGTTCGGGAGGTATCCTGCGTGCTACAGCCCCGCCCGTATAAGGCAACAGGAAAACGTGTCGGAGGTCAAGTGATAGGGCGCGATTCTGGGATCAAAATCCGCGTAGGCAGCCGGGACTACTCCCTGCGAATGTCCGACTTTTCCGCAGCCGACGCTCGAACGTTCCGGGAAATGTTCGGTGTGGGCATGGCCTCCGCGTTCTTGAACCCAGACCTGGACACAATCGCCGCGCTCGTGTGGTTGGTGCGGCGCAAGGGGAACCGTAACCTCACGTACGAAGCGGTCGCCTCCGGCGTGAACTACGCGAACACCAGCGTGGAGGACGCCGAAGCAGACGCCCTACCGACTGAGGACGAGGTCGCTGCCGACCCTTCCTGATCAGGCGGGCGCTGCTGCAGCGCCTGCCCGACCTGTGCCGACACTACGGACTGCGCCCGTGGGAAGTCGAGCTGCTCACACTCCGCGAGCTAGGCGAGTTCGTGAAACGCCTGAACGAGGCGCAGCGCGAGGAACAGAAGTCACACCGCAGACGATGAGACGGAGGCTACCGATGGACGGTGGCTAGGCCGATCCGGATCGGCCTGTTCGCCGACGAGGCGGGGCTGCGCAACGGGCTCGACCGCGCCAAACGCGACCTTCGCGCCTTCGGCGACGCCGCGGACCGTGTCGGACGCGGACTCAGGTCCGGGTTCGGCACCGCACTGAAGGCAGGCGCCGCCGTCGGGGTCGGCGGGCTCGTCGCGCTCGGCGCGGTCGCGGTCCAAGCCGCGAAAGACATCGGCCGGGTACAACAGATCGAAGCACAAACCGCTGCGGTGATCAAGAGCACCGGCGGCGCCGCGAAGGTCACCGCACAACAGGTCGCGGACCTCGCGGGAGGCATAGAGGCGCTCACGTCAGTCGAGGGCGAAAGCATCCAAGAGGGCGCGAACTTGCTTCTCACGTTCACGAACATCAAAAACGAAGCCGGCGCCGGGAACGACATTTTCGACCAGACGACGCGGATCATGACCGACATGGCGGTCGCGCTCGGCACGGACGCGTCTGCGTCGGCGATCCAGCTAGGCAAGGCCTTGAACGACCCGATCGCGGGCGTGTCCGCGCTCTCGAGGGTCGGGGTTAGTTTCACGGAGCAGCAGAAGAAACAAATCGAGGCGCTCGTCGAATCAGGCAATGTGATGGGCGCCCAAAAGATCATCCTGGCAGAACTCAACAAAGAGTTCGGGGGCAGCGCAGAAGCCCTCGGGGAGACGTTGCCGGGCAAGATCGCAAAACTCCAAAACGCGTTCGGCGGAATCGCTGAAGAAATCGTCGGTAACCTGATCCCGGTCGGCGAACGCCTCGTCACGTGGGCGGGAGAGGCGCTGCCCCGTGCCTTCGAGGCTTTGAAGGAGTGGTGGGACAGAAACGGAAAAACTGTCCTGGACAACTTGAAGGTCGCGTGGGAAGGCGTCAGGCTCGCGTTCGCGGACATCATCGCGTTTGTGACGCCTCTGGTGTCCGGGCTGTCTGGGGTGTCGGACAAGGCCGGCGGCGTCGCGATCACCGCGGAAGGTGTACGCAGGGTGTTGGTGGTGCTCGCGGCCGCGTTCGGCGCGATGGGCGTCGCCGCGGTCCTGTCTTGGGTGCAAACGGCTGCCGCTGCGGCGTTCGGAGCAGCGCAAACGATCTTCCACGCAGGCGCTGCCGTTTTTAATATCGGTCGTGTGGTCGCCGCGTGGGTCGTGATGGGCGCGCAGGCGTTAGCGCAGGCCGCGCGTGTCGCCGCGGCGTGGCTGATCGCGTTGGGCCCTATAGGACTCGTCATCGCCGCGGTCGTCGGGGTCGTCGCCGTGATCGCGCTCAACTGGGACCGCGTCAAGTCCCTAACGATCGCGTTGTGGGAAACCGTGTCGGCACGGTTTGCGGAAGGAAGAGACCGTGTCGTCGGGTTCGTACGCGGGCTCGTCGACACGGTGACCGGAGCGGTCACCGGCGCGTGGGATCGGGTCAAAGCGGCGACGGTGGCGTTGTGGACGACCGTGACCGCCCGCTTTTCCGAAGCCAGAGACCGTGTCGTCGGGCTCGTGCGCGGGCTCGTCGACTCTGTCAAAAGCTTGTGGGACAGGGTCACGGGCATCTTCAAAGGTCCGCTGCTGGCCGTCCGGGGCGCGGTGAACGCGTTCATCGGCGGGGTCAACTCGATCGCCGGGAAACTCGGTTTGAGCGTGTCTATCCCGCTGATCCCCTCGTTCCACCAAGGCGGGGTCGTCGGCAGCGAACGCACGTTCAGGGACCTGTCGCGGACCCCGCTGCGCCGCGACGAACAGGTCGCCGTCCTGCAAACGGGAGAGACGGTCCTGCCACGCGGCGCGCAGGTGTTCGACGCGCTCGAGTCAGGGCCGGGCATGGGTGACGGCCTCGGGATCCTAGACCGCGTCAAAAGCGCCTTGGGTACGGTCGTGGAAGCAGCACGTGCGGCGCTCGTGTCGCTCGTCCGCCCGGCGGTGGAACGTGCGATCGCCAGCGTCCGCGGTTTGGGTGGCGGCTCGTTCGGGGCGGTCGTCTCCGGGGCCGTCGCCACGCTCGGACGGCAGCTGCTCGACTGGCTGGCCGGTTTGCAGAAAGAACTCGACGCCCGCGCCGCGCCTTCGTTCGCTGGTGGTCCGGGGCAGTACCGAGATATGTTCGCGGCGCTGCAGCGGGTGTTCCCGTTCGTGCGGCTTATTTCCGGGCTCCGACCGGGTGCTGTCACCCTTTCGGGCAACCAGTCGTACCACGCTCTCGGACGCGCTGTCGACGTCTCCCCGTCGATGGAGGTTTTCGACTGGATCGCGCGGAACTACGCCGCGACCGAGCTGATTTTCACACCCGCGGGTGGGCGGCAGGAGCTGGGTGGCCGCCCGCACATATTCTCGCCCGCGGTCGCGGCGCAACACAACGATCACATCCACTGGGCGATGGACGACGGGGGGGTCCTCCCCCCGGGCCCGAGTTTGGTCGTGAACAGGACCGGCCGGCCGGAGCCGCTCGCGAGAGCCGACGAGCTCGGCCCTAGACTGGACCAGGTCGTGAGGCTACTCGCCGAACTCGTCGACGTCACCCGCCGGGGCGGCGGAGTCGACGCCTCGAGAGCCGCGGCGTTCGCCGCGCGCTTCGCCTGACAGGGAGGGTAGATGACCGCCACAGACGCCCGGGAAAGGGCCCTCGCGGACGCAGAGTTCAGTTTGACCGCGTTGGGCGCGCCGGCTACGTGGTTCGTCGCGTTGTCGACGACCGCCCCGAACGACGACGGCACGAACTTCACCGAACCCGTCGGCGGGTCGTACGCCAGAGTTTCCAAAACAAACAACACGACCAATTTCCCGCTCGCGGTGACGACCGCGGGAGTCACCGAAAAGAAAAACGGCACGGCGATCACGTTCCCAAACCCCACAGCCGACTGGGGGACGATCCTGGCTGTGGGGTTTTTCACCGCGTCTTCTGGTGGGACTGTGCAGCATTGGCTGCTGCTCCCAGTGGGCGGACAGTTGGTGAAAAACGGAAACACCCCGGTCGAGTTCGCGATTAACGCGCTCGTGATGACCTTCGACTGATGCCGGCCACCCGCCGCCAAACAGCCGCCGCGAAGACCTCTGGCGCGGGGTCGGCGACCGCGACGTTCGCCGCGCCTACGTTGAACGGTTCGTGCCTTGTGTTGGTGGCGATGACGTACCGGTCCGACACGGTCTTTGTCGCGCCCGCCGGGTTCGGGTCGCTCGGCCTGGTCACCGTGGGACCGGCCGGGGGAGGCCCGACCGGCGTCCGGATGCAGGTGTGGACACGCAACTCGGCGCCAGTCACGACGTCGCTCAAGGTGAGCACTTCGACAGCCGCCGCTTTGGTGGTCAGAGCGGTCGAGTACCGCGGCGTGGCGGACCCTTCGCTGGACCAGTTCGCGTTCACCGGCAGCCTTGCCACGAACATTTCGGTCGGGCCCACGGCTGTCACCGCGCAGGCCGACGAACTTTGGTTCGTCGCTCTGGGTAACAGCAACTCGTCGGTCGCCCAGTCGGGCCACACGCCAGGGTTCGTGAAACTCGCAGACGACGTGTCTCCAGCCACCGGAGACGTCACGAAAAGGGTGCGCCTGGTCGCGCTCGACCAGGTCAGGACCGCGACGGGGGCCGCGGCGGCGGCGGCGACCCTGTCCAAACTGACCGGTGTCTACTGGACGGCGGGGGTCGTCACCCTGAAAGGCACGGCCGTCGGGCCCGTGCGGTTCGTGGCGAACGGTCCGCTGCTGTCGACCGGAGGGTCGGCGGTTTTGACCGCGTTCGGTCCTTTGACCGCGAACGGTCCGCTGCTGACCGTCGGGGGCTCGGCGGAGCTGTCATTTTTCGACTACCAATACCGCCTGAACGGCGTGTTCATCGGCGATGGGACCCCGTACGACGTCGTCAGCGTGCAGGGTTTGGAAGGGTTCGCGATGCGCGTCGGCGACTCGACGCGCGAGCGCGGCGACGGTGCGATACGCGGCTCCGACTGGCAGGAGCCACGCACCATCGTGTTCACGCTCGAGGTCGTCGGCGACGCGGGCACGGTCGCGACGACAGCGACTCAGAAGGCGGTGGAGGCGAACCTCGCGGCGTTGCAGACGGTGCTGGGCCCCCGACGCGACGAGGATTGGGAGTTGGTGTGGCAGCACCCTGGTCGCCCTACCCGCAGAGTCGTGTGTCGACCGGTCCTCCGGCCGAGGCAACTCGAGTGGCGTTCGTCTTTCCAGGCCCGTGTGGAGGTCACCCTGCGCGCCTCGTCTCCGCTGATCACGTCTTATGCCCGCCGGTCCGTGACGCTGCCCAGCGGCGGGATAGCCGTCGTGCAGAACGCCGGAGACGTCGACGCGTACCCGCGTGTGACCGTGACGCCTCCCACGACCGGGGTGTGCACCGGCGTCGTGCTGAACAACCGCACTTTGGGTGTCGAGCTGGACATCGTTCTCGCGGTCGAGGCCGGCGAGGTTCTCGTCGCGGATATGGACGCCGCGGCCTACCCGGGGCCGGTGTCGGTGATCAGCCTGGGCGGGCAGCCGCAGTACGGAGCGTGGCAGTTGCCGAGGGTGCCGTTCCCGATCGGGCCCGGCCTCAACGAGCTCGCGTTCACCGCTTCCGGGTCTACGGCCGGAGTCGCCGCTGTGGTGGAGTGGCGGGACACGTGGCCCGGGTGAGCTGACGTGTCTGTCCGGTTCGACGCGTTCGGGGAGTCCTACTCCGGTGTGTCCGGTTTGCCGGTCGACACGTACACGCTGACGATGTGGGTCATGTCCGTAGTCGACCGGAACCAGCAGGTCTGGCCGGTCTTTCTCGAAGGCGCCGTGCAACACGGGTGGCGGACCGACAGCGACGGGACGACCCTGCGGTACCGCATCGACTCGGTCGGGTGGGGAGCCGGGATCGCGTTGACTCCCGGCACGTGGTTTTTCCTCGCAGCGGCGATGAACGGCGGCTTCGGCGGGACGACGTGGATCGGCGCGTTAGGCCAGCCTTTGGTCGTGCAGGCGATCACGTCGTCAGCGCCCAGCATCGGGGTGTGCACGGCGTTGTGGGTCGGTTCGCAGGCCGCGGGCGCCGGGTGGGTC
>Ga0187893_10006740_pt1 | contig 19411 bp, 12 predicted proteins | sample MA1701074metaG_FD_139574 | JGI IMG/M metagenome (GOLD analysis project Ga0187893, IMG submission 139574) | White microbial mat communities from a basaltic lava cave in the Kipuka Kanohina Cave System on the Island of Hawaii, USA - MA170107-4 metaG ... | reverse complement strand
TCCTGACGAGCCGGCTCGCGAGGACGCTCGCCCCACCCAATGGTTGAAAGTGTACCACCACCGACGCTCAGGAGGGCTTGCACCGCCGGATTCGCTTCGGCAGAGGTTGGGATTTGGCAGGTGGAGGGTTGTGGAAACCAGCGATGCCGCCGGTGGGCGATGAAATCGTAGCCGGCATCGCGCAAAGGGGGGACTTGGCCGTCAAACTTGACAAGGACGGGCGAATTACGGAACAAATGGGGCATTCAGCAACCAGAACATTGCTCTTGTGCATTCTACGCCCTTAGACAAACGGCGGACAGGCAGAAGCTTTTGCCAAATGCCAGCGTCCTCCAACCGGAAAGTTCTGTGCGACACGACATCGCCCGTTGAGCTTGTAACCCAACCACCTCCTCCGTTGCCATATCCGCTATTCCTTCAAATGAACCCGCGCGAAAGGTTCCGCACCAGGAATCGCAGCACTTGAACTGGACAACGCGCCATCAGATTGTCACACTCTCCCCCCACAATACATTGCTCAAAGCACTTAACTCGATGAGGACACCGCGATGACTGATTGGATTGGCTGGTTTATGCAAGGGGACTTCGGGTCCGCCCCGCCTAATTGGCCTGCCTCCGTCCTGGGCTTGTTGCTGGCTTTCGCCGGAGGGCAAATCATCGCCTGGGTGTATATGATGACCCATTCGGGGCTTTCCTACTCACGCTCGTTTGTCAATGCGCTCATCATCATGCCCATCGTTACCTGTCTCGTCATGATGGTGCTTTCCAACAATTTGATCACGGCCTTCGGCATGATGGCCGTGTTCGCCATCGTCCGTTTCCGCAACATCCTGCGAGACACACTGGACACCTCGTACGTGCTCATTGTCATCGTGCTGGGCATGGCGACGGGCACGCAGAAATTCGCCAGCGCCATTCTCGGCACGGCGATCGCCTCGCTGGCCTTGCTCTATCTCTGGTACACTTCTTTCGGCAGCCGCCATCGCTACGATCTAATCGTCAATCTGCACTGGTCGCGCTCGATCAAGGAGCTGTTCGATCTGCGCCGGGTGCTCGACCGCCATAGCTGGAAGGCCCATCTGGCCAGCCAGCGCTCGCACGAGGGTTATGAGGGCACCGACTTGTCCTACCGGCTGTTGTTGCGCGATTCCAACCGCGTGGACGACCTGCTCAATGAATTGCGCCAGGTGACTGGCGTCTCCCGCGTCACCAGCATGCTCGCTGAAGACGAATCCGAACTGTGACCATGGAAAAAGACAAACTACCCCCAATCCCGACGCCGGTGTCCCAACGTTGGCGTGAATTCCGTATCCAGATCCTGCCGTTCGTCGTGTTCCTGAGCATTCTGACCGGCATCGTCGTTCTCTGGAAGTCGTATGTGCAGCCGGTGGGTGTCATCGGCTATGCCGACACCAATCTGGTCAACGTCACCAGCTTGCAGGACGGCGTGATCTCGGAACTGTTCGTCGAGCGCTTCCAAAACGTGGCTTCCAACCAGGTTATTGCGATCATCGTCAATACCGACCCGGAACTGATCGAGGCCCAGGTGAAAAGCGCGCAGGCTGACATCAAGATGCTGGCAGCTCGCAATGCGGTGGACGAGCAGCGCACGGATCAGGCCTACAGGGAGTTCCAGCAGGACCTGCTCGCGCTGCGCGTGTCTCAAGCGTCGGACCAAGTCCAGGCCGTTCTGGCTACTAATGAGTACCGTCGTGTAGAGGCGCTACACAAAGCGGGAAGTGCTTCACTGTCTCAGTTGGACGCAGAAAAGGCCAGGCTCGACCGTTTTGCCGCCCTGCTCGAAGAGCGCGGCCGGCAGATTGAGGACCGACAGATAGCTTTGGCCGCTCTCGCAGAGAGGCGGAAAACCGGCGAAGGCGATCCATTCGCCGAAGGCGTGGAGAAGAAGGCCAAGGAACTGGAACTGATGCTGAAACCCAGCACACTTCGCGCCCCCATCAGCGGTATGATCAGCATGGTCCATCATGTCAGAGGAGAGCGCATTCTTCGCGGCATGCCCATCGTCTCCATCAACGATCCGGAAACGCGGCGCATCATCGCCTACGTCCGGCAGCCGGTGACGCGAGTGCCCACAACCAACGATCCTGTGACCATTACCACCCGTTCTCAGCCGAGACTGACAGTCCGCTCCCAGATTGTCCGAGTGGGCGCTCAGTTGGAGCCGATCAATCCTGCCCTGCTGGCCGCTGATTCCAAACGCATGGAAGTCGGCCTGCCCCTCGTCGTGGCAATTCCCGAAGGTATCCGCCTGGTGCCCGGGGAGTATATCGATCTCTACATCGACTACAACTCGAAGTAGCGTCGCGTTCAGACGGTTTATTCCCCGTTATCTTAAGCGTGTTGAGCGCCACGTCTGGCAAAGTTTTATTTTGCGGTCACTCCTTCGCGCGCCAACAGACGGCGTTTCCAATCCAGCCCGCCAGAGAACCCTCCCAGCCGACCGTTGGCCGCCAACACCCGATGGCACGGCACCAGCACCGGAATTGGATTCGCGCCGCAAGCGCCGCCCGTGGCGCGGGCCGCCAGTGGCTTGCCCACCTCGGCCGCGATTTGGGCGTAGGTCTTCGTTTGGCCCGGGCCAATGCGCAACAACGCCCGCCATACCTCCTGCTGAAAATTCGTGTGTCCTGACCAATCCAGCGGCGGCAACGCTTCCGGGCGTTCGCCAGCCAGAACTTGGTGGAGGGCCTGAGATGTCATCTGTTGCCAGTAGCGCTCATCGGGCGAGACGGGTGAGTCGTCGATAGTGGAACCTTTCTCAGCGCTGTGCTGACCGGGCAAATCCAGCCGTGCCAGGCCGCGTTCCGAAAAGTAGGCGGTGAAGGAGCCTTCCTTTGTTTTGATGGAGAGGCAACTGCCCATGTCAGTCGCCTTTCCAAAAGAAGATCACGGCGGCAATTCCTGCCACGATGACGACCAGTCCCAGTATCGCGATCCAGGAAACCATGGCGGCGTGTCGCGTCAATTCCGGCTGACAAATAGAGCAATCAAAGCCCACAGCAACAGGACGAGGCCAACCGCCAGCGCGATAAACCGGTTGCGCGCCACCCGCTTCTCGTAACGCAGCGGGCGCAGGCCCTGGATGCTGCCCGCTGACAGGTAATGCACCAGCTTCGGGTTTGAAGCCGCCGGCCCTCGGAAATGGTTCTTCAATCGTTCCCACGCGGAAGCCAGGTCGTCCTTGCGGACACCCAACTCGTGATGGTTCGCGGGTGTGGCCGGCTCCGAACCCGACTTGATTCGGTCCTGACCCACTTCCTCGAACACCGGCTCTTGCGTGGTCGCGGGCACGTTGGGTCCACGAGGTCTGGCCGTGGAGCGCAGCCTGGGCGACTGCGTTTGAGTAAGCGTCGATGACAGGGCGGAGACCGGCGTGTGACTGGCTGCAGGCGGAGGCGTCTCCTTTTGTTCGGCGAGTTTTTGAATCTCCGCCTCGATCGCTGCAATCTGGTCGTTCAAGACTTTGGCCCGTTCAGAGATCGGGTCCGGTTTTTTCTTGAACAAGCCCATGACACGACCGCTTCAGCGGTGCAGGAGCATCACCAGCACAATCACCGCGCCGACCAGCGCGACCGGCCAGGTCAAAGCCAGGCCCATCTTGCATAGTTCCGCGTAGCTGCGCTCGCGAAGCAGGTTTTGCGAAAAGGTGTCTTGTGGGGCGGGCGCGGCATCCGGCTGGGTGGATTCGCCGCTGAGAATCGGAAACTTGAGCCGGGCTGAGTTCCACTCCATGCGCGCGTTCTCGATGGCAGTGAGCGCGCGGGTCAGTTCCGTGTTGAAATTGTCGCGTGTCCACGATTCTTCCTGGACGGATTGTATCTTCACCAGCGCTTCGCGCAAATCGACCAGCGCCTTGGCCATCTGTTCGGCGTCCCGGCGCGCGGCAAACTCCGCTTCCTCCAGCAATCCAACGCCGCGGGTCAAATGTTGTTCCATCTCCTGCCGGCCTTTGGTGAACTCGGCCTGACGGCGGCGGGTCTCTTCAAGGTCGGCCCGTTCGCGCTCCAGTTCCTGCTGCGCGCGGCGCAGTTCAGCCAGCTTGTTGTGCATGTCGCCCACCCGCGCTTCCACTTCCTCGCGCGTGGGCGCGCGGCTGGGATCGCCCGCCATCGTGGTGGCGGACGCGGCGGCAGTGGCCGTTGCCTTGCGAGCGGACTGAAAATCGCTATCGACAAACTCCGAAGGATCATATTCCGAAGCCATGAGCGGACTCTAGTCACCGACTCTGGTGGTGTAAAGCATGGTGATACTGGCGTACGGCGGATGGGCGTATCTCGGCACTGCTACGGAGCTACACTGTAGTTTCCCTCCTCCATCAGATGGAGGAGAGGGCCAGGGGGAGGAGGCACAATTTTTTCTGAACTCACCCCTGTTCCAGCACGCTCCCCGCTCGTGCCTCGGGGGGAAAGGGAGTTTTCACGTGGCCAGATGCGCCCGTAATAGCATGAGGCACGGCACTCGCTTGACGCCTTCCAACCAGGGCTGCAACCTTCGCATTGATTGGGTTTGGAAGAGTTCAGGGCGGCGAGCGCTGATGCGTTTGCCGCCGCCGCGCAAACTCCAGCCGTGCTGGCCCTCCGTCGGCACATGGAGAGAGGAGGTGTTTTGTCTTGCACCGGCGTCAGCACTTCCGCCCGGTCGTTCTTTGCCGCCTTGCTCCGACACCTGTTCCCGGAACGCCCGCTGATCGTAGTGGCTGATGGGTTGAAAGCTCAGGAGAGCTTGCATCAGGACATATCGACCTGGATGCGATACCAGAAAGCGAACGTGGAGCCCTCAAGTGAGAAAGAACCCATTCCTTGTTCCTCAACATTCCCTCCGCAACCGCTGTTTTATCCCGCTTGGGAAACGTTGCCGCACGAAGCCAAGCTTCCTCACGCAGACGTTCTCAGCGAACGGCTCGAAACCCTCGTCGCCCTTACGCACTACGCATCCGCCCGCCCGCAACCCGCTCCGCTCGTAGTCACAAGCGTCGCTGCCCTGCTCCAACGCACCTTTCGCCCTGAAGAAATCCGCCAACGCACTCGGGCCTTCAAGAAGGGCGACCGCATCGATCCTTTCGATCTCATTGAGTGGCTCGAAGACCAGGGCTACGAATCCGAAGTGCAGGTGAACCACAAAGGCGAAATCTCTTTGCGCGGTGGCATCGTCGATGTCTTTCCGCTTACCAGCTCGTGGCCCGCGCGCCTGGAATTCTTCGGGGATGAACTGGAGTCGCTGCGTTATTTTGATCCCATCACTCAGATTTCAAAGGAAAACGTCGAGACCATAACGATTCCACCCGGGGGAGAATTGGGCATACTGAAGAAACTCGCCCAACCACCTGCCGAGCATTTACGTTCGGCCGCATCAACAGGAAGGAGGTCGCTTGCCACGCTGCTCGATCACCTTCCTCGCGAAACCATCTTCGTTCTTTGCGGCCCCGATTCGCTCGCCGAGCACGCCTCCAGCTACGCCGAGCTTGTCCCTGTAGGTGACCCGTTCTTCATCAGGTGGCAGGACTTTCAGCGCGAACTGACCGAAGTTGGAATGACCACGATCACCGTTTCCGACGGGGACGAACCTGAAACATTCCAAACTCCTCACTCGTCGCTCCTCACTCCTCGTTTCGAATCTCTTGATGCCTTCCGCCCCATCATCGACCAGGCGCCCGACCCGCAAGTGGCCGAGATGCAGCGTCGCGGGTTCTTCGCGCAACTGCACCGCTGGTTGCGGCAAGGTTACAGCGTCCACGTCTTCTGTAACAACGACGGCGAGCGGCAACGGTTCAATGAAGTGTGGGAGGAATACGGATTTGAAGAAGCGTCCCGCGAAGAACGCGAAGGTGGCGAAAAAAGAATAGCAAACGCATCAGCCTCGTTAAAACCTTCGCTGCCTTCGCCGCCGTCGCGGGGCACTCCTCCGCGTCTCGACCTTCATTTGGGCACTTTGGCGTGCGGCTTCATCTGCGAAGAGGCGAAGCTCGTCGTTCTCACGGACGCGGAGATTTTCGGCCGCTACAAGGTCCAGCGCCCGCGCCGGCTCAAGTCACCTCACGCGCAAACTTCTCGTTCGCTGCTCGACATCGACTTCGCCGATCTCGAATACGGCGATTATGTCGTGCATCTCGAACACGGCATCGGACGTTACTTTGGCTTGGAAATGATGCCGGTATCGGCTGGCACAAAGCGCTTGGAAAAAAGCGCCCCGGCTGCCGAAGCGCAACAGGAATCTCTCGTCATCGAATACGCGCCGAACGATCCCGATCAGCCTCCGCCCAGGCTGTACGTCCCGGTCAGCGAGGCTCACCTCATCAGCAAATACGTCGGAACCGGCAAGGCGCGTCCGCCGCTCGACACGCTCGGGGGCGGGCGCTGGCAGAAAACGAAAGAACAGGCCAGGCGGGCGGTGCGCGATCTTGCCAGCGAGTTGCTGTCCATCCAGGCCGCGCGCGCGTCGCAGCCCGGACACGCCTTTAAGGCCGATACGCCCTGGCAGCGCGAGTTTGAGAGCGCGTTCCTCTATGAAGAGACGCCCGACCAGTGGAAGGCGATTGTCGCCGCCAAGGCTGACATGGAAGCCCCCAAGCCAATGGACCGCCTCATTTGCGGCGACGTCGGCTATGGAAAGACCGAGGTCGCCATTCGCGCCACGTTCAAGGCCGTGATGGACGGCAGGCAGGTCGCGATTCTCGTCCCCACCACCGTCCTCGCACAGCAACACTTCAACAACTTCCGCGAGCGCATGGCTGATTACCCGATCCGCATCGAACTGCTGTCGCGATTCCGCACCGCGCGCGAGCAGAGGAAGGTCATTCAGGATCTCGCCACCGGCGCGGTGGACATCGTCATCGGAACTCACCGACTCGTGCAGGACGACATTGCCTTCAAAGACCTGGGCCTTGTGGTCATCGACGAGGAGCAACGCTTCGGCGTCCTGCACAAGGAGAAGTTCAAACTCCTGCGCAAACTCGTCGATGTGCTTACCCTCAGCGCCACGCCCATTCCACGCACGCTTTACCTCGCGCTGACCGGCGCCCGCGACATGAGCACCATCGAGACGCCGCCGCAAGACCGGCTGCCGGTCGAAACCATCGTCACCGAATACGACGAACGCGTCATCCGCGACGCCATCCAGCGCGAACTCAATCGCGGCGGCCAGGTCTTCTATTTGCACAACCGCATCTTTGACATCGACACTGTTGCGAGCCGTCTCCGCGCGCTGCTGCCCAAGGCCCGTATCGCTGTCGGTCACGGCCAGATGAACGCAGACGACCTGGAGGAAGTGATGACAAAATTTGTCAATGGCGACGTGGACGTGCTGCTCTCCACCACCATCATCGAGAGTGGCATCGACATCCCCAACGCCAACACCATCATCATCGATCGCGCCGACCGCTTTGGTCTGAGCGACCTCTACCAGCTTCGGGGACGCGTCGGCCGCTACAAACATCAGGCCTATGCTTATCTGCTTGTGCCGCGTCACGCGCGCCTGCTCACCGATGCCCGCAAGCGCATCAGTGCTATCAAGCAATACTCCACGCTCGGCAGCGGCTTCAAAATCGCAATGCGCGATCTGGAGATTCGTGGCGCGGGTAACATGCTCGGCGCGCAACAAAGCGGCCACATCACCGCCGTCGGCTTCGAGCTTTATTGTCAGTTGCTCAAGCAAAGCGTCGCCACGCTCAAGGGCGAGAAAATGAGACCACGCGTCGAGGTCCAGGTGCGATTGGATTTTCTGGCGCTCAATGCGGCTGAAGAAGGTTATCAGAACGTTGAGCGTTCAACGTTGCGTGTTCGACGATCAAAGCAGGACGACGGGGCGTTTAACATTTCGGTCCCGCGCGAAACTGTGACCTATTCCAGCAGCGATTCGGCGGCCAAACTCGAAACCCAAAACCCGAAACTCGAAAGCCGCCGCGCTTCCGCCTGTGTCCCGTTGAACTACGTTCCCGACGCCCGCCAGCGCATCGAAGTCTACCGTAAGCTCGCCGAAATTACCGACGAGGAAGGCGTAGGGCGCCTGAAAGGCGAGTTGCGCGATCGCTTCGGGCCTCTACCGCTGCCCGTCGAACTGCTCCTGCAAATCGCGCAACTCAAAGTGCTGGCGGCCGAACGCAACATCACCGTCATCGAGAGCAGGGACGGCAAGCTGATGCTGACGCGAAACAATGACTTCGTGCAGGTGGGCGGCAAGTTCCCGCGCCTGACAAAGAAAGAGCCGCGCGCCCGAGTGAACGAGATCAAACGGCTGCTCCAGACGCTCCGATAGCACGACTGTTGGACGCGCGCGCTTGCACTCTGCCACCGTTCGCCGTAGTCTCCGGCTCGTATGTTCGACGTCATTAAAACGCAGTTGGCCGACGCCGGGGAGAAGATCGCCCATTTGCGGAGGTTTCTTTGACGTCGCCAGCGTAAAGAAGCGCCTGGGCGAACTCGACGCCCTTATGGCCGCGGAAACTTTCTGGAACAACCGCGAGCAGGCCCAGAAGCTTATCGACGAGGCCGCCTCCCTCCGCAAGCGCATCGAGCCATTGTTCGATGCCGAGAAAAAGATCGAGGACCTGCAAGTAATGGTGGAGCTTTGCGAAGCCGAATCGGAAGCGTCACAGACTAAACACGCAAAGGAAATCGAAGCGGATGTCGTGCGGCTCACAAAGCACCTCGACGCCTTGGAACTAAGCGTTCTGCTCAGCGGCCCGCACGATCATCGTAATTGTATCCTCAGCATCAACGCCGGCGCGGGCGGCACCGAGGCGTGTGATTGGGCGAATATGCTTCTGAGGATGTATCAGCGCTGGTGCGAAGCCCGCGGCTGGGAAGTTGAAGTTACCGATGCGCTGCCCGGCGAGGGTGCCGGAATCAAAAGCGCCACCCTGCTCGTCACCGGCGAAAACGCCTATGGCTTTTGCAAGGCCGAACGTGGGGTGCACCGCCTTGTGCGCATCTCACCGTTCGACTCAAACAAGCGACGCCACACCAGCTTTGCCAGTGTGGACGCAATCGCGGAAATCGAGGAGGACAATTCCGAGATCGTCATTCCGCCGAATGAACTGCAAATCGACACGTATCGGTCCGGCGGCAAAGGCGGGCAGAACGTGAACAAGGTGGAGACGGCAGTGCGCATCACGCACTTGCCGACCGGGCTGGTGGCCGCGTCGCAGGCCCAGCGTTCACAAGGCCAGAACAAGGCGACCGCCATGCGCATGTTGCTCTCGAAACTCCTTGCGCAGCGGCTCGACGCAGCGAAATCCGAAATGGAGCGCTTTTACGGCGAGAAGGGAAGCGTGTCATGGGGCAACCAGATTCGCAGCTATGTCTTCCAGCCCTATCGCATGGTGAAGGATCTCCGCACCGGCGTTGAAACCAGCTACGTGCAGGGCGTAATGGACGGCGACCTCGATCCCTTCGTTAATGCATGGCTCCGCGCCGGGTGCCCGACGAAGCGAATGCAGGGCGTAAAAGATGATGAAGAGTAGCCCGACGAACATCCTCGATACCATCGTCGCTCAGAAGCGGATCGAAGTGGCGAAGTTGCCGGAGCGAACAATCACGTCAAATCTCCTGCGTGAGGCTGTGGCTCAACGTGGCTCCCGACGCGATTTCCTTGGTGCGTTGCGAAATCCGCGAAGCGGAGCTGTGGCACTGATTGCCGAGGTCAAGAAAGCCTCACCGTCGGCAGGAGTTATCTGCCATGATTTCGATCCGCTGCACATTGCGCGCGAATACGAAGCTGCGGGAGCAAGCTGCCTGTCAGTGTTGACGGATGAGAAGTTTTTCCAAGGCTCGCTCGAATACCTGAAGCAGATTCGCCAGGCGGTGAATCTGCCGCTGTTGCGGAAGGACTTCATCATCGACGAGCGGCAAATCCTGGAGGCCATCGAATGGGGTGCCGATGCCATCCTGCTCATCGTGGCGATCCTCGACGACCAACGGCTAACTCACTTTCATTCGCTCGGGGCCGCCGCAGGGCTGGCAGTCTTAGTTGAAGTCCATGACGAGGTAGAGTTGGATCGCGCTGTGGTCGCAGGGGCGCAGTTAGTCGGAGTGAATAACCGCGACTTGAAGACGTTCACGGTGGATTTGGCCACGACGGAACAACTGGCGACCAAACTCCGATCCAGCCTTGGTGGAAAGGAAAAGTTCCTGGTCGCCGAGAGCGGCATTCACACACGTTCTGACGTGGAGCGACTTCGTCGATGCGGCGCAGGTGCCATCCTTGTCGGCGAATCGCTGATGCGCGGCGCGAGCATTTCGCTCAAGACGAGGGAGCTCTTAGGATGCCGATGAAGGAAGCCGGTGAGAAGAGGCAATGTTATCGTCTCTTGGCCCACGACGATGTAGGCACAAACAGAACATTGGTATGTCCTTCGACCGTACGGCGTATGCACCAAAATTTCACCGTTTGGCCTACTGAAAGGTCTGGGTAGCTAGGGCAAATGTATCCATGCGTGTTGGACTCATCTTGCGCTGTGTAGGTCTGTTCGAAGTAGATCACAGAGTTGGTTTTGAGGTCAGGGTGCGATTTCTCGATGGACTCGACCTTGATCTGAGCTGAATAGAGCGCACCCACCTGCAACTCACGTAAGAAATTGGTTGAGGTAATTGTGGCTGTGAAAACTGCTACACTCCGTTCTGTCCGCTGCTTGTCCGTAAGAGGAATCTCGCGCGCGAGTGTCGAATAGGCGCTGAGCAGAATGATGAGGAATGTCGTGCGCATCAGCTTGCTGAAGCAAAGTTGTTTACGGTCCCGCCTCGAACGATGCCCGGCCACTGAGGTTCGTGCCCAAGTAGTGTCCCGCGGCGTAATTAGCCTTTTGCAGAACGACGCCCTTGAATGGAACCGCAGTCGTTTCGTTCGTAGGTGTGAAGCTGCCGGTAAACGAGCCCGGCGAAAGAGTGAAGGTGACGTTGAGCTTGTGCGGACTGGCGTTCGTCACTTTGCTGCTGAGGCCAAGGATTACGTCGTTGGTGTACGATGGGGTCAGGTTGCCGCCGCTGAGGATCACGACGGAGTTGCTCAGATTCAACACGGTGTTTGTCGGTCCGACAGGGGGGGTGTAGTGTGAACCAAGCAACGCCGCCTCGCTGCTGAAGCCGCCCGGATAATACTTCGCCGTTGGCAACGCGGGCTTGTTCCAGCTCAACACGCCCTCGAAATCGGTGACAGCCTGATTGGTGAACGCGGCCCAACCCAGTAACGCGCCCTTGCCACTGTAGAGCGGCGCGTAGAGCGGCCATTGGCCGGAGCGGGCAACGGGAGCTTTCGCAGAGAGTGAGGTTTTGTCCGCCAGATAGCCTTTCAACTTCACCCAGCCGTTGCTGTCCACAGAAGCGGTCCCGTAGCTGTCGCCTTCGGGCGCCAGCGTGGAGCCGGGAGATCCCAGTACGAGGAACGTGTATTTGCCGGCGAACGAGGCCGGGTTGGTTTTGCTGAAGCACGCGCGGTCGCCGGCCAGTTCCGCCATCCAAACGCCGTCGCTGACGGTTCCAGTGATTTGGTCGGAGCCGTCCAGGCTCACGGCCCAAGTGACGGTCAATGAATTGGTGCCAGTTCGGGCGATGACATTGGTGGCCTTGCCTTCCAGATTGAGTTTGCCGGTGGCTTTGGATTTCTTGCTGCCGATGCGCAGAGACGTTGTGTAGGCGCCCTTATCGGTGAGCGCGAGTGTGAACGCGCCGGAGGAGCCAAGCCGCACTTCGTTGGTTTCGTAAAACAGTCCGTTGAACGAACCTTTGCAGGCGACAAACGGATTGGTCACGAAGGTCGCGATTACTTGCAAGTTCGATCCCATCAGGAAGCTCAACTCCGGTGCTGTCCCCGACACGTCGCCCATCCAGTTCGAGAAGGCGAAGCCGGCGGTGGGAACCGCGGTCAGTTTATGCACGCGGCCAATGGGCAACTGCTGTCCATTGGTCGCGCCGGACACTGAACCCTGGCCGTTGATGGACAGACTCAGTGAACTCGGAACGGAGGCAAAGACACTGCGGGTGTTGGTGAGCGAGATATTGCCGGAAATATCGATGCTGCGGACGCTCAGAAGATTGGTGCCGGGTTGCAGGGTGACAGACGCGCTCCAGTCGTCCGTGCCGGTGGCCGAAGCAAAGCCGCCCGTGCCCACGCGATACTCGACGCTCGCGACCGTATCGTTGTCGTCCGCCGTGCCGGTGACGGTGGCGACGGAATTGGTGAGCGTGGCGTTGGCGCCGGGCGAACTGAACGCGACTGTAGGCCGAGTCAAGTCGGGGGCGCTCTGGGTCACGGCGTGGTTGCGACCGGCAATGACGAGGGTCGCGCTCCGGTTGTTTGCGCTCGTGTTCGCCGCGATGCTGTAGCCCACCGTGCCGTTACCGGTCCCGCCATTCCCAGAGGTGATGGTGATCCAGGCTGGCACATTGGCCACGCTCCATGAGCAGCCGCCAGCCGTGGTAACATCGACACTGCCGGAGCCGCCCGTCGCGCCGAACGCAGCGCTACCCGCAGAGAGTATGTAGCTGCATGTCACAGTCAGGTTGGCGTTGGCGCTGGTCGCCGAGCCGGCCGCGTTGACGACGACCACCGAGTAACTGCCAGCCTGTAGCGGCTGGACGTTATTAAGGCCAAGCGTCGGGCTGGTCGCGCCGCCGATGTTGGTGCCACCTTTGCGCCATTGATAGGTGAACGGTGCGGAACCGCTGACGCTCACGCTGAAAGTGACATTGCCGCCAGCGGTCACGCTCTGACTTTGCGGTTGTGTGGTGATGGCCGGCGCGGCGGGATTGATCGTAATGGCCACCGGCGCGGACGTCGCCATGTTGCCGCCTGTGTCAGTGGAACGCGCGGTGAGTGTGTAGTTGCCAGCCGGGGCGCTGTTCCAGGTGTACGAGTATGGTGAAGACGGGTCTTCACCCAGTTTCGTCGAGCCTTCGTAGAACTCGATCTTGGTCACGCTGTTCCCGCTGCTGGCGGTGGCACTGGCCGAAAAGAAGACATTGGCGGGCGCAGTATAGGTGGCGTTGTTGAGCGGGCTGTTCAATGTGACAGAACCGCCCGTGCTTCCGCCAGTGCCGCTGAAGTCGATGCCAGTCCTGCTCGGACCCACACTCACCGGATTGGAGAAGCCGAATGCGCTGAAGGAAAAATTCTCCTTCGTAGCGCTCACGGTATAGCTGCCGGCTGACAGGCCAGCCAACGTGTAGGTGCCATCGCTGTCGGTGTAGGCCACTTTCATGCTGGAAACCGCGACACGCACGCCTTGCCTGGGGACACCGCCTGCCGTCACCAGGCCGCTGATTTGATACGTGCCCGGACTGCCCACGGTGACGACGACAGAATCGCTGGCCACTTTCCCTTTCATGTCGCTGACTTCACAGCGCACCACGTATTCGCCCGACGAACTCCAGCTTTTGCTGGCGGCAGCGCCATTGGTGCCGAAGGTCCCATCGCCGAAATCCCAGTAGTACGCCAGCGTGTCGCCGTCGCCATCTGAAGCGGTGGCGGAGAAATCCAGTGGTGATCCAGGCGAGGTCGAAGTCGGACCGGCGTCGATGCTCACCGTGGGAGTGGCGTTGCCTCCGAACAGACCGAGATTCACCATGATGTCGAGCGACTCCGGCGTGGTGCCGTTCTTTCGCAGAGTGGTGATATGAATACCCGCCGCTCCATCGGAGAACGTGCGGCCCAGCACGAGCGCGGCATCAGTCTTGCCGTTGGGCGAGCCGGGGGTCGCGTCGAGCAAATGGCTTTTCTGGTTGCCGGTGCCGGTCCAGCGGATGCCCGCGCCGCTCATCAACCAGCGGTTGCCGGTGAACTTCTGGCGGAATTCGACCCAGTAGTTGGTGCTGGCGCTTCGGGCGATGCTCAAACCGCAGAGCATGTCGATGGAATTTGTGTCGTCGTGCGGGTAGATGCGATAAGTGCCACCGACGGTCACGTTGGTCGTTTCGCCGCCCTTGAGCCAGTTCATGTAGCGCTTGTAACGCGCGTTGAAATGGTAGGCGCCGCCGTTAGCGGAACCCATCGTGTCCTGGTTGTCGCCGTACTCTATGGACGTGCCGTTGGTGCTGAACACGCCTTCGACGCCGGTGTCCCAGAAATTCGCGTGGTTGAGTCCGTAGTTGTGCCCCAATTCATGGCCCGCCACGCCGACTGTGAAATAGCCATGAAGCCAGGATCCCGGGGCGCCCACATACCCGAGTCCCGCCCAGCCCCAGCCCGGCACATTGTCAAAGCAAATCAGGTCGTAGTTGTAGCTGCTCAACGTGTAGCCGCCGGAAGCGGCGGCGTTGCGCGCGTCTGTGCGCAATTGCACATAGGCGTCGTTGGCACCGTACCAAGCAGCCGTCTGCGGCATGCGAAACGTCGGAGTGATGACCGACCCGCTGCCGTTCAACGCGAAGCTGCTCCGTCCAAACGAAGATTCCGAATAAAAATCGTTGAGGCCACTGATCAGTGAAATGCCAATGGCGTCCGACATTGGCTCGCCCGGCACATCGGAAAAATCCACGCGGATCAAAATCAACCTCTTGTTGCCTTCAGTAGCAGGCGAGGCCGCGATTTCACCGCCGCCTCCGCCGCTGTCACCGGCGACTTCCGCCTGGATCAGTTGCTCGTTCAAGCGCAGCGCGTGAGATGGTCCGCACAGAATGTAGGTTTCACCTCCCGCGTCTGCCGCGACGGGGGTTTGGTTGGCAGTTGAGGGATTTCCGGAGATGGCGCACACCGCCTCGGACGCAGACGGCAAACGGTCGGCCGCTTCCTCTGGCTCCAGGAGACGGAGTGGATTTTCGTTCACGGCAAAAAGATTGTCCAATGCCACGCCGTTGAGCGGGACGTTCTGGCGGCTTGGTTCGCCCAAACGTCGGCCATAGACAAACGCATCATAAGTGTGGCCGTTGATGGTTGCCTTGCGGAAGGTCGAAGTAACTTCATTTTCTCTGCCGGGCCTGGCGAGCGCACCAAAAATATCAAGCGAGCCATGCCCGCTGATGCGTTCCTCGATCAGGCTGGTAACGGATTCGGGCAGTGAACGTCGCACGCTCTCCGGCACAGCGAGGACGAGCGCGCGGGCCGGGTCGGAAGAAATCAGACTGCGCAGCGCCTCGCGCCGTTCGCCCGCAAGCAGAACACCCTCTTGTTCCAGTGAGGATTTCTCGGCCGCGTTTGCGCCGCGGTAGCGGTTGGCCCACTCAGCGAAGCGCGCGAATGCAGGTTCAGGAATCGGCTCGTTCCAGCGGACATCCTGCCGGGGCGGTAGCGTGCTTGCTGAGTTGCTGTCTGCAACGGTCGTCGGGTTCGCCTGTTGCGTCGCGACGGTTGGTGGAATAAGCGGCCTTATCGGTGCCGGAATGGGTTCTGCGGGAGCCGGGCTGGCGCGCACGGCTTTCGGCGGCTCGGTATCGATCTCCAACAAACGCGCTCCAACAAAGGCGAGAAGGAGCAGAGCGATTGCTCCTACAATCCATGCGGTTCTGGCGTGCTTCACAACGTGGCGGATTTAGTTCACGGATCGCCAGCACTTCGCCGGACGCCCGCGTGTCCGCCATTTAGCTACCGAGGTGCCAAGGGTTTTTTCCAAGAATTCGGCACATGCGGATTACACGCGGTGTCCAAAGATTCCGGGGGGTGTCCTGAAACGAGACTGAACGCGGGACAAAAGGATTTTGAAAACCGGCGCGCCTTGTGGGCCAATGAACCCATGTCGATGCCTGCTTCGCTTCGAGCCGTGCAAGGTGGACTCATACTTTCCGTCGGTTGCCTCATCGGCATGTTCGCGGCAGACTCGCCGCCTCCAGCCCGGCTCTCTCGAACTAATCTCTTGCTCCATCGAACGACGGGCGGCGAGGTCTTGCCCGTGCTCAACACCAGTGACTGGCAAAAACGCCGGGTTGAAATCCTCATCGGAATGCAACGCGTGATGGGATCGTTGCCGGGCGCGGAGAAACTCTGCCCTCTAGATCCTCAAGTCGCCGAGGAAGTGGACTGCGGTGATTACGTGCGGCGTTCCGTCGTTTACGCCTCGGAGCCAGGCACAAGAGTGTCGGCCTACTTGCTGGTTCCCAAACGCGTGTTGAATCAATCAGTCAAAGCCCCAGCGGTGCTCGCGCTGCATCAGACGCACTCCGCAGGACGAAAAGTTGTCGTCGGCTTGGGCAACAGCACGAACGACGAATACGGCGTGGACCTGGCGCGGCGCGGTTTCGTGGTGCTGGCGCCGCCTTACGCGATGCTGGCGGACTACTGGCCCGACCTGAAGGCCCTTGGCTACCAGAGCGGTACCATGAAATCGATCTGGGACAACATTCGCGGACTCGATTATCTCTCCACGCTTCCATTTGTGAAAACAAATGGCTTTGGCGCCATCGGCCATTCCCTTGGCGGGCATAACGGGATTTACACGGCAGTCTTCGATAAGCGCATCACCGTCGTGGTGTCGAGTTGTGGGCTGGATTCATTCCTCGATTACTACGACAGCGATCCTCAAGTGTGGAAGCCGAAGCGCGGCTGGTGCCAGCAGCGGTACATGCCGGCACTGACCAATTATGCGGGCCGTCTTGTGGAAATCCCGTTCGATTTCCACGAACTGATCGGTGCACTCGCCCCTCGCGTCTGTCTCATCAGTGCGCCGCTGGGCGACACGAATTTCAAATGGCACAGCGTGGATGAAATCGCGAAGGCGGCACGACCGGTTTATCAACTCCACGGGGCGCTCCAAAACCTGCAAGTCGCGCATCCCGACTGCGGCCATTTGTTTCCGGTGGAGATCCGGGAGCGGGCGTATCGGCTCCTGGAAGAGAATCTCCGCTAAACGGTATTGTTCGGAGTGCGCCCCAACAGATACGGCAAGCTTTGGAGGGAAGTATCCCAGGTTCGTCCAACGTTCTCGAATTTTCGGTGGCCCTACCCAACAGTCCATCAATTAAAGCTTCAACAGCTTCTTCGCGTTTTCGTAGAAAATTTTTCGCTCGACCGTTTTGTTTGGTGCCAGCTTGCGCAGATTCAACAGAATCTGCGCGCCCTGGCAACCGGTGCCGGTGCCCAGAATATCGTCGCAGTCCGAGCCGTAGAGCAGTTTGTTCTGGTGCCGCTCGATGAACCCTGCGGCGAACTCCGGATCGCGCACGAGAAAATTCAGGCCGGAGCCCGCCGAGTGATCGCCGTACATGTTCGGGTAATCCGCCAGTAACCGGTCCGTGATGCCGCCGGGCGTCACCTTCCCGGTTGGATACAGCACTTTCTGGTCGTGCTTCGCATCGACATTGCCCCACCACGTCTGCGCATGGCCGATGAAGTTGGCCTTCGGGAACTTCTCCAGCGTCTTGTGGAAATGCTGGATGTCCGTGTTGTACACGCCGTGCTGGAAGTGCATGAGAATCGGCACGCCAAATTCCTCGGCCAGCGCGGCGATGCGTTCGATGAACCGGGAATCGGCGCCCACGCGGAACTTCTGCTCGCCGATGCCGATGGCCCCGCGTTTGAGAAATGGCCGGATGACAGCGGGGGCTTCCTCGATGTCCGCGACCTCGTTGGCGAAATACACAAACTTGTCCGGGTGCTGCTTCGCCAGGGTCACCACCGTGTCGTTCGTCCCGCATTTGGCGTCCAGGCCGTAGAACCGCCCGGCTGGCAACAATACCGTCGTCGTCACACCCATCACCTGCTGGTGCCGGATGAGTTGCTCATTGGTGCGGCCCGCGTAATTGGTGTGCTGGTGGATGTCGATGATGGGTTCGGGCGCATCGGCGGCTGGCAATGAAGGCGCCAGGGCTGCAGTGGCCAGCAGGCCGCAGGACGTGGAGATGAATTCGCGGCGGGAACAAGAATGACTGGTGGTCATAGTGTTCGTTGAGGTTGGCGGCCACACCATCGCCGCTCAATCTTAAAGTGCCAGCGGCGCCCGCGCGCACCTTGGAGGTCAGTTGCCCAATGGTGGGAAACTCGCACGGACCGCGAGCCGTCGCGCAGCGCGCCGCTCCGACGATTTGCGATGCCGCCATCGGCCTCAACCCGCTGCGACCGGGGACCGGTCGCGGTCCGCCCTTTGCGCAACTCGCGCGGAACTTGGGCTTGGATCAACTTCCCGCCATCTGCTTAATTGCGCGTGAGTTTTGCCATGACATTCAGGACGCTCATCGTTCGCAGCCTGCGCTTTCACTGGCGCGGGCATCTGGGCGTGCTGCTCGGCGCCGCGGTCGGCAGCGCTGCCCTTATCGGTGCGCTCGTCGTCGGCGATTCGGTGCGGTTGAGCCTGCGCGACCTGGCACTGCAACGTCTCGGGAACATCCAATTCGCGATGGAAACGGGCGACAGGCATTTTCGATCGGGGCTGGATAAACTGGTTGAGTCTGCAATAGCCGGGCGATTATCAGAAACTGACAGGAGATTTCGCTACATCTTCGTGCCTTCAAACGCGAGGTCTGCTACCCAGACGGTTTCTTTCCCCGTCACAGTGTCTAACCGCTTTGTGTCCCTGACGACAACCAACACCATCCCATTGAGCAGGGCCATGAGTCCGTCCTTCACGAACGAATCGGTTTGGGTTAGCGCCGTACTCAAACTGGACGCCACCGTCGCTACGCAAGGGGCCCAGTCGAGAGCAAACAAAATCCAACTGTTTGGTGTCGATCCCGCGCTCGGCCTTATCATCGGCGCAGGCGGGTTTTTCGACCTTCCCTCCGATGGCATCCTTTTGAACGAATCTCTCGCCGCGCAGTTGCGCGTCTCGATCGGGGACATCGTGACTGTTCGCACGCGCAAACCCGATGCGCTCGGCTCGGATTCCCCGCTGGCCCCTCAGGACGAAACAGCCGTGGTGCGGCGGTTGCGTGTTCACAAAATCCTTTCTGCGGCAGAGGGCGGAAACTTCAATCTGACAGCCAGCCAGGTGCCGCCCTACAACGCCTTTGTTTCTCTGGCGGACATGCAGGAAAAAGCCGGTATTCCGCTTCGCGCCAACCTGCTGGTCACCGACCAACCCGTTCGCACCTGGTGGCGCAAGCCGGAGTTTTCGTGGATGCAATGGGTTGGCGAGCGATTGCGAAGGATGAACGTGAACTTAATCCCGCCTCAGTCCCCCGTTGTCACGAACGTGCTTTCACTGGCTGAAAGCCTGGCGCTCCTGGATCGCGGGCTGGATCGGCGACTCTCTCTTTCCGACTTGCAACTCCACATCACCGCTAACAACTCGCGTAACGAAATCGAACTGCGCTCGTCGCGGATATTTTTGGATCAACCGGTTGTGGACGCCATCCTGCGTGGCGCCACCAATGGGCCTGCTGCCGACCGATTGTTCAAGGCCAAGCCGTACGGCGTGCTGACTTATCTGGTGAATCTCATCCAGCACGGCGAGCGTTCGACGCCCTATTCGATGGTAACTGCGGCAGGCTCGCCGCTCGTATCTGCAGATTTGGCAGATAACGAAATTATCATCAGC
>Ga0187893_10006739_pt1 | contig 19412 bp, 18 predicted proteins | sample MA1701074metaG_FD_139574 | JGI IMG/M metagenome (GOLD analysis project Ga0187893, IMG submission 139574) | White microbial mat communities from a basaltic lava cave in the Kipuka Kanohina Cave System on the Island of Hawaii, USA - MA170107-4 metaG ... | reverse complement strand
GCGAGCGCGTGGTATCGGAGGCGCGCCTGCGCGCGTATCGCGAAATCGCGTCGGCCGAATGGCGTTTTCTGGCGCCGCGGTCACCCGCATCCCTTGCGCACGCGCTGACGACGGAGGTCGGCGCGGTCGGCGCCACCGCGGGCCGCGTGCTCGACATGGCCGCGGCCATCGTGGTCACGAGTGTGTATGTGGCCGTTGCCCTCAGACTGGCGCCGGTCGTCGCGTTGCTGGTCATCGCGAGTGCGTCGCTGCTGGCGTGGTCCGCCCGCGGCGCCGTGATGCGTGCCCGGGTCTCAGGGGAAACCGTGGCCGGCTCGCGCCGGCGCCTGCATGCCGCGGTCCTCGAGCACGTCGCGGCGTTGAAAGCGGCCAAAGCCGCCGGCGCCACCACGCAACAGTCCCAGACGATTGCGGCGCTCTCGCACGAGTCTCAAGAAGCCATGCTCGATGCCGCCGCGGGAGATTCGACCCTCCAGCAACACCTCGAATTCGGCTCGGTGGCGCTGCTGGCGGCCATCGTCTACGTGTCCGTCAACATCATTGGCGTCGCGCCGGCGCTACTGCTGCTGCTGTTATACGTGTTCGCCCGGGTGCTGCCGCGCCTGTTGAGCATCTACCGGCACCTACAGTCGCTGGCGCAAGTCGTCGCACCGATCGACGCGCTGCGCAGGCTCGAGGCCGACTGCACCGCCGCCCGCGAGGCCGCGATGGCCACGACGCCGATTGACGTCGCACCGCTTGGCCGCGGCGTGCGTTTCGATCAGGTGTCGTTCAGCTACCTCGACCGCCCCGCCGCGCTCGACCGCGTGTCCTTCGGGATTGCAGCGGGACAGACGACGGCGATCGTCGGTGGATCGGGTTCCGGAAAGACGACGATTGCCGAACTGCTGGTCGGCCTGCTGGCTCCGATCGGTGGCCGCATCGAAGTGGACGGCGTCGAGCTGACGGGATCGCGGTTGGCATCCTGGCGCGCGCAAACGGCCTATGTGCCGCAGGATCCGTTTCTGTTCAACGCCACCGTGCGCGAGAACGTGCGCTGGCCGGCGGTGGCCGTCCCCGACGCCGAGGTCTGGGACGCGCTCGAGCGCGCCGCGGCGGCAGAGTTCGTCGCGGCTTTGCCCAATGGTCTCGACACGACGATTGGCGATCGCGGCAACCTGCTCTCCGGAGGCGAGCGGCAGCGGCTCGTCATTGCGCGGGCGCTGTTGCGTAAGCCACGACTGATTGTCTTCGACGAGGCGACCAGCGCACTCGATCCGGAGAGCGACTCGCGCATTCAACAGGCGATCGATCAGCTTCACCACCGCATCACCGTGGTCATCATCGCCCACCGGTTGTCGATGATCCGGCGCGCCGACCTCATTCACGTGCTGGATGCTGGACGACTGGTGCAGTCGGGGACGTGGGATCAGCTGCACGCCGATCGCCAGGGCCGATTTCATGCGCTCGCCGTTGCCGACCGCAGTCGCTGAGCCGCGCCTGCGCGACCTGATGCGCAAGGCCGGCGTCGGCCGGGGGCTGCTCAAGGCGCGACGGTGGACGCGCCTGATCGTTGACGGCGACTATCGCCGCTCCGAGCTCCAGTCGTGGCGCGACTATCGAGCGTTCCGCCGGCAACATGGCGCCGCACTCGGCGTGCCGCTGTTCCCGAATGGCCACCTCAGGCGGTCGCTCATTGTCAGCAAAGGCACGTTGAAGGATGCGCACGTCGAGGTTGCGCTGATCAAAGCGTTGCAGCTCGGCGGCTTTTCGTCGACCGTGCTCACTCAGCGCAGCGATCTCGAAAAGTTGTATCGACTCGCGGTTATCGACGGGGTCGTGCGCTGGGAGGGTTTCACCGATCGCCCACGACAGCAGGAAGCAGACGCCATCGTCCGGTCTGCGAGCCGCCTCGAAGACATTCTCGCTTTCGAGCACGAAGGCGCGCGCGTTGGTAAGTTTGCGTTGTCGACGACGTTTCGGACACTGCGTGAGGGCAGTATCGATCTCGGCGATCCCCGGACTCGGCAGGTGCTGCAGCAGCACCTGGCCTCCGGCATCGCCCGCGCCACCGCGGCGCATCGACTGCTCGACTCGACAACACCGGATTTAGCTGTGTTCATGGGCAACCGCTACACCGGGCAGGGCGAGCTGATGGACGTCTGCCTCGCGCGTGGCATCGACGTCATCACCTGGTTCGACGCGCATCGCAGCAGCGCGCTGATGCTGAAGCGCTATGCCGCCGGCAACCGCGATCGCCACCACGGATCGATCGGCGACGAGACCTGGTCGTGGCTGACCCGGATGCCGTGGACGGAACGGCACCGGGCGGCTCTGCGGCGCGAATTGCACGACGGCTACGCCAGCGGCGACTGGTACAGCCGTGGTGGTACGCAGGTCAACAAGACCGTCGTCGATCGCGATCGGCTGCTGCGCACACTTCGGCTCGATCCGACCAAGCCTACGGCCGTCATCTTTCCTCACATCGTGTGGGACGCGACGTTGTTCTGGGGCGCGGACCTGTTTCCGAATTACGAAGACTGGCTGGTGGCCACGGCCAAGGCGGCGTGCGCCAACGAGCGCCTCAACTGGGTGATCAAGATCCATCCAGCGCACGTGGCCAAAGCCGAGCACGACCGGTATACCGACGAGCCCGCAGAATTGGAGATTCTGCGCCGGCGCGTGGGGCCGCTCCCCGCGCACGTGACGGTAATTCCGCCCGACACCACTATTAATACGTGGTCGCTGTTCGCCATCATGCAGTGCTGTTTGACCGTCCGCGGCACGATCGGGATCGAGGCGGCGTGCATGGGCATTCGCGTCCTGACCGCCGGCACCGGACGCTACGACCATCGTGGTTTCACCGTCGATTCGGACTCACGCGAACAGTACTTGCAACGGCTGATGACGCTCGAGCGCGTTCCGGCCATGACCGACGCGGAGCGCGACCTTGCGGAACGATTCGCGTACGGCGCATTCGTGGCCAGGCCGTGGCCGTTGACGACGTGGACCATCGACCATGGCCGCGATCGCGGAGCGTCGATGACGGTGCGCATGAATGCGCGCAGCGCCGACGAGCTTCGCGCCGCCAGCGATCTGCGAGCACTAGCGCTGTGGGCTGCAGATGGTCGTCGTGAAGATTTTGTCTGGGCTGCGGGCGGGTCCGGCGATGCGTAACATCCGCAACGGCATGGTCTCGACGATTATTCCTGTCTATAACCGTCCGCGACTGCTCGTCGAGGCGGTTGACAGCGTCTTGAAGCAGACCTGCGACGCGCTCGAGATCATCATCGTCGATGACGGTTCCACCGACGAGACAGCGGCGGTCGCGGAAGCGTTGTGCGCGCAGCATCCCCAGTTCGTCCGCCTCGTGCGGCAACCGCACGCCGGGGAGATGCACAACGGCTGGCCGCGAGCCTTGAATGCCGGCATCGCGGAGAGCAGCGGTGAGTTCGTTCAGTTTCTGGATTCCGACGACCTGCTGATGCCGCCGAAGTTCGCGACGCAGGTGGCCGCGCTCCGCGGCGATCTCGAGGCAGGGATTTCCTATGCTTACGCGCGCGAGTACGCAATGGGCGATCCGCCGCCGCTCAAGCCCTGCCGCCGCACCGGCGAGACCTTCAGAACGCTGGCGCCCGCGGTGTTTTTTTGCCGGCTGTGGCCGACGCCGGCGGCGCTGTATCGGCGCGACGTCATCGAACGCAATGGTCCATTCCTGGAGATCGTGAACTCCGACTGGGAGTTTGAATGCCGCCTCGCGGTTTCCGGTGTCCGCTTGAACCATTGCCGGATGTTTCTCGCCGACGTCCGGAACACGCAGCGAATCGAAGGTCGGCGGCAGGGGAATCGCCCGCGTCGGGGCTACCCGGAGAACCTCGATGCTCACGAACGCATGCTCGCTTCGGCGCGGGCTGTCGGCGCTCCGCCGAGCGTCTTCGAACATCAAGCGCGCCTGTTCTTTGCGCTCGCACGTGACAGTGCCGCTGCGGGATTTCCGATCGAATCGCGCCGGGCCGTTGAGCAGGCCATCGCGCTGACGGACTCGTGGCCGCGCCGTCTGTCGTACCGGACGTTCGCCACGGCCGCAGGGCGACTTGGTTCGAGGCGCGCCGGCGCGGCGGTGCAGTCGGTGCGAGGGCCGCTCCTGCGCGCCGCAACCCGGGTGCGTCTGATCTACGCCCGCTGGCAGCACCGTTTACGTGTTGTCGTCGACACCGCGATGACGGTGCCGTGGCGGCAGTGGCCGTCGGCGTTCGCGCGCCTGTGGCAGTCGCGGGCGGGCGCTCGAGCCCGATCATGATCGACAGCCCTGCGCCAGCGTCGTTTGCCGTGCGTGCCGCAGCGCATGCCGGCCGCCGCATTCGCGAAGCCTGGCCTCTGACCCGCGCGCAGTTGATTCTCGGCGCGTATCGAGCGCACTACGCACGAGCACGCCGCCGCTACGGCGGTACGACGAAGGCGGTATCGGTCTACGACGTCGGCGTCGCCGTGGTTCAATCAGGTGAGGACGGCGTCATGCGGTTGCCGGCTGACTTCGGCGATCGCGTGAAAGTGGTTGCGGATGCCGCCGCGACCGCGCTCGACCGTTCCGATCTCTGTGAGTTCCATCCGCATGTCGCGGCACCGCTGCACCCATCCACGCATGTGGTGGACGAGGTCCGCAACGGAGAAGTGATCTCGATCAAGTTGCGCGAGCCATTGCGGCTCGATGGCATTGAGGCACTCTGTGAGCCGCTGATCGACCGGATCGAACAGTGCGTGTATCAATCGGCCGTCGTCGTCGATAAAGCCTACGTGTATCGCAGTGTGGTCAGCCGGCGCCAGCCGCAAGCGTCGTGGCTGTGGCATTTCGACAATCACCCGCGCGAAATCCTGAAGCTGATGATCTATCTCACCGATGTCGAGGCCGGCACCGCGCCGTTCGAATTCCTGCGCGGCGCTGATGGTCGGCCGGTCCGGGGAGAGCCGATTGGGCCGCTGGCGCGTGACGGTCGGGTGCCGCTGGCGGAGATTCAGGATCGCCTCGCTGCCGGCGCGCGGTGCGAGACGGTGATTGGGCCGCGCGGCACGGTGCTGCTCTTCGACGACAACGTGATCCACCGCGCGACTCTGGCGACCCGGCGTCACCGGGACGTCCTCGTCCTGCAACTGCGGCCGGCGTCTATCGCCACGCGGCCGCGTCTCGATCCGAAGTGGACCGGGACGTTCGGTCACGAGGACTTCCCGTCGAATCCGTGGCGATTGGCACCGCGTGTCCGAGCGCAGGCCAGTTAGACCTCAAACCACGCGGCGCTTCGCGGCAAGATTCAGGTAGAATCAACTGCACAAGAATGCCCGTCGTCGCAGAGTCGCTTGCTCAAAACCTTCGTCCACCTCTCAAGTGGGCTGGCGGGAAGCGATGGCAAGTACCGCATCTCAAGCCACTGTGGCAGCCCCTTTCGCGCCGTCGACTCGTCGAGCCCTTCTGTGGTGGTTTGGCGGTGGGGCTCGGGCTACAGCCCGAAGCCGCTCTGCTGAACGACGTGAATCCGCATCTCATCAACTTTTACCGGTGGCTGAAGAGAGGACTCAAGGTTTCCGCGGAGCTCCGGAACGATGAGGCCACGTTTTACGAGCAACGGGAAGAATTCAATTCGTTGCTGAGGGAAGGTCGGGCCGAGACCGCACAAGCCGCCAGCTTGTTCTATTACCTCAATCGCACTGGCTACAACGGGTTGTGCCGATTCAACAGCCGAGGCGAGTTTAACGTTCCGTTCGGCCAATACAAGACGATCAGCTATGTCGGAGAGTTTCACGCATATCGTGACGCGTTCGAGAACTGGGAGTTCACGGTCGGCGATTTCGGAAGTTTGAAACTGCGTAAGACGGATTTTGTCTATGCCGATCCGCCCTATGACGTCGAATTCACAGCATATTCCCAAGGCGGCTTCAACTGGGACGATCAGGTTCGAACTGCTGAAGTGTTAGCTCGACACCTGGGCCCCGTTGTCCTCGTGAATCAGGCTACTGATCGCATTAACGCTCTCTACCGACGTCTGAGTTATCAGATTGCGTTCCTTGATGCGCCACGACGCATTAGTTGCAATGGCGATCGCACACCCGCTAAGGAAATCATCGCGACGAGAAACCTGTGACGCGCAGTACTACTACTGGGGCGGTGTTGGAGGCGATGATCTTGCCAGCACTCGAGCGTGGTGGTTACCAGTGGCGCGTTCAGGTCGAAACCGGCACACGGCCTGGCGGCCGTAAACATCAAGCGGACGTTTTTGCGGTTCGCGTGAGCCGGCGGGTGCTTATCTCACTGAAGTGGCAACAAACTAGCGGCACTGCCGAACAGAAAGTTCCGTTCGAGGTGATGTGTCTAGCCGACGCCGTGCGGTCGAATGCGGCTGATACGGCTTATCTGGTGCTTGGTGGAGACGGTTGGTCGCTCAGGGACTACTACGTTTCAGGGGTCTGCGCCCTCTGCGGCCGTGACATCTGCGCCTTCCCCGCCTAGTCTGCGGCCGCCTCGGCCCACCACCAGAACCCGAGCGCCATCGTCAGCAGCACCGCGCCGATCACCACCGTTTGCACCTCGCTGATCACTCGACCTTCGACCTGCGAGAACGCCGCCTCCCACAGGGCGGTCACGTCAACCGTGATGGTGAAGAAACCCAGCGACCACGCCAGGCCGAAGCCGCCGAGGAAGATCACCAGCACCCCGGCGGCGACCGCGAGGTTGAAGCCGAGATCGACCGCGCGTTCAGCCTGCCATTTTTCCTGACCGATACGCGACATCACCGACGCCGTGAACGTGGCCGGCGGTTGCGGCACCTCGCGCGCGGCCAGCCACTGTTCGACCCGCTGCGCGTGCTCGAATCGTGCCGAGCACACCGCGCACGACGTCATATGGACGCGGTCGTCGGGCGAGGGCTCGTGTGAGCCGTCGGCAATGGCTTCGATCAACGGTTCAAGCTCGTCGCAACGCACGTCAGCGATACTCCGTTTCGAGCAAGAGCCGCAACCGCCGCTTGGCGCGATGAAGATGTGTCTTCACCGTTCCCATCGGCATATCGAGCGCCGTCGCGAGCTCTTCGTAACGCATCCCCTTCATGTAGTGCCCGTTAATCAACACCTGGTACTGAACCGGCAACGCTTCGATCGCTTTCTGCAAGCGATCCTTCATCAGCAGGTCCCCCAACGCCCGATCATCCGCCGCCGGCTGCAGCCGCGTCCGGTCCTGCCCATCGACCACCTCATCCAGCGACGCCGTCGCCAACTCGGGCCGTTCCTGCGACAGCGCGTTGATGACGATGCGATAAATCCACGTCGAGAGCTTCGATTCGCCGCGAAAGTAGGGCAGGCCCCTGTGCACTTTCAGGAAGACGTCCTGCGCCACCTCTTCGGCGCGTGCCTTATTCGGCACGCTGCGCGCGATCAGGCCGAAGACCAGCCCTTTGTACTGGTCGACGAGCTCGCGAAAAGCGGTATCGTCGCCTCGCCGGCAGCGCTCAACTAGTTCCGGCTCGGGCGTCGCCATTCGCCATCGGTGAGATTAGAGCGGCCGGTGAAGGGTTTTGTTTCACGGCCGCCGCTGAAACAATCCTGATCCGGCCGTAGTCTAATCTCCCCAGTATGGAAAACATGTGGCTCGCGGTGATGTTTTCGGCGGCCATGTTTGCGGGCGTGTTCGTGATTTTTCTTGCCCTCAGGCAACGCTCCGAAGTGCTCGAACGCCAGCATCGTGAGCGCATGGCGATGATCGAACGTGGCCACTTCCCGCCTGCAGTGCCGGTCCGCAGACACGCCTCGAGTATGGCGATGTCGATTGGCATCATCGTCGTCGGCTTTGGTCTTGGTTTGATGACCTTGATCAGCATTGCTGCCGACGAGCCGCCGGTGGGCATTGGCATTGGCGGCGCGATCGTTATCCTCGGCGCGGCGTTCATCGTCCGCAGCCTCATCGTCCGTCCGACGGAGTCCTCCTCAACATCCTTCCCACCGCCGCCAGCGCCTCGCGCAACCGACCCACCGTAGACCTCGCGACCGGATAGAATCTGAGCCGTCGCGTGACTGACAGGGCGAAGCCTTGTCCGAACACGCACTCGAGTTCCGCCAATTTCACGCGAATGGGTCGACGCCGCCCGAAGCCGCGCACCGCCGTCGCCGTTCAGCCGGCACCGCCGCAACGGCCGCTGACGATTGTGCAGATCGGCACCGCCGATCACGGCGGGGGAGCCGCAGCGGTAGCGTCGGGCCTGATGAAGGGGTCCGAACGACGCGGCCACCGCGTCTGGCACCTGGTCGGACGCAAGCACACCGGCAACCCGAATGTCCGTTTGCTGCCCGACGATGACCGGTGGCTGTTTCGCGCGGGCGGATATCTGGCGGCGCAGACGCTGCTCAAACACCTCGGCGCGCGGTGGCCCAATCGCGGGCTCGGCCTGGCTGGCCGGACGCTGCGCCTGCTGACCCATCCGCGCGCGCTCAGGGCGAAGCTCGATGGTGCTGAAGACTTCGAGTTTCCGGCGTCGGCGGGCCTGCTCGATCAATTGCCCGCGGTTCCAGATGTCGTCCACGGTCACAACCTGCAGGGCGGCTACTTCGATTTGCGCGCGCTGGCGTCGATCAGCGCGCGAGTGCCGACGGTGCTCACGCTGCACGACATGTGGCTGCTGACCGGCCACTGCGCGCATTCGCTTGGCTGCGAGCGCTGGACGATTGGCTGCGGCGCGTGTCCGGATCTCGCGCTCGATCCGCCCATCCGCCGCGATGCGACCGCCGCGAACTGGCAGCGCAAGCGCGACATCATCGAACGCAGCCGCCTGCACATCGTCACGCCGTCGGCGTGGTTGCGCGACAAGGTTGAAGCGTCGATGCTGGGCCGTCATGCGATGAGCGTGCGGGTGATCCCGAACGGCGTCGACACCGGCGTGTTTCGTCCCGCCGACCGCGTCGCGGTCCGGCGTCAGCTCGGTCTGCCGGTAAGCGAACCGATTGTTCTTCTGACGACCGGCAGCCTGGGCAGCATGTGGAAGGACGATCGAACGTTGCGCGAGGCGATGGAGCACGTTGCCGCGCAACCGGCAACGCGTGACGTACGCTTTATCGCTGTTGGACGCGATTCAGCCGTGGCCGTCCGAGGGCGGGCTATCACCCAGGCGATCCCGTATCAACACGACCCACAGATGATGGCGAAGTATTACCAGGCGGCCGATGTCTATCTGCATGCCGCGAGAGCGGACACCGCGCCGCTGGCGATTCTCGAAGCGATGGCGTGCGGCACACCGGTTGTGGCGACCGATGTTGGCGGGATTCCCGAGCAGATCAACGGGGTGACGGGTGTGCTCGTCCCTCGCGGCGCTGGAGCAGAGATGAGCCGTGCCGTCATCGGTTTGCTCACCGACCGCGAGCGGCGCCAGGTGCTTGCTTCCCTTGCGCTGAAAGCCGTTCGCGCATCCTTCACGCTGGAGCGCCAGGTGGATGCGTACATCGATACCTACTACGAGGTCGCCGGCCCATGCGGGCACGGATCAAAGCGCTGCTGAAAGCGACCCGGTTGCACCACGCGGTCGGTGCGACGAAGTACGCCGGACGGCTGGCGCTGAATGCGCAGTTCCGAAGGCTCGAGCTGCTGTCGTACTCAGAGTGGCGCGCATGGCGCAACGCGTATGGCGCGCTGCTCCGTCACCGGCTGCATCACCCTGGCTCGAACCGGCGCGCTCTAGTCGTCGGAAAGGGCACGGTGGTCGGCGCGCAGATCGAGATCGGCCTGCTGAAAGGTCTGGAGCTCGCCGGCTTCGTACCGGTCGTGTTGGGCGATCGGTCACTCGAGAAACACTACCGTCTGGCCGGAGTTTCGGAGTTTCTGCGCTGGGAGGACTTCGCCAACGAGTTGCCGCTGGCCGAAGCGCAGGCGATTGTCGAGCCGGCGACGCGCGTTGAGGACCTGCTCGGCCTGGAGCGCAACGGCGCGCGCGTCGGCAAGTTCGCCCTCTCGACGACGTTTCGATCGTTGCGAGTCGGGCGGCTGGACTTCTCGCAGCCGGGCACGCGCAGGATGCTTGCGCTGCACTTGGCCGAAGGATTGGCGCGCGCGGCTGCGGCGCCGCGGATCCTCGACGCCGCGAACGTCGAAGTGGCGCTCTTCATGGGCAACCGCTACACCGGCCAGGGCGAGCTGATGGACGCGGCGCTGCAGCGTGGCATCGACGTGCTGACATGGTTCGACGCCCACCGCAGCAGCTCGTTGATGTTGAAGCGTTACCACCTCGCCAATCGCGATCAACACCATGGGTCGATCGGCGACACGCTCTGGGAAGAGTTGCGGGCGATCCCGTGGACCGACGCGCGTCGCCGGCAGTTGCGCGCCGAGCTTTACGACAACTACGCCGCCGGCGACTGGTACAGCCGCGGCGGCACGCAGGTGAACAAAGCCATCGTCGATCGCGACCGCCTGCGAGCGGCTCTCAATCTCAATCCGGCGAAGAAGACGGCCGTGATCTTTCCGCACATCGCCTGGGATGCGACGTTGTTCTGGGGCGCGGATCTCTTCTCGAACTATGAGGACTGGCTCGTGGAAACCGTGCGCGCCGCCTGCAGGAACCCGCACCTCAACTGGGTCATCAAGATTCATCCCGCGCACGTGGCCAAAAGCGCGATGGAGCGCTACAGCGGCGAGCCGGCGGAGATGGCGGCGATCCGCGAGCAGGTTGGCCATTTGCCGGCGCACGTGGTTGTCATACCGCCCGAGACCGACATCAACACCTATTCGCTGTTTCCGATCATGGACTACTGCCTCACCGTGAGAGGCACCATCGGGATCGAGGCCGCAAGTTTTGGTATTCGCGTGCTGACCGCCGGAAGCGGCCGCTACGATCGCCGCGGCTTCACCGTCGACTCCGCCAGCGCCGACGAATACCTGGCTCGTCTGGCCACGCTGCACACCATCGGCCCGATGCCGGCCGCCGAGCGGGAGCTGGGCGAGCGGTTCGCGTACGGCGCGTTCATCGTTCGGCCGTTCATTCTCCGCAGCCTGTCGATTGACCACGAGAAGGACATCGAAGCGACCACGCGTGTGCGCATCAACGTCACCAGCGCCGACGAACTGCGCGACGCCGATGACCTCAACAGGTTTGCGGCCTGGGCCGGTGATCGATCGCGCGAGGATTTCAACGCGCCGTGTCCCGCGATTGAGCGTGAGGATCGCGAAGCGATGGCGGTGTCGTGAGCGGATCGATGCCGCTGCCGTGTCGGTTGGTCCGAAAGATCAACTTCGAATACCACAAGACGCTGCTCGAACAGGACGTCCGCCGGATCATGCGCGACGCGCAACCCGCGCCACCGGGGCACGGCCCTCGAGTGGCGGTCGCGTCGTTCGGCAGCGGTGAGTGGCACCTGGTTCTCGAGCTGCTGCTCTCGCACTCCCTTCAGCTGCGAGGCGCCTCCGCGTCGCTGTTGGTGTGCGACCTTCCGGACTTACCGATTTGCGACGAGCGCACCGCGTACTCCCGTCGTGTCGACCGATGCGATGGGTGCATCGGCGCGAAACGCCAGCTGCTCGCTGACGCCGGTATCGCGTGGCACGGTGTCGGCGCGTTGGTCCACCCATCGGCGATTTCCCGGGCGGCACAGACCGTCGCGGGGATTGCCGACCACCATCTCAGGGACCACGTCGAGCGCGGCTTTCCGCTGGGGCAGTGGCTGCACGTGTCCGGCACTCACTTCCTGCGCGGTGACGAGCGCGGCTCCGATCCGCGCAAGATCGATGTCCGGCGGCGGCTCCTCGCCACCGCGATCGTGATCGTCGAAGCCGTCGAGAAGTGGCTCGATGCTGTGCGGCCGGACATTGTCATCGCCGAGAGCGGCGCGCATTTGATGTGGCGGATCGCGCTCGAAGCGGCACGCCGGCGCGGCATCGACGTCGTCTGCCGCGAGCTGGGCAAGGGCGGCTGGGATCGGCACATCTACGCGTTGAACAGTGATGCGATGTCGCCGCCGCTCGATGCGGAGTGGGCCAGTGCCCGCAGCCAGGCGCTCACGGCCGACGAAGAGCGAGAGGTCGATCGGCTGCTCGAGAATCTGGCGGTTGATACATACGGCAGGCCAACAGGCCATCAGGCCATCAGGGTCGGCGAACGAGTGGCTGTCGCGTTCACCAATGTCACGTGGGATCTCGCGACTGCCGGGCGAGACGTGGCGTTTGAAGGCGTGTTCGACTGGCTGCGTTGCACCATCCGAGCGATCGCGAATCACCCCAACGTCCAGCTGATCGTGCGCGCGCATCCGGCGGAAGCGAATGTTCCGAACGGCGAGCGGGTCCTCGACCATGTGCGCCGGGAATGGCCCGCTGGGTTGCCCAACATCAGCCTGATCGACCCTGAGGAAGACATCAGCGCGAGAGAATTGAGCGCGGCTGCCGACGTCGTGCTTGCCTACAACAGCACGGCCGCGCTGGAGGCTGTGGTTCGCGGCCGCACAGCCGTGGTGTGCGGGCGCCCGCATTTCCGCGAGCGCGGTTTCACGATCGACGTCTCCGGTCGCGACGAGTATCGCGCGCTCCTCGACGCGTGGGCGGCCGGTGTCTCGATGTCGGCTCCGACTGATGCCGCGGCGTTGGCGCGCCGCTACTTCCATCTGTTTTTCGCGCGGTATCACGTGTCGATGGGATGGACGACGAGCCCGCTCGAGCCGCCGTATCGCTTGCTCGTGCGGTCGATCGAGGAGCTGGCCCCGGGCCGCAATCCCGCTCTCGACACGGTCTGCGCGGGCATCCTCAGTCGCCAACAGATTCTGCTGCCCAGGCAATGCGAGGTGTCATGCGCCCCGTGACGATTGGCCATCGACACGTCGGTCCCGGCCAACCCGCGTTGGTGGTGGCGGAGATAGGCATCAACCACAATGGCAGTTTGCCGATTGCGCAGCAGTTGATCGCCGCCGCCGCGGGCGCCGGCTGCCACGCGGTCAAATTCCAAAAGCGCACCGTGGAGCGGGTCTACACCGCTACCGAGCTCGCGCAACCGCGCCAGAGTCCGTTCGGTACCACCAACGCCGATCTGAAACGCGGCCTCGAATTTGGTTGGAGCGAATACGCTGCGATTGATGGCGCGTGCAGGTCCGCGGGGGTGATGTGGTTTGCGTCGTGTTGGGACACCGAGGCGCTGGCGTTCATCGAGCGCTTCGATCCGCCGTGCTACAAAATCGCGTCGCCGTGTTTGACCGACCACGCGCTGCTGGCGAGGCACCGGGAAACCGGCCGGCCGATTCTGCTGTCGACCGGTATGAGCACGCTCGAGGAGATCGACGCCGCGGTCGACCTGCTGGATCGCGACCGGCTGGTCTTGATGCACTGCACCAGCACTTACCCCAGCACGACCGACGAGCTCAACCTGAGAGCGATCGATACACTCGCGCGACGCTACGACGTGCCGGTCGGGTACTCGGGGCACGAAGTTGGACTGGCCACCACTGTGGCGGCGGCCGCGCTTGGCGCCGCGGTGATCGAGCGCCACCTGACGCTCGACCGGGCGATGTGGGGCAGCGACCAGGCGGCATCGATCGAGCCGCACGGCTTCGCCCGGCTGGTGAAAGACCTCACCGCGGTGCAACAGGCGCTCGGCGACGGGATCAAACGCGTCTACGACAGCGAGATGGCAGCGCGGCGCAAACTGCGCAAGATCGACGGCGGATCGTGAACGGCATCGGCATCATGCAGGGCCGGCTGTCGCCGGCGGGCGCGCGGCCGCAATCGTTCCCGCGTCAGTGGCAAGCCGAATTCATCTACGCGCGCGCGATCGGGTTTGATCACATCGAGTGGCTGTTGACCGCCGACGAGCTCGAGTCGAATCCGCTGTGGACCGCGCCGCAGGACGTGCTGCGCTCGGTCGAGCAATCGGGCGTGGCGGTCAGGACGCTCTGTGCGGATTGCTTCATCCAGCGCGGCCATGACGAAGCGCTGCTCGCTCGCGTGCTGGCCCGCGCGCCGGCGATTGGCGTCGAGACGGTGATCGTCCCGTGGCTCGAAGGCAACGCGGCGGACCTCCACGAAACCCGCCGGCGGTTGCGATCGCTGCACCAGTTGTCCGGCACGTCGCCGGTTCGCATCGCGATCGAAAGTGATCTACCCGCCGGGGATCTGCGAACGTCGATCGAGCAGTGCGCTTCGTCAATTGGCGTGTGCTACGACACCGGCAACGCCGCGGCTGCCGGCCACGACATCTCCGCAGACCTGCACCTCCTGGGCACTCGCGTCCTTGCCGTTCACATCAAGGATCGCAATCGAGGTGGTCCTGCCGTTCCGCTGGGGCAAGGAACCGCCGACTTCGCCGGGATCGCCGACGCGCTCGTCGCCATCGGCTATCGCGGGCCGCTGACCCTCGAGACGCCCCACACCACGGATCCGCTGCATGCCGCGCGAACGCAGCGCGGCTTCCTGGTGCAGCAGCTGGCGACCGTCACGCACTCGTGAAAATACTGATCGCCGGCCTCGGCAGCATCGGTCAGCGTCATGCGAGGAACCTGCGCGCGCTGCTGGGTGCGTCCGTCGATCTCATCGCCTATCGCACGCGCGGCTTACCACACGTGATCACCGAGTCGATGACGCTCGAAGAGGGTGACGTAGAGGAGCGCTACGGCATTCGCGCACATGATCACCTGCCACGCGCTCTTGCCGAACAGCCCGCAGCCACCATCATCTGCAATCCCTCGAGCCTGCATCTCGAAGTTGCGCGCGAGGCCCTCGATGCGGGATCGCACGTCCTGATCGAGAAGCCGCTGTCGCATTCCTGGGATGATGTGGAGCCGCTGATCGAGGTGGCCGATCGCCGCCAACTGGTCGCCGCCGTCGCCTACCAGATGCGATTTCATCCTGAACTCCATCGCGTGCGCGAGTCGCTGTGCGGTCACGCGATCGGCGAAATCCGTTCGGTGCGCGCGGTGTGGCACGAGTATCTGCCGGAGGCGCACCCGTACGAGGACTACCGGCAGTCGTACGCCGCTCGGGCCGGGCTCGGCGGCGGCGTGCTGCGTTGCTTCATTCACGAGTTCGACTATTTGTATTGGCTGTTCGGGCTGCCGGTTGACGTCTCGACCGCCGGCGGCAACACCGGCGCGCTCGACATCGATGTTGAAGACACGGCGTTCACGCGAATGCAATACAACATCGGTGGTCGCAGCGTACCAGTCGACGTCGATCTCAGTTTCGCGAAACGGGAGCGAATTCGCACGCTCGACATTACCGGGGACCGCGGATCGATCCGCGTCGACTTCAATGCTCCGCTGCCGGGTTTCGATCGCAATCAGCTGTTTCTCGACGAACTGCGCGACTTCCTGTCGGCCCTTGCCGGCGATCACGCGCCAGCGGTGCCGATTCGGCACGGCGCGCAGAGCCTGCGCATGGCGCTGGCAGCACGCGAGTCCATGCATACTGGCCGGCCAGTGAGCCTGCAGTGAGCAGCCGACGTGAGATTCTCGCTCTGATCCCCGCGCGCGGCGGGTCGAAGGGCATACCGCGGAAGAATCTCCTTCCCCTGAACGGCAAGCCGTTGATCGCCTACTCGATCGAGCAGGCACTTGCCTCCCGATTCATTACCCGGACCGTCGTCTCGACCGACGATCCCGAAATAGCGGCAGTCGCGCGGGCGAGTGGAGCCGAAGTGCCGTTCCTGCGCCCACCGGAGCTCGCCGACGATCTGTCGACCGATCTCGAGGTATTTCAGCACGCGCTCAAGACTTTGCAGGTCACCGACGGTTACGAATGCGAATGTGTCGTCCACCTGAGGCCGACTGGTCCGGTGCGGCGTGTCGAGCGAATCGACGAGGCGATCGCGATGTTTCTCGATGCCGACGCCGATTCACTGCGATCGGTGACCGCGCCGGCGCAGACCCCGTACAAGATGTGGCGCATCCGCGACGGGTTGCTCGAGCCGGTGGTCCGCGCACCCGGCGAGCGCGAGTCGTATTGTCTGCCGCGGCAAGTGTTGCCGAAGGTGTACTGGCAGAACGGCTACGTCGATATCGTGCGCCCGTCGGTGGTCCTCGATCGCGGTTTGATGTGCGGCACCCGGATCCTGCCGTTCGTGATGGACGAGCCGGTCTACGAGCTGGATTATCCCGAGAGCATTCCCCTGGTCGAAGCCGCGCTCAAACAGCTCTCCGAAGCGCCGTCCACACGCGATCGTGATGCTGTGGTCCGGCATCCCGCCTGAGATCGCGTGTCCTCTCCGCAGAACCGATTCGATCTGACCGGACGCGTCGCCGTGATCACCGGCGGGGCGGGCCTGCTTGGCGTTGAGCACGCCCGCGCCATCGCCGCCGCCGGCGGGATCCCGGTGATCGCCGACATCGATGGTGATCGGGCTACCCAGGTCGCCGCTGATCTGTCAGCCACGACCGATGTGGCTGCGATGGCGATGGCCGCTGACATCACGGTCAAAGCCGAGGTCGAGCGCCTCGCGCAGACGGTGATCGACCGCTTCGGCCGCATCGATATTCTGATCAACAACGCCGCGATGACGGTGAAAGGCGGAGGGGATCAAGCCGCCGAGTACTTCGCGGCGTTCGAAGACTATCCGCTCGAGTTGTGGGAGAAGGCGCTGAAGGTGAACCTGACGGGAGCGTTTCTCTGCTGCCAGTCGATCGGCCGGCACATGATGTCGCGCCGCAGCGGCGTGGTACTCAATATCGCGTCGGATGTTGGCAACGTCAGCCCCGATCACCGCATCTACGAAGGCGTCGTCAGCCCGCACACCGGCCGGCCGTTCAACACTCCGGCGTCCTACGCCGCCACCAAGGCCGGCATCATCAACTTCACTCGCTACCTTGCCACCTACTGGGCCCCCTACGGCATACGCGTCAATACGCTGTCGCCCGGCGGCGTATTTGCGAACCACGATCCCGCCTTCGTGCGCAACGTGTCGGAGCGCATTCCCCTGGGCCGCATGGCGCGCGCCGACGAGTACCGCGGCGCCGTCCTGTTCCTGGTCTCCGACGCCTCGTCGTACGTGACCGGCGCCAATCTGATCGCCGACGGTGGCCGCACCGCCTGGTAAGGGGTCGGGTCCATTTTTCGCCACGCCAGCCACAATTAGTAGTGGTTTTGGCAGTTGCCCAACCACTTCCTATTGGGTTCGATTGCGGAAAACGGACCCGACCCCTGGAGGATAGTGTCCCGTTTTCGAATTCCAATCGGCTGCGTTCGTTTGCGGGAGCCACGGCTCTCGGTACGGGGGCCGATCGGCCGACCAGTCCGCCGGCTTCACCACGCGCGCGCAAATCAGTAGCGGGTGTCCAGGATCGCGATGATTGCGTTCATCCGCCGTGAGCTCTTCGGCCGCCATGTTCATCTGGTAGGCGACGCGCAAAAACAGGTTGCCGTAAGTCGTCAGCGTGAAATCACGCTCGGTAAGTCCCGTCCGGCGCAGCAGATTCTCGACCTGAATCGGCGTGAATGACCAGAAGACGAACAGCGGCGTTCCCGTGCCCATATCAAGGCCGCGCTCGAAGTAGTAGTCGACGCATGTGAAGTTGACGAGCAGCACGCCGCCCGGCTTCAAGATCCGTACTGCATGGAACAACGCCGCGTCGACGTCGTAGATCAGGTGCGTCGTGAACGGCACGACGAAACAGTCGTAGCGGCCGGCTTCAATGCCGTCGGCGCGGCTGAGGTCGGCCACCACGTGAACGCCGTCGCGCGGCCGCACGTCAAGAGCCTCCGCGGTGGTCAGCGCGCCGCTTGCCATGTGCTGCAACGTCGCCGTCGATCCCACCTCGAGCCCGCGGCCGCGAATGTCCGCGCGGCAGTCGTCCAGAAACTGCTGCCAGTAGTAGCGGACCACGGCGGTGCCGCGCTGCCGGCCGCCGGCGAGCGGTTGCAGCCGTCGCAACGACTGGCCACGCCACGCCCGCACTATCGGCAACCGGCCCAGGCGCAGCGGCGCGGAGCCCATCCACGCTCGCGCGCGATGGAGCAGGCGACGGACCGGTGATGATCGGACGTCGGGCAATCCCGGTAAGTGTAGTGCTGCCCGCCGTGGTCGTCGGCGCGGCCGCGATCCGTGCTGCCATCAGGCTGGTGGCCGGCGAACAGGCATTCCTCAGCGACGGGTATACGTTCTACGCCGACATCGCGAGCAATTTCCTGGCGCGCGATGGGCTGTGTTACGCGCCCGATTCGGGATGCGCGATCCGAATGCCGCTGTATCCGGTCCTCATCGCGGCGTTTCTAGTCACCGGCGGCGTGTTCCCCTTTCTCATTCTGTTCCAATCGATCATCGGCGGGGCCATTGCAGCTCTCGCGTGGTGGATCGGCCGTGAGCTCTTCGACGCGCGAGTGGGCGTGCTGGCGGCGATCGCGGTCGCGGTGAATCCGTATGCCGTCATACACGACACGGCGATGCAAGACACGGTGGTGCTCAACGCCTTGATTGCGGCGGCGATCGCACTCTTGCTGCGATCGCGGCGATCGGAAACCGACCTGGTCCCGCTTGCAGCCGGCTTTGCGCTCGCATTTGCGGTGCTGACGTCCGCGCGGATCGCGCTGCTGGTCCCGTGTGCGCTCGCCTGGTCGCTCACCGGGAATGGCGCACGGCCCGCTCGCATTCGGCGCATGGTGCTGATCGCGGCTCCGATCCTGCTGCTGGTCGGAGGGTGGATGTGGCGGAACCACCTGCGCGTCGGCGCGCCGGTGCTGACGACGGAGGGTGGGGAAGCCTTGTTTTTCGGTAACGGCCCGCTCACGTTCCTGCATTACCCCGACCGCTCGATCGACTTGACCGCCGAGGAAACTCACCGGCTCTCGGAACTGGACTATGTGGCTCTCGAGCGGCTGCAGGGCCGCGACGTGGAGCGTGACGCGTTCTACCGCGAACTCGCCATGAACTTCATCAGGTCTCATCCCGGCGAGGTGATGGCCGGCGCCGCGCGAAAGTTGTGGATTGTGGCGAGCGGACGGCTGAGTCCGGCGCGGGACGCCGTCACGCAGCTCGTCTATCAGGTGACCTTCGTTGCGGTCCATGTGCTCGCGCTGGCCGCCGCGTGGTGGGCCCGCTCGGCACGCCATCGCGGTCATGCGCTCGTCGCCTTGCTGTTTCTCTCCTTTGCCCTGACAACGGCCGTCTTCTGGGCGCACACCAGCCACAAGTCCTACCTGGATCCGTTCCTGTTCATCTATGCTGCGTCGGTGTTGCCGATGGTGAAGCGTGCCTGACCCATGCCCGCGCATCAGCATCGTCATCCCCTCATTCAATCAGGCCGCTTACCTCGAGGCAGCGCTGCGTTCGATCGACAGCCAGCGCTATCCGAACGTGGAAGCGATCCTGATCGATGGCGGCTCGACGGACGGGACCGCCGACATCATCGCGACGCATCGCGCCGCGCTCGCCTATTCCGAATCGGCGCCTGACGCCGGCCCTGCCGACGCGCTGAATCGCGGTTTCCGCCACGCCACCGGATCG
>Ga0187893_10006738_pt1 | contig 19412 bp, 21 predicted proteins | sample MA1701074metaG_FD_139574 | JGI IMG/M metagenome (GOLD analysis project Ga0187893, IMG submission 139574) | White microbial mat communities from a basaltic lava cave in the Kipuka Kanohina Cave System on the Island of Hawaii, USA - MA170107-4 metaG ... | reverse complement strand
GGCTTGCACTTCGCGAACGCGTTCCCGAAGGTCCCCGTGCGCAAGATCGGCATCCCCGGCATCGTCAGCGTCCCGATCGGCGACGCGTCGAACGGACTCTGCGGGGGGATGGTGTTCGCCGCCCGCGACTACTTCGAGCAGGGACGCCCGCCACCCTCGAACACGACGCCCCCGAGCCGGGGCAAGCTGTTCGACTACATCGTCACACGGCTGTTCGACAGCTTCGACCTGCCATTCGGCCCGGGCAGGTACCTCGGCCTCATGAACCCCATGCTCCCCGACGACGAGAGCGTGTGGAGCCGCATCGGACTCGCGCCGCACGGTCGAGCGTGGCGGATGGTCCATCAGGAGTGGCCGAAGGTCCGCGCGGACATCGAGGCCGGTCACCCCTCGCCGCTCGGACTGGTCCGGATCAAGTCCGCCGACCCGTTCCAGCTCAAGCGCAACCATCAGGTCCTGGCGTATGGGTACGAGCACATCGGTTCGCTGCTGACGCTCCGCGTGTACGACCCGAACCGCCCCGGGGACGATGACGTCGCCATCGGGCTCGACCTGGAACACACGACGGTACCGATCGCCGCCACGCCGCCCGTGTTCGCGTTCTTCCGCGTGACGTACGCAGCGGCCGCGCCGCCGTAGCCTGAAGCGGCGAACCCGCCGTAGGTCGCATCCACTCGAGGAGATGGTCCGAACGGCCCTAACGACGTCACGCGTGGGCGACGACGATTGCGGTGTGGCAACCACCCCGACGCGCCGAGGCAGGGACGTCGAACCGAAGTTCGCCTGGAACGACGCGCTCGAGGATCTGTACGGGTCGTGGCACCGCCGCGTGGCCGCGGCCGAACGCGGACATCGGCTCATGGCCGACCGGCTGCGGCGCCGTCACCTGCTGATCGGCATCCCGGTCGTGGTGCTGACGACGCTCGTGGGGACCAGCGCGTTCGCGTCGCTCAACAACGCGCGGTCGGAGTCGATCACGACCTCCGGCATGGACTCGGACGTCGTGCTCCTGCTCGTCGGATCGATCAGCGTGCTCGCGGCCGTCCTGTCGAGCCTGCAGACGTTCCTGCGGTACGCGACACGCGCCGAGGCTCACCGCATCGCGGCGTTGCGCTACGAGACGCTCCGGCGCGAGATGGCCAAGGAGCTCACGATCCCGCGCGAGGCGCGCGGCGACCCCGACCGGGACCTCGACAACGCACGGCAGCGCATGGACCGGTACTCGAAGGAATCGCCGAACATCGGCGAGCGCCAATGGAATCGGCTCACGGCCGAGTTCCACCTGTCGACCGTGCCGCCCGATCCCCACTGGCATCCCGACCCGATGATCATCCCGGACGAGGTTCCGCAGGGAGTCGGCGATCGACGCTGACCTCGTGCTCGAGGGGGGCGGCGTCAAGGGCATCGGTCTGGTCGGCGCGTACACCGCGCTCACCGACGCCGGCTACCGGTTCCACCGGATCGCCGGCACCTCGGCGGGCGCCATCGTCGGCGCGCTGATCGCCGCCGGCATGTCGCCGGGCGACCTGCAGCGAGAGATGCGGGAGATCGACTACGGCCGCTTCGAGGACGAGGGGTTCCTCGACCACCTCACGCTCGTCGGCAAGGGGCTCTCGCTCCTGTTCGAGAAGGGGATCTACGAGGGCCGGTACCTGCGCGAATGGCTCGACGAGCGGCTGACCGCGCTCGGGGGGCGCACCTTCGCAGATCTGAAGGTCGTCGACCCCAACGGCTCGCTGCCCCCCGAGCGCTCCTACAAGCTCGTGGTGATGACCTCCGATGTCACGCGCGGACGCCTCGTTCGGCTCCCGTGGGACTACCCGCAGTACGGCCTGGACCCCGACGAGCAGCTCGTCGCCGACGCCGTCCGCGCATCGATGTCGATCCCGTTCTTCTACGAGCCGATCCGGTTCACCGGCAGGGACGCGGACGGCAACGAAGAGGTCTCGTACATGGTGGACGGCGGGATGCTGTCGAACTTCCCCGTCGAGGTCTTCGATCGCAGCGACGGGCAGGAGCCCAGGTGGCCGACGTTCGGCATCAAGCTCTCGTCACGGCCGGACGCAGCGCTTCGGCAGAAGTACGACGTGCATGGCACGTTCAGTCTCGCGCGCGCGATGGTCGGGACGATGACGAGCTTCCACGACCAGATCCACATCGACGAGCCGTCGACGCTCGCGCGGACGATGTTCGTCGACACGATGGGCGTGCGCGCGACGGACTTCGAGATCGACGAGCGGATGCAGGACCTGCTGTTCACCAGCGGCCGGCTCGCGGCCACCGAGTTCCTGCGCGAGTGGGACTTCGAGCGGTACGTCGCCGCGTACCGCCGCAACGGCGGCCTGGTCGATCTCCGCGAGCCGGGCACGCCGTGGGATCTGGAGGACTTCGACCCCGACGGCTACGAGGCCCCGCCCGCGGAGCTGGAGGAGGTGTGACGGCGTGCCCCCGCTCGGCGACTACCCCGCGCCGCCGAACGTCTCGCGCACGAGCGCCGACGACCGGGGGTGGGGCAGCGGCTGGCCCCGATGCCAGCAGGACAAGCTCGTGACCGTCACGCGCGAGGACGGTCTGCGACTGCCCGTCAACGAGGCGATCTCGCAGCTCGTCACGTTGCTGATCGACGAGACGGAGCGTCGCGGCTACGACGTCAAGGTGGGCCAGACGTGGGGCTTCGCCTGCCGGGCGATCCGAGATACGTCGACCGCGTCCAACCACTCGTGGGGCCTGGCGGTCGACATCAACGCGCCCTCGAACCCCTACCGAACCGAGTTCATCAGCGACATGCCGACCTGGCTGCCGTCGCTCTGGTGGGAGTACGGGTTCTTCTGGGGCGGCTGGTACCAGAGCGTCAAGGACCCGATGCATCTCGAGTTCCTTGGCACGCCGGGGGAGGCCGGCACCCACACGACGAGGGCCAAACGCGAGCTCGGGCGCGGGGAGCCGGTGCCGTACCCGTTCTACGGGGAAGAGTCCGAACGGGTGCAGACCGCGCAGGAACGGCTGCTGGAGCTCGGCTTCGACCCGGGGCCGATCGACGGCGACTACGGGCCGACGACGCGCGACGCGGTCGAGGCGTTCGAGCGGTCCGAGCGGCGGTTGCAGAGCCAGGCCGACGGCTACTTCGGGCCGCTCACCTGGAAGCTCCTGTTCAAGGTGCGTGCGGCCGTACCCCCAGGGCCGTAGCGCTCAGCCGACGACCTCGAAGTCGCCCCCGGCGAGCGCTACGTAGCTGTCGTCGCGCAGCAGGTACACGGTGTAGTCACCCGGCCGCAACGGCCAATCACCGGGCGAGTCGGCGTCGAACACCGCCGAGCCCTCGACCGAGCCGCCGGTGTAGAGGTAGAGGAGGAACGAGGCGCGGCTCGGATCGGCGTCGCGGCGGTAGACGCCGACCCAGTCCGCGCGGTTGCCCGGCGTGAACCGCCACGTGACCTCGATGGGTTCGCCACGCCCGTAGGTCGCAAGCGTCGTGCCGATCTCCGGCTCGCCGCCGACCGCCTGGACCCAGAATGGCGCCCGTGCGAGTTCCCCGGAGGCCGAGAGCAGGACGACCTCATAGGCCCCGGGCTGGAGTCCGACCCTCGGGATGGTCACGCGGCCCTCGTCCGGGAGCGGGTGCCCCCGCGCATCGGCGGGGTCGCCGCCGGCCGGGACGACCGCGATCGAGCCGGCGTCCGGCGCGTGGAAACGCACTTCGATGTCGTCGCCCACGGTGACGAGCCGTTGCTCCACCGAGACGATCGTCGGCGCGGGCGCCGGCTCCACCTCGAACGTCGACACCGTCGCGCGGTGGTCGGTCGGCCAAGGCGAGACCGCGATGTCGACGCCCTCGCCGCCCTCTTCGCCGACGAGCTGGCTGTCGATCGTCTCGTTCGGGCCGCCGGCGTAGACGAAGTCGATCCGGTCGGCCGCCGCACCGTTCGCATACGGGTTGTAGCCCTTGACGAACGGTCGGTTCGCGGGCCAGGTGAGCCCGGGATCCGCCACCGGATCGGGGTTGGCCTCACGGTACGAGTCGACGAGGCCCGCCTCCTCCACCGCCACGCTCGCCGGCCACGCGAGCGGGAACAGAACGTGGTCCCGGATCCCCACGGCCGCCTCGGTCCAGTCCAGGTGCGACGGTGCGTTGAAGTCCCCAATCAGGAACACCGGGACGCCCTGCGCCGCGAGCTCCGCCACCGCCTCGAGCGCGGGCGCCAGCGTCGCAACACGCTTGCGCTCCTCGACGTCCAGGATCTCTTGGGGGCCCGCGCCGTCCTCGATCAAGAACGGCCCGTAGGCGACCGACGGCAGGTGGACGTTCGCGACGGCGACGACCTCGCCGGGCGCGACCTCGACGTAGACGAACGGCCGATCACCGGGCGGTCGCAGCAGCGGGAAGCGCGACATCACCTGCGAGCGGTTGTCGAAATGCCAGCCGACCGAGCCGGCGATCGCGGGCATGTTCGCGTACCCCTCCTCGATCGCGACGATGTCGGCGCCGCTCGCCTCGATCACCTTCGGCACCGAGTCGAAGTCGACCTCGGTCCCGCCGTACTCGACGTTGAACTCCATCACCCGCAGGGTGATCGGTCCGGCGGGTGCGATCGCTCCGGTCGGCGGGGGCGCCGTGTCTTCGGGCGGCGTGGAGGTGCACGCGGCGAGCAGGAGGACGACGACCGCGACCGTCAACGAGGCTCGCTTGGCCATGGCCCGCGAATCGTACGATGCGTCGCGAGATGCCGAGGCTCGACGTGTACCTCGAGACGGGCGCGAAACGCACGTTCGCCTGCGCGGTCGACTGGCCGGGCTGGGCTCGACGGGGCAAGGACGAGGAGACCGCGATCGAGGCGTTGCTCGAGTACGGACCGCGGTACGCGGCGATGCTGCGGGGGACACGCGCGGGGTTCTCTGCGCCCCGCACTGCCACCACGGTCAAGATCGTCGAGCGCTTGCAGGGGAACGCGACCACGGACTTCGGCGCGCCCGACATCGCGACCTCGACGGACGCGGACCCGGTCGACGACGGCGAGCTCCGGCGCTTCGAGAAGATCCTGCGGGCGAGCTGGCGCGCGTTCGATGCCGCGGTCGAGGGCGCCCGCGGCACGATGCTCGCGACCGGACCTCGCGGGGGCGGCCGAACACTCGACGCGATCGTCGACCATGTCCTCGACGCCGACGGGGCGTACGTCGCGATGCTCGGCCGGAAGGCGCCGAAGGGGACCGAGCGGGAGCGCGTCGAGCGGACCCGAAGGGCGGTGGTGGACGCGCTCGGATCGGCGGTGCGCGATGGCGTGCCGCCGTCACCCCGCGGCGGGAAGCGCTGGGTCCCTCGCTACTTCGTGCGTCGCGTCGCCTGGCACGTCCTGGACCACACCTGGGAGATCGAGGACCGCGCACCTGCTGGGTAAGGTGGGAACGAGGCGATGATCCTCCCCCACGAGACCTGGTTCACGGATGCGCGTCCGCCGTTCGATTGGTCCTTCGCGTTCGAACCGGCGTCGCTCGCGCTGATCGCGGCCGCGGTCGGCATCGCGGTGGCGTGGCGGATCATCGGGGCCCGGCTCCCCCGCCCCGAGCTGCCGTTCCTGCGACCGCTCGGCCGGCTCGCGCCGTGGGTGCCCCGGCTGCTCGCGATCCACGCGGGCGTGTCGCTGCTCGCGCAGGCCGCGCGGGGCACGTACCTCGCGCCCGGCCTCGAGTTGTCCGACGACGCGTTCGGGACTGCGTTGCGGATCGTCGAGGGCATCGTCGGGGTGTGGCTCGTGAGCGGGTTCCGCATCCGGTGGGCCGCCGCGCTCGTCGTACTCGCCGGGCCGCTCGGGATGCTCGCCTACGGGTTCGTCCACGTCGCCGAGCGCATGGACCTGCTCGGGATCGCGCTGTTCCTCGCGCTCCTGCCACCCGGCCGCGACGCGTGGGGCGCCAACCACGAGGGCCCCGAGCGCATCGAGGTCGCGGTCTTCGGGCTCCGGGCGCTCACCGGCGGCTCGCTCATCCTGCTGGCGTTCACCGAGAAGCTCGCGCGTCCCGAGCTGGCGCTCGAGTTCCTCGACCGGTTCCCGGCCTTCAACGTCTTGCACTCGCTCGGGCTGAACGTCGGTGATCAGGCCTTCATCCGGATGGCCGGTTCGGTCGAGCTGCTGTTCGGGCTGCTGATCGTGTCCGGCCGGCTCCCCCAGCTCACCGTGATCGCCGCGGGGATCCCGTTCAACGCCACGCTGTTCTTCCTGGGCACCGAGGAGCTGATCGGGCACCTCCCGATCTACGGGGCCATGCTCGCGCTGCTCGTCTACGGCTCGAACCCGGAGACCGCGAAGGTGGTCAACACGTTCCCGAGCGCCCGCCGCGTGCGGCGCGAGGTCGAGCGAGCCGCGTAGGGTCTGCGCATGGCGGCTCGCAAGGAGACCCTGCAGATCGCCGGCCGCGAGGTCACGGTCTCGAACCCGGACAAGGTGTTCTTCCCGAAGACCGGACACACGAAGCTCGACCTCGTCCGGTACTACCTCGCGGTCGCCGCCGGGGCGCTGCGCGGGGTCTCGGGCAGGCCGATGGCGCTCAAGCGGTTCGTGAACGGCGCCGAGGGAGCGTTCTTCTTCCAGAAGCGTGCGCCGGCGTCCCTTCCCGACTGGATCCAGACGATCGAGCTCGCGTTCCCGTCCGGCCGAACGGCGAACGAGATCGTCGTGTCCGATGCCGCGCAGCTCGCGTGGATCGTGAACCTCGGCTGCATCGACCTGAACCCGCACCCGGTCCGCGCGGCCGACCTCGAGCACCCGGACGAGCTCCGGGTCGACCTCGACCCGGTGCCGGGGATCGAGTGGCCCCAGATCCGCGACGTCGCCTTCGTCGTGCGGGCGGTGTTGGACGATCTCGGCCTGGCGGGGTGGCCGAAGACCTCGGGCTCGCGAGGGATCCACGTCTACGCGCGGATCGAGCCGCGGTGGACGTTCCCCGAGGTGCGCCGCGCGGCGCTCGCGGTCGCGCGCGAGGTCGAACGGCGGGCGCCCGACCTCGCGACGAGCCGGTGGTGGAAGGAGGAGCGCCACGGCGTGTTCATCGACTACAACCAGAACGCGAAGGACCGCACGGTCGCTTCCGCGTACTCGGTCCGCCCCACGCCGGACGCGCGCGTGTCGGCGCCGATGCGCTGGGACGAGGTGCCCGCGTGCGACGCGTCCTCGTTCACGCTCGAGACCGTTCCCGAGCGCGTCGCGTCGATCGGCGATCCCTGGGAGGGGATCGACGAGGCGCCCGGGTCGCTCGAGGCCGCCCTGGCGCTGTCGGCCGAGCACGAGGCAGCGGGGTTCGGGGACGCGCCCTGGCCGCCCCAGTACGCGAAGGCGGCCGGCGAGCCGCCGCGCGTCCAGCCCTCGAAGCGGAGGATGGCGGGGCCCACCGAGCCCGCTGGCGTGGTCCCACCGCCCGCTCCCGGCAAGAAGGTGGGACCGACCGGCCGGCGGCGCACGAAGGCTCCGCTCATCGAGATCGCCCGCGCGGCGACCGAGAAGGAAGCTCGGGAGGGCCTCCAGCGGTGGCGCTCGCGCCACCCGGCCGTCTGGGGATACCTGCAGCCCGCCGACGTCATGGTCGACGCGATGCGCGGGCGGTCCACGACGTGGACGCGGATCCGCGTCAACCTGCGCAACGTGCCGGGGGCCGAGCGACCGGCGCAGGAGGCGCTCGAGGTCGACTACGACCCGTGGGAAGGGCAGACCTGGGAGGGCTAGGCCTGGATCACTTCCGTCGCGGTCGAGCCGCATCCCGGGCGCCCGCGCTGACAGCTCGGGCGTTCTGGCTCCGGAGGTTCCTGCTGCGGCCGTGAGGGATCGACCGTCAACGCGGCCGCCACATCCCCGAAGACCGGTGCGAACGTCTGCCCGGTGAACGGCCTCGCACCGCACGCGTAGGCCATCTCGATGTCCGGTGGTCCCGTCGGTCCCTCGAATCTGTTCCCGTCGAAGCAGTCGTTAGATCCCGTGCCGTCCCACGCGAGATCGAGTCCGCCGGTTCCTTCGATCGTGTTGGCGACCACCACCGCACCCACCCGATCGGCCAGCCGGTCGATCGAACGCGACACCAGGATGCCGTATCGAGGGTTCGAGCTCACCATTACAGAGCCCCTGACGCATCCGGTCAAACCGGTGCCGGCGGGTCCGACTAGGCTCAACACGTGGCCGAACCCCCGCCGCAGCGCAACCTCATCCTGATCCTGGCACGGAGCTTCGCCTCGCGCCTGGCGACCGCGGTGGCCCTCGTCGACGCCCAAGGCACGGTCGTCTACTTCAACGAGGCGGCCGAGCGACTGCTCGGTCAGCGCTTCGTCGAGGGCCACGGCATGACGCCGGAGGAGACCGCGAAGCTGTTCGAGCCGACCGATCTGCAGGGCAACCGGATCCCCATCCTCGAGACGCCGATCGGGATCGCGTTCGCCCGCGGGGAACCCGCGCACCAAGAGCTCACGCTGCGCGGCGCCGACGGTGTCGTTCGCGCGGTCGAGGCGACGGCGTTCCCGTTGCTCGCGCACGCCGGGGAACCGGTGGGAGCCATCTCGATCTTCTGGGAGCTTTCGGAGCGCACCTGATGAGGATCCGCGTCTGGGGATGTCGCGGCTCGATCGCCGCGCCCGGAGCGGACACCGCGCGGTACGGCGGGAACACCTCGTGCGTCGAGGTGCGCCTGGACGACGGAACGCTCCTGATCCTGGATGCGGGTACCGGCCTGCGAGCCCTCGGCCACGCCCTGCTCGAGGACCCCCCGCCGAGGATCGACCTGCTTCTGACGCACCTCCACGTCGACCACGTCGAGGGGCTCGGCGCCTTCGAACCGATCTGGCGGAGCGACACGGTGCTGCATGTCTGGGGACCCGCCTCACCGGTCGAGACCCTCGACGACCGGCTGGCGACGTACTTCTCGCCGCCGCTGTTCCCGGTAACGCTCGCCGAGGTCCCCGCGCGATGCGAGTTCCACGACGCGCCCACGGGCACGTGGCGGATCGGCGGGGCGACCGTCACGTCTCGCCAGATCCTGCACCAGGGCCCCACCGTCGGGTACCGGATCGATGCCGACGGCGCGGCGTTCGCCTACCTGACGGACCACGAGCCGGGGCTCGGCACCGACCTGGGGAGCACGCCCTCGGAGTGGATCTCGGGATCCGCGCTCGCCTATCGAGCCGACCTGCTCATCCATGACTGCCAGTACACCGACGCCGAGTACGACACGCGGTTCGGGTTCGGGCACTCCAGCGTCTCGCACGTCGCGACGTTCGCCGGACGGGCCGACGTGAGACGCCTCCAGTTGTTCCACCACGATCCGATGCACTCGGACGACGAGCTCGAATCGATCCGCGACGGCGTGCTCGAGCGCTGGGGCGTCGAGCCCGAACGCTGCGGGATAGCGACCGAGGGCGCGATCACCGAGGTCGGGGGCTGACCGAACCAGCCAGGGGCTACCAGTACCGAGCGGTGGCCATCGCGAACACGGAGAACGTGAGGAGCGCGAGGTCGACGCGTCCGAGCACGCGCATGCGTCCCTGGATCGTCTGCATCCGAGCGGCCTGCTCGGGCGTCGGTGGCCCGCCGGAGGCCTCGATCTCCTTCGCGACCTGGCCGAGCTTCTTGAGGTTCGGAGGGATGCCGACCACCCCGGCGACGAATGCCGCCGTCGCGGCGACCCCTCCGAGCGTCAACCACAGCCCGAAGCTGCTGCCGACCCAGTCGCCGAGGCTGCCGACCTGCTGCCAGTCGCTCCACCAGAGCACCCAGCCGCCGATCACGGCCACCGCGGCGACGGCGGTGATGATCTCGGGGGCCCGAGGGCGTGCGCAGTGGGCTCGATGAACAGCGTGAACAGGAACGCGGACCCCGCCCACGCGACCGCGAACACGATGTGCACGACGCGGAACACCAGCTCGAACGTCTCGACCGCGAGCATCTCCCCTCCTCGCTCGGCGAACGACGAGCATCCTAGTGTCAGTTCGGCAACCGCTGGGCGCACCTCGTATGCGCGGGTGGATCGTCGCAGCCTCCTCTCCCTCGTCCGCTTCCACGCGTGGGCGAACGACCGCATCCTGACGACGGCTGCCGGTCTTTCGGATGAGGAGTTCCGCAGAGCGTTGGTCTTGGACCACGACAGCTCGTTCCAGACGCTTCGGCACCTCGTCGACGTCGACTGGAGCTGGCGCGAGTTCTGCGTAGGGAACGACATCGGCGAGACCTACGGGTGGGACCACGGGTTCGCGCTCGACGACCTCCCCTCCATCCACGCCTTCTGCCTCGAGGAGGATCACCGCCTGCGGCGGTACGTGGAGTCCCTCGACGAGGCGGCGCTGGTGGAGTCGATGGCGATGAGCGAGGACCCGGGCGACCTGATCCCACGATGGCTGATCCTTGCCCATGTCGTGAACCACGGGACGCAGCATCGCAGCGAGCTCGCCCGCTATCTCACCGAGTGTGGCACTCGCCGGGCGACCTCGATCTCCTCGATGCCCTCGTCCTCGCGTGGCCGGGCGACGGCTGACCGACCATCGGGGAACCGCACCCGGTTACGCTCTCTCGCATGCATCGTCTCCTGCTCGACGTGTCCAGCCTCATGTACCGCGCGTTCTTCGCCTGGGGCCAGGAGCTGCGTTCGCCGGGCGGACGACCGGTCGGCGCCGTGCACGGCTACCTCGACATGGTGGTGCGCCTGCTCGTGACGCGCCGGCCCGACGAGCTGGTGCACGCGTACGACCACGAATGGCGGCCTGTGGCGCGCACGGACCTGTACGCGGGCTACAAGGCCAACCGCCCGCCCGATCCCGAGGATCTGCCCGACCAGTTCCCGATGCTCCGCCAGGTGCTCGACCTGGCCGGGATGGAGCAGGCGATGACGCGCGGATGGGAAGCCGAGGACGCGATCGGCGCGCTCTGCGCCGCCGCAGCCCCCGACGACCGCATCGAGATCGTGAGCGGCGACCGCGACCTGATCCAGTTGGTGCGTGACCCGGTGGTCAAGCTGCTGTTCACCGTTCGCGGCGTCTCGGACCTTCTCGAGCTCGACGAGGCCGGCGTGCTCGACAAGTACGGGGTGCCCGCCGCTCGCTACGCGGAGTTCGCGATCCTGCGCGGCGATGCGAGCGACGCCTTGCCGGGCGTCCGGGGCGTCGGTGAGAAGACCGCCCGCGCGCTCGTGCAGACGTACGGCTCTCTCGAGGAGATGCTCGCCGAGGCCGGCTCGGACGAGCCGAGGCCGGGGCCGATGAAGGGCAAGCCGGCGCTCCGAGCCCGCCTACGTGACGCCGCCGCGTACATCGCCACGATGCAGCAACTCGTCCCCGTCAACGCCACCGCGCCCCTGGATCGTTGGGGCGGCGAGCGCGATGACGACGCGCTGTCCGAGCTCGCCGAGGAGCTCGGCCTGCGAGGGCCGGTGAAACGCCTCCTGGCTGCGCTCGACTCGACCGCGGCGTAACGAGCGCGGCGTAGCAACCACGTCGTAGCGCACGGATCGTAGGAAGATCGGACGACGCCGCATGGCGGTTCCGGCGCAACGGTTCTGGGGAATACCCTCACCGGATAGCGGAGGGGGATGGGAGGAGCGATGCACAGACTCAGGTTGGTGCTCGCGCTCGCCATGCTGGTGACGATCGCCGTCGCGGCGCAGTCGATCCCAGCTGGAGCGCAACCGGTCTGCACACGGACCGGCAACGACAACGCCAACAACCTGCCGAGCACCAGCGGGCCGGACGTCCTGTGCGGGCGGGGCGGGAACGATCGCCTCGCCGGCAGGGGTGGGGGCGATACGTTGCTCGGCGAGGGCGGCAACGACCTGCTGGTCGGCGGCGCCGGTGGCGACACGCTCCGAGGCGGTAGCGGCGGGGACACGCTGCTCGGTGGACCAGGGGAGGACCTGCTGGTGGGCGGGGTCGGGTCCGACCTGATCGACGCGATCGGCGGCGACGCCGACAACGTTCGAGCAGGCGGAGGCATGGACGTGTGCTTCGTCGACCCGAACGATTCCGTCCGCGGCTGCGAGCGGGAGGTCTGAGGACCCTCATACACTGCGGGCGTGACCCGCCCGCTCCGCATCGGCGTGCAACTGCCGGAGGTCGAGCGCGTCGTGCGGTGGCCCGAGGTCGTCTCGATGGCTCGGGCGGCCGAGGAGGTCGGGTTCGACTCGATCTGGCTGGGCGACCATCTGCTCTATCGCGGCGATCGGCCCGAGAGCGGTCCGTGGGACGCGTGGACCCAGCTCGCGGCCCTCGCCGCCCTGACCGAGCGGGTGCGGCTCGGCCCCCTCGTCGCCTGCGCCGCGTTCCATCCCCCAGGCATCCTCGCGCGCATGGCGGCCTCGGTCAGCGAGGTGAGCGGCGGGCGGTTCACCCTCGGGATCGGCGCCGGTTGGAACGAGACCGAGTTCCGCGCGTTCGGCATCCCGTTCGACCATCGCGCCGCGAGGTTCGAGGAGGCGTTCGAGATCGTGCGCAGGCTGCTCGGAGGCGAGCGGGTCACCTTCCATGGGCGGTTCCATCACGTCGAGGACGCACTCATGCTCCCGCCCATCGAGCATCGGCCGCGTCTGATGGTCGGCTCGATGGGCAAACGCGTCCTTCGCGCCGCGCTCCCGCACGTCGACGCCTGGAACACGTGGTACACGGAGTTCGGCAACCTGCCGGATCGGTTCGCCGAGCTGAACGCTCGCATCGACGCGCTCGTGCAGGGCGCGGGGCGGGACGCGGGTGACGTGGACCGGAGTGCCTGCACCCTGGTCGTGCTCGATCGTGACGCCGGCGAACGCACGGTAGACGACGGCGTTGTGCCGCTCGAGGGCACGCCGGAGGCCATCGCAGCCGGGCTGCACGCCCTCGCCGCGGCAGGAGCCGACGAGGCGATCGTGGTCCTGGTCCCGATCAACGAGCGCTCGATCCGCGACCTCGGTGAGGTCCTGTCGCTCCTCGACGGATGAGGTGCGGCTGGCGGCGGCCGACGCTCGCGCTGATCGCAGCCCTCGCGATGCTCGCCGCGGCCTGCTCCAGCTCGTCGGCCGCGCCGGAGCCAACGGACCCGCCCGAGCCGAGCCCTTCGGTCGCCGAACCCTCCCTCGCCGCCCCCGAGGGGGTCGTCGAGGCGAACTCCGGCCCGGTCGAGGAGGTGACGGTCGACGGGATCGTCGACCACCTCGAGGCGCTCCAGGCGATCGCCGACGAGCACGGCGGCACGCGGGTCTCGGGTTCGCCGGGCTACGATGCATCGGTCCGCTACGTCGCCGACGTCCTGCGCGCGACGGGATACGAGGTCGGTCTCGTCTCGACCGAGGTCCCGGTGTTCGAGCTCGAGGGGCCGACGGTGTTCGAGCGGACCTCGCCGGATCCCCAGGCCTGGCTGGACGGCGTCGACTTCCGGTCGATGCTGTTCTCCCCGAGCGGCGACGTGCGTGGGCGGGTGGCGTTCGCCGGGACCGGATGCTCGGTCTCGGACTTCGACGGCTTCCCGGCGGGCGACGTCGCGCTCGTCACGCCGGGCGACTGCTTCCGCCGCGACCAGGTCCGGCTGGCGCAGGGAGCCGAGGCCGCCGCGGTGATCGGCGTCGGCCGCACCGGGACCGGGGCGCCGCTGCGACCGACGCTCATCTACCCCGAGGGCCTGTCGGTCCCCGCGATCTCGGTGACCTCCGATCTCGGCGCCGAGATCGAGGAGGGCTGGGTCGTGCACATCCGGGTTCGAGCATCGACGCACTACGAGGACGTCGAGAGCGTGATCGCCGATCTGCCCGGCGGCAGGGGCGGCGTCGTGATGCTCGGCGGCCATCTGGACTCGGCGCTGGACGGGCCGGGCCTGAACGACAACGGGTCCGGCACGGCGTTGCTGCTCGAGACCGCGCGGTGGCTCGCGGCCGCGCAGCCGGAGACGGCGGTGCGCTTCGCGTTCTGGGCCGGCGAGGAGGAGGGGCTGTGGGGCTCGTGGGAGTACGCCCACCAGCTCACCTCAGAGCAGCGCGACGCGATCGAGGTCTACATCAACATGGACATGATCGCCTCGCCGAACTTCGTGACGTACGTCTACGAGTCCGACCCCGGCGTGGCCGTCAGCGACCTCGTGGAGCGGTTGTTCATCGAGACGCTCGACGACGCGGGCGCTGCGAGCGAGGTCCTGAACCTCCACGGCGCGTCGGATCACGCAGCGTTCGCGGACGTCGGCGTGGCGACGGGCGGGCTGTACTCGGGATCGCAGGAGATCAAGACCGACGAGCAGGCGCGCGCGTTCGGCGGGACGGCCGGCGAGCCCCTGGACGCCTGCTACCACCAGCCTTGCGACAGGCTGGACCGCGTGAGCCGAACCGCGCTCCGGGTCCATCTCGCCGCGTTCGTCGAGGTCGTGTCGGCGCTGCTGCTCACGTAGCGGGAACGCTCGCGAGCAGCTCTTCCGCCTCAGGGACGAACCGCTGAGCGTCGCACTCGAGCAGCAGGTCACGAGCGCGCTCGAACGTCGGCCGCGCGTCCTCCCCCGCCCGCTGCTGCGCGCGTCCGAGGTCGAGCAGACACCGGGCGAGGTCCACCTTCTTGTGCATCGCCTCGAACCTGCCGGCCGCGTCCCGAAGGATCGAGACGGCCTCGCGCGAATCCTCGGCCGCGAGCCCGCCGATCGCGGCGGCGCACGCCGCGGCGTACGGCGAGACCTCGCCGAGCGATCACCCGCGGCACGGGCCCAGCGGTACCCGTTCGACTCGAGCTCCACTCGGTCCATGCCGGTGTCGCCGAGCTCGTCGAGGTAGCGGAGCGCCTCGACCGAGTGGCTCGCGAGCAGCTCCGCGATCTCGTCGGCCCGGTCGCCGGCCCGCTCGGCCGCCCAGCGGGCGACGCCCGCGTGCTTCTCGGCGCGCAGCGACTTGGGGAGCGAGTCGTACGCGCCGTCGCGGATCAGGTTGTGGCGGACCCGAACTCGGCCTCGCCCGAGAAGCTCGACGGCTCGTGCGGCACGACGAGCTCCTTGACGCGCAGCCGCCCGAGCGCGTCGCGGACCTCGGCGGGATCGCGCCCGGACAGGTTCGCGACCGAGCCCGTCCAGAAGACCCGGCCGACCACCGCGGCGTCCTGGAGCAGGGACTTCTCGTCGTCGGGCAGCGCGTCCAGCCGCGCGGCGATCAGTCCCTGGATCGAGCGTGGAAGCTCGACCTCCTCGACGCGGCGGGCGATCTCCCACCTCGAGGCGTCGGTCGCGCGCAGCACGCCCTCGTCGATCAGCGTCCGGACGATCTCCTCGGTGTACAGCGGGTTGCCCTCGCTGCGCTCGACGATCAGGCGCCGGAGCTCGTCGGAGAGCTCCCCGGGCAGCAGGTCGTCGATCATCGCGAACGCCTCGTCCTCGGTGAGCGGGTCGAGGTAGATCGACGCGGCGTTGCGCTTGCCCCCGCCCCACATCGGTCGCACGTCGAACAGCTCCGGGCGCGCAAGGGTGAGGAGCAGGATCGGACCCTGCGCCCAGTCGGCGACGTGCTCGATGAAGTCGAGCAGGCCCGAGTCGGCCCAGTGGACGTCCTCCAGCACGAGGGCGAGCGGATATCGCGCGGCCATGCGTTCGAGGAAACGGCGCCAGGCCTCGAACAGCTCCTCGCGCGCGAACGAGCGCGAGGTGTCGCTCGCGACGAGCGCGCGGATCTCCGCGGCGACCTCGGTGTCCCCGAACAGCTCGACCACGGCGGCATCGGCCTTGCTCCCCGCCACCTCCGCCGGGTCGTCCTCGAGGATCTCGCACTGCGCCTTGATCGCGTCGGCGAGCGCCGAGTACGAGGTGTTGCCGTACGCGAGGCATCGCCCGGTGCGCCAGTAGACGAAGTCGGGACGTCCCTCGACGTCGTTCAGGAGCTCGTGCGCCAGACGCGACTTCCCGACACCGGCGGTGCCCACGACCGTGACGAGCGCCGGGCGGCCTTCGGACTCGACGCGGTGCAGCGTCTGCTTCAGGACCGTGAGCTCCTCGTCCCGGCCGATCAGCCGGGCCTCGAGCCCCAGCGACGGACGCTCGCCGCGCCGGCGCGCCTTGATGCGCAGTGCGTCCCAGGCCGGGACGGGCTCGGCCTTGCCTTTCAACTCGAGCGGCGCGAGCTCGCGGTAGTCGATGATCTCCTTCGTTGTCGCATACACGGCCGGGCCGACGACGACGTGGCCGGGATCGGCAGCGGTCTGCAGCCGCGCCGCGGTGTTCACGGCGTCGCCCGTCAGCATCCGGTCGCGGGGTCCGCTCGCGCGCTCGAGGTCGACGAGCACCTCGCCGGCCTCGACCCCGATCCGCATCGCGAGCTGCGGGCGCCCCTCGGCCGCGAACCCGCGGTTCAACTCCGACAGGACGGCCTGCATCTCCAGGCCGGTTCGCACCGCGCGCTCGGGATCGTCCTCGTGCGCCTTGGGGACGCCGAACACCGCGAGGACCGCGTCGCCCATGAACTTCTCGAGCAGCCCGCCGTACCGCTCGACCTCCTCTGCGAGACGATCGAACGCGCGGCCGACCACGGATTGCACCACCTCGGGATCCTCGTGCTCGGCCAGCGAGGTCGAGCCCACCAGGTCGGCGAACAGCGCCGTCGCGAACTTGCGTTCCTTCCGGCGGGTCTCCGCGACGGCGAGCGGCGTTCCGCAGTTCAGGCAGAACCGGGCCTGCTCCGGGTTCTCGGTCGCGCAGGTCGGGCATCGCATGGCGTCGTACAGGGTAGGGCGTGCGAGGATGCCCGGCATGACGGCGGGACCGGGCCCGCTCGCGCTGGTCGGTGGGGACGAGTTCGGGCCGGGGAACGAGCCGATCGACGAGCTGCTCGTCGCGGCGGCGGAGGGTGGGCCGGCGTTCGTCCTGGCGACGGCGGCCGCCCGCCAGGGTCCCGGAGCCGCGGTCGCGAACGCGACGCGCTGGTTCGGCGCGATCGGGCTCGACGTCGTGGAGCTGCCGGCTACGAAGCGTTCGCACGCGACCTCGGCGTCGAACGCAGAACGCGCCCCAGCCGGCCGGTTCTTCTATCTGGTCGGCGGGGACCCCGGGCTCGTGCCGAAGACGCTCGCGGACACACCGCTCTGGGAGGCGATCGTCGATGCGTGGCGTGCCGGCGCCGTGCTCGCCGGTTCGTCGGCCGGCGCGATGGCGCTCTGCGAGTGGACCCTGGTTCGCGAGCGGATGCCGGGGGACGACCGCAGGCGGTACCTGCCGGCCCTCGGCGTCGTCCGCGGGGTCGCCGTGCTCCCCCATTTCGAAACGTTCGGTCATCGGTGGGTGGACAGCGCGATCGCGGCCGCGCCGCGAGACGACGTCCTGCTGCTCGGACCTGATGAGCGGACGGCCGCGGTCTGGCAGGACGGTTCGTGGCGCGCGCTCGGGGCAGGCGGCGTGACGGTGATCGCACACGGCGAGCGGCGTCGGTTCGAGTCGGGCGAAGCGATCGACGGTCTCCCGCAGCCCGACGTGGACGCCCCGCCGAGCTAGGACGTGGTGTGCTTCACGATGCAGGTGAGCGTTCGCGTCAGGCCGGGGATCATCTGGATGTCGCTCAGCATCGCTCCGAGGGCATCCATGTCCGGGACCTCCGCACGCGCGATCAGATCGTAGGGGCCGGTCACCGACTGCACGAGCCGGACGCCGCTGACGGCGCCGATCTCGTTGGTCACCTTCGACGCCGAGCCCGCGTCGGTCTGGACCAGGATGTAGGCCCTGAGCATCTCCCCCTCCTCGTCCGCGAGCGACCATGGTGACGGCCGGTCCCCGCAGATGCAACCCCGCTAGCGCGGTAGGACGACCGGGGTCCGCGGCGATCCCGATCGAGCCGACGCGATCGCGTCGCGGGTCCGCTCGAGCGGGAAGGTCGAGATGTCCGTCCTCAGCGGGATCTCCGGGGCGAGCGCGAGGAGCTCGATGCCGTCGCGCCGGGTGAGGTTGGCCACCGAGCGCAGCACCCGCTCGCCCCACAGCAGCTCGTAGGGGAACGACGGGATGTCCGTCATGTGGATCTCGGCACAGACGACCGAGCCGCCCGGCGAGACCGCTCGGAGCGCAAGCGGGACGAGGTCGCCGACCGCCGCGAACACGATCGCGGCGTCGAGCGGCTCGGGCGGCGCGTCGATCGAACCCCCGGCCCACGCACAGCCGCGTTCGAGCGCGAGGAGTTGGGTTCGAGCGTCGCCCGGGCGCGTGAACGCGAAGACCCGGCGTCCCTCGTGGAGCGCGACCTGCGTCACGAGTCGGGCCGCGTTGCCGAACCCGAACAGGCCGACCCGCTCGGCGTCGCCGGCGAGCCGCAGCGCCCGGTAGCCGATCGAACCGGCGCAGAGCAGCGGCGCGGCATCGACGGGGTCAAAGCCTTCGGGGATCGGCAGGCAGAACCTCGCGTCCGCGACCATCCGCTCCGCGAACCCGCCGTCGAGCTGGTAGCCCGTGAAGCGCGCGTCGGCGCACAGGTTCTCGCGACCGCTCGAGCAATACCGGCATGCGCCGCAGGTCCATCCGAGCCACGGGACACCCACCACCTGCCCCGCCGCGATCTCCGCGCCGACTCCCGCCCCGACGACCGTACCGACGACCTGGTGTCCCGGCACGAGCGGCAGCTTCGGCTCGCGCAGCTCGCCGTCGAGGATGTGCAGGTCGGTCCGGCAGACCGCGCACGCCGCGACCTCGATCAGGAGCTGCCCCTCCGCGGGCTCGGGCTCGGCGACCTCGCGCAGCTCGAGCGTCGAGCCGGGCGCCTCGACCACCATCGCGCGCACGGACGAACGCTACCCGGCGGCGATGCGTTCCACGAGCGCGCGCTGCTCCGCGTCGAACCACGGGGGCTCGCCGGCTCCCGCGTTCGAGTCCACATGATCGGCGCTCGAGGTCGCCGGGATCACGACGTGCACGCGTGGATCGGAAAGCGTCCACTTAAGGAGCGCCTGCGTCCAGTTCTCGACCCCGAGCGCATGCAGCTCGCCGGGATCGCGAGGTCCTCGCCGCAGCAGGGCGCCCTCGGCGAACGGCCGGTTCACGATGACGCCGAGCCCGAGCTCCTCGGCGAGCGGCAGCACGGTCTGCTCGGCTCGGCGCTCGATCGGGTTGTACGGGATCTGCACGCACCCGATGCGTCCCGATCGCATCACCGTGACGAGCTCGTCGAGCGCGTCCTGCCGGTAGTGCGTCGCGCCGAGCACGACGATCCGACCCTCCTCGCGCTCGTGGTCGAGCCACTCCAGGTGCTCGCGCCAGGCGACCAGGTTGTGGATCTGCTCGATCTCGATGCGCCCACCGTACAGCCCGAGCTGCTCGGCGAGCTGCGCACGCCCCTGTTGGACCGAGCGCGCCCAGATCTTCGTCGCGACGACGGTCCCGTCCCGCGCCCCGGTCGGGCCGAGCGAGCGCGAGAGGACGCCCTGCGCTCGCCCGTACATCGGCGAGGAGTCGACGACGCGCGTCCCCGCGCCGAACGCAGCCTCGATCACCGAG
>Ga0187893_10006737_pt1 | contig 19413 bp, 17 predicted proteins | sample MA1701074metaG_FD_139574 | JGI IMG/M metagenome (GOLD analysis project Ga0187893, IMG submission 139574) | White microbial mat communities from a basaltic lava cave in the Kipuka Kanohina Cave System on the Island of Hawaii, USA - MA170107-4 metaG ... | reverse complement strand
TCTGTAGACTTGGTGGTGCGTCATCTGGTAAATCGGAGCAGGTCTCGAAAAAGTCGAATAAAACATAGAAATTATCGAGGGTCGCCTACTTGATTTCTAATGTGACATTGCCGAGGTAGTTACTTCCAGTTTTCAGTTTCAAGCTCCGGCTGGAGACTGAAAACTGGAAACTGGAAACTGTTGCTCGTCGCGACTGAAAATTTGTTTCGCTCTTCAAGCTTTGTGATTGCATTTTAGATCAGGCTTTCCTATAATCGGCGACGTTTGACGAACCCTCGTTTTGAAATGACTGCAAAAGACTGATGTCGACAGAATCAGCAAACATCAATCTGGCTCCGTGCGCGGACTGCGGAGGGACGGGCTGGGAGCTTGTCGAAGGCAAGGGCGTTCGCCCGTGTCGCTGCAAGCGAGCCGTGCGCGGCGACTTCCTTCTTCAACAATCTCGCATCCCCACCCGGTTCGCTTCCTGCACCTTCGAGAACTTCAATCCGCATTGTATGTCGTTGAGCCGCGCGCTGATGACCTCGAAAAAATTCGTCGATGAATACCCCATCGTAGATGTCGGATTGCTTTATCTCGGAAGCTGCGGAGTGGGCAAGACTCATCTGGCCGTGTCGGTTCTCAGAGAACTCATCAAGAAAGGCATAGCCGGACTCTTTTACGACTTCCGCGATCTGCTCAAAGAGATTCAGGATTCTTACAACCCGAACACTCGCAACTCGGAGTTGAAAATCCTCTCTCCCGTATTCGATGCCGAAGTTCTGGTTCTCGACGAACTGGGCGCGAGCAAGCCTACCGAGTGGGTTCAGGAAACGATGACCCACATCATCAACAAGCGATACAACGAGCGCAAGATAACCATATTCACTTCCAATTACCTCGACATCACCCTCGGCTCTGCCTACGATGAAACCCTCACCGACCGCGTCGGCGTCAGACTTCGCTCGCGACTCCACGAGATGTGCAGACTCGTTCCGATGGAAGCCGACGATTATCGCGAGATGATCAAGAACCGTCGAGGAGGCCGCTTCACCTCCTGAAACTTGAATGTCGAGTCGCGGCTCATTATACTCACCCGCTATGTCTGATTCCGATATAACTGTAAGAGAATGCGTTTCGATAGAAGACTTCAACCAGTGTATAGAACTTGAGCGCGCCGTCTGGCGGGATGATGATATCGATATAATGCCCATCCGTCTTTATATGATCTCGAAAGCCTGCAACGCGCCTACTATCGGCGCTTTCGATTCGTCGAATCGATTGATCGGCTTCGTTCATACGATGCTCGCCCTTGTCGAGCGACAGGTAGTTTATCATTCGCACATGGCCGCAGTCCGCGAAGACCTGCGCCATCGCGATATCGGCTATCAGATCAAGCTCGTCCAGCGACGACTGGCAATCGAAGCAGGCATCCCGCTCATCATCTGGACGTTCGATCCGCTGCAATCGCGCAACGCTCACTTCAACATAAACAAACTGGGCGCAGTCATTCGCCGCTATGAAGAGAATTACTATGGCGAAGGAGCCTCGACCGTATTCGATCCCGGCGTGCCGTCGGATCGTATATTCGCCGAATGGTGGGTGAGGTCTCCTCACGTCGCATCAGTGCTTGAAGGCGCGCGACCAAAATTTGAAGAGGGCCAGTTTGTCACTATTCCTTACGACATCAATACGGTTCGCCAGCAGTCGGTGGAAGAACATCTCAGTTGGCGGCTCCGTGCGCGCGAGGATTTTCAAAACAAATTGGGGTGCGGCCCGATAGTTCGCGGCTTCGTCTCTAACGGCGATGGAAGCGAGAGCCGCTACCTTCTCGGCCCTGATGAAGAGCAGTTCAGTTTCGCGGCTTATCAGGGCCTGAACGTCTGAATTCATAGAGAGCGATCATGGGATTACAACTAGAAAAAATCGAATTGAGAGAAATCGAACTGCCGCTTCGCCATCCGTTCGAGACGAGTTTCGGGCGGACTACAAGGCGGCGAATCATGATAATTCGCGCTTTCGACAAACGAGGCGCGGTCGGATACGGCGAATGCACCGCGCCGGAAGACCCTTTCTTCAATCACGAAACCATCGATACGGCGTGGATGATCGTCACTCGTTTCGTCGCCCCCTTGCTTGCCGCCTCGAAGATTGAAAAAGCCGATGAGGTCAGCCAATCGCTTGCGCGCATACGCGGCAATCGCATGGCTAAGGGAGGAGTCGAGACGGCTATCTGGGATTTGGAAGCGAAAATAGCCAACCGCCCGCTGTGGCAACATCTCGGCGGCACTCAGGAAGACGTAGTCTGCGGCGTTTCGATAGGGCTTCAGGAATCGATTGAAAAGCTGATCGAGAAAGTCACCGTGGAAGTCGAAAGCGGCTATCAGCGAATCAAACTCAAGATCAAGCCGGGGCGAGACGTTGAGTTGGTGAAAGCCATCCGCGCGAAATATCCTTCGATCAGGTTGAGCGTCGATGCAAACTCGGCCTACACGCTCGACGATATCGCGGTGATGAAAGAGCTTGATCGATACAATCTGCTGATGATCGAACAGCCCCTGACGGCGGGCGATTTGGCGGATCACGCGAAACTTCAACGCGAGATAAGGACAGCAATCTGTCTCGATGAATCGATCACGACTTTGATGGATGCGCGTCACGCTCTGGAGCTTGAGTCATGCCGAATAATAAACATCAAACTCGGTCGCGTGGGCGGACACTCGGAAGCGCGCTTGATTCAGAAATACGCGATGGACAGACAGGTGCCTGTCTGGTGCGGCGGCATGCTCGAATCAGGCGTTGGCCGCGCGCATAACATAGCGATGTCTACGCACGCGGGATTCACTCTTCCGGGCGACGTGTCGGCCTCGAAAAGGTATTGGGAGGAAGATATCATCGAGCCGCCCGTGACCGTTAGTGAGCGCGGCACGATCAAAGCGCCCTCCGCCCCCGGCATCGGTTTTGAGGTCGATGAGAAGCGAATCGAATCTTTGCTGGTGAGACGCGAGGAAGTGGGACTGGTATAGAAGTCAGGAGTCAGAAGCCAGAAGTCAGAGTCGCACATTCTGACTCCTGGCTTCTGACTCCTGACTTCTCCCAACGGAGAGCTAATGTCTGAATTCGAGGGAAGAGCAGCGATAGTGACGGGCGGAACGCGCGGGATAGGTCGCGCGATAGTCAAAGAGCTTGCTAGTCGCGGGGCGAAGGTCGCTTTCAATTATACGAAAAGTCGCGAGCAGGCCGACGCGCTCACGGAAGAGATCAAAAGCGCAGGCGGGCAGGCGCTCGCCTTTCAGGCCGACGTGACCGATACGGCGGCGGCTGAAAATATGGTCAAGACGGTCAAGACCGAATTCGGGTCTGTGGATTATCTCGTCAATAACGCGGGCGTGACGCGCGACAAACTCATAATGATGATGAGCGAAGAGGATTGGGATACGGTCATCGATACCAATCTCAAAGGCTTGTTCAACGTGACCAAACCGACGGTTTCCATCATGGTTCGCCAGCGTCGCGGCGCGATTTTGAATATCTCATCCATAAGCGGCGTGGTCGGGATGGCGGGGCAGACGAATTACTCTGCATCGAAAGCGGGAGTGATCGGGTTCACGAAGGCGCTGGCCAAAGAAATAGCCAAGCGCAACGTAACGGTCAATGCGCTGGCGCTGGGGTTGATAGAAACTGAAATGACGGCGGCTCTCGCCGAAGAGTATCGCCAACGAATGATCGAGCAGATTCCGCTTGGCCGCTACGGAAAGGCTGAAGAAGCGGCTCGAATAGCAGTCTTTCTGCTTTCGGATGACGCGCGCTACATAACGGGTCAGGTCATTCAGGCAGACGGCGGCCTTGCTATGTAATCACGCTGAAAATTTCGAGTCAGGCGTTCAGGCTCCCTCAATCTGACTTCTGACTTCTGACTTCTGACTTCTGACTTCTGACTTCTGACTTCTGACTTCTGACTTCTGACTTCTGACTACTTTCACAGGAGGTTTCTTTATGCGAGCGAAACACATCACGGTTCGATTCGCGCTTGTTGCAACTGTCGCGCTGATGCTCGTTGCAGGTGTCGCGGCCAGTCAGACGGCGGCGCCGCCTGCGCCCACGAAGGCCGCCCCTATGCAGGCGAAAAAACGCCCCAGAAAAAAAGCCGAAACGGGCATTCCGAAAGGCGTTCACAACTGCATCGATGCTTTGATAAAGATGGCCGCGGCTGATCCTCTGATCAGTTACGAGGGCCGCCCTTCAGATATCATCAACAACGGATTGCTCTGGAACGATCCCAAATCGAAATGCTCGATAGGCGACAACAAGGATTTGCGCCTGAAGCTGCTCGATGTGGCAAACGCATGGCGACAAAAGGACGCCGCGCGCACGCGCTCGCTTCTTCAGGAGGTCAAGAGCGCCGCGCCGCAGGGCTGATCGAAATCGTACCGCGCATGGACACGAAGCGCGCACAGCCTTCGTGTCTTTGCTGCGGGACGAAATGGCGATTCGTTGCGGTGAAAAGCCTGTGTCACTCGATGATCTCCCAGCGGCTTTGATACTTGTCTAATTGCTCGCGCGTGTAGTCGTCAATCGGGTGATCGCGCTCAGGCGAGACGACGTGTTTCGGTTCACCGCACAGTTCAGTGGAAAAGTATCTCTGGCCCGAATCGCATATCATCGTCGCTATGAGCTTCATTTTAGGATGAGCTTTTGCCAGCTTGATCGCGGCCACTACGTTTGCCCCCGAAGAGATGCCGCAAAATATGCCTTCCTCGCGCGCCAATCTTCTGGCCATCTCGATGGCTTCATCTGATTTTATAGTCACTATTCCGTCGAGCATGCTCAAATCCAGATCGCGCGGAACGAACCCGTCGCCTATACCCTCTATCTTGTGTTCGCCCCAGACGCGGCGCGCAAGTAATGGACATTCGGCAGGCTCGCCCGCGTAGAGTTTCACTTTTGAATTCTTACGTCGAAGATAGCGGCCTATGCCTGTGAGTTGCCCGCCTGTCCCTTGGGTCGCAACATAAGCGTCAATCTTTCCGTCGGTCTGCTCCCAGATTTCAGGGCCGGTTGTTTTGTAGTGAGCTTTGATATTGTCGGGGTTGTCGAACTGCGAAGGCACCCAGTATTTTTTCGGATCGAGGGCGCGAATCTCCTGAAGTTTTTCGAGCGCCAGATCGACATCCGACTCGCCTCCGGGCGTGTAGACCATCTCCGCGCCGTAGGCCAGATCGATCTTCTTGCGCTCCTCGCTCATGCCTTCCGGCATAACGATGATGCAGGGGTAGCCTTTGACCGCCGAGACGAACGAACAGGCTATCCCGGCGTTGCCCGTCGAGCATTCGAGTATCGTCATACCCTTTTTGAGATCGCCGCGGCGTTCAGCCTTTTCGATCATGTTGAGATAGATTCGATCCTTGAGCGACCCCGAAGGGCTGAAGTATTCGAGCTTGACTAAGATCGAAGTTTTAAGACCTTCGGTTACGCGATTGAGCCTGATCATCGGCGTGCAGCCTATGGCCTGAAGAATTGATTTTGCGGATTTTCGATTTCGATTCCAACCGGACATATGTTCTCCTTCGAAAAGTCAAAAGTCAGTAGGGGACAGGTTACAGGGGACAGGTGACAGGCCCGGAGATTTCCCCCTGTCACCTGTCCCCTGTAACCTGTCCCCTACTCTGACCACTGCCTTTCAACCCCGGCTACTGTATCAGAGCAGATTGAGTGAGACAATCGCCGCCGGTTGCGCGCTTCGCAATCGGGCATTAACATTTCGGCGCAACCCGGAGGTATTATGAAACGCCTGTTAGCTTTTGCTCTGCTGCTCGTTTTCGTCGCCCCTGCGCTTTCACGCGACGATTATCCGCGCTCTGATTCCATCGACGCTCTGCATTATCGAATACGGCTCGATCTCGCGGACACGAGCGACCGGATCGAGGGAGAAGCGGAAATACTTTTCGCTGTCACCCGTGACTTGGTCAAAGAAGTGCCGCTCGATTTTTCGGGTATGTCAGTCGCGGAAGTGAAAGAAAATGCCAGCCTCGCGAAATTCACTCACAGTGATGGGCGGTTGAAGATCGCGCTCGAAGGCGCGTACCGGCGCGGCGACCGATTCACGCTTGCGATCAAATATAATGGCGCTCCGCGTGACGGGCTTTTCATCAAGAAAAACAAATTCGGCGACCGCACTTTTTTCGCCGATAACTGGCCCAATCGCGCGCATCACTGGTTTCCTTCGATAGATCATCCTTACGACAAAGCTACGGTCGAATTTTTAGTTGCCGCGCCCGACCGATACGATGTTGTGGCAAATGGCGCGCTTGCCGAAATCAAAAGCCTGCAAAACGGTTCGAGGCTCTGGCACTGGCGCGAATCGGTTTCGATACCGACTTACTGCATGGTGGTGGGCGCGGCGGAATTTTCCATCATCAACGCCGGATCGTTCAATCATATTCCGGTGATTTACTATCTCTATCCGAAAGACCGCGAGCGGGGGATAAAAGACTATGGCCGCGCCGTCGAGATGCTCGAATTTTATTCGAACCTCATCGGGCCGTATCCTTATGAAAAGCTGGCGCTCGTTCAATCATCGACTCGATTCGGCGGGATGGAAAACGCTTCGAATATTTTCTTCGACGAAAAAGCTTTCAACGGAAGCGGGGGGCTTGAAGGCACGGTAGCGCACGAGATAGCGCATCAGTGGTTCGGCGATTCGGTCACTGAATCCGACTGGCATCACCTGTGGCTCAGCGAAGGTTTTGCGACTTACTTCGGCCATCTGTTTTTCGAGCGCGCAGACGGGCGCGAAAAGTTTCTGACGCTGATGCGCGCAGATCGCCAGCGACTGCTTGCGGGCGCGCGTCCGATTTACGACACCGGGATCAAAGACCTTTTTCAACTCCTCAACGCCAATAACTATCAGAAGGGCGGATGGGTGCTGCACATGCTCCGGCGGGTGATGGGCGATGAGAAATTCTTCGCCGCCATTCGCGACTATTATCGACAGCATCGCGATGGCAACGCGCTTACGGAAGATTTGCAGCGCGCGATGGAGGCTCAGTATGGAAAACCGCTCGACTGGTTTTTCCGTCAGTGGATTTATGAATCGGGCTATCCGATCTATGACGCTCGGTGGCGATGGGATGAAGCGACGAAAGAATTGCGACTCATCATCACGCAGAAACAGACAGGGACGATTTTTCGCATGCCTCTGGATATCGAGATCAAAGATACTGAGACGCGGCGCTTTGGTGTCGAGGTGAAAGACCGCGAGCAATCATTCACATTCAAACTCAACGGTCGGCCCCGATCCGTCGCCATCGACGCGGATGAATGGGTGTTGAAGGAGGTCAACGTCAGAGAAGAGAAGTAGCTCGAATCCACGAAGGACACGAAGAAACACGAAGATGCGCGATCAGGCGATTTCCTTCGCGACTCTTCGTGTCCTTCGCGGATCGGATCATGGAGCCAGCGAGTATCTGACTTTCAGGTACAGAGTGCATTGCACGACAGGTTCCACGTCCATAGCGTTGACGACGGAATCGAATTCGCTGACGCTGAGAGGATTGAAATAAAAGGTCGAGGTCTTGCGCTTCTGCAAGACGTTAGCGTTGGCGCGATAGTCTACGACCTTGCCCGTCTCAAATGCCGTGTATGAAGCGTACATCTCGGATGGAAAAAAAGCGTTGTACTTTTCCTGAAAGACTCCCTGCGGGCGCAGCTTGATGCCGAGCAACCGAGAGTAGCTCTCTTCTTTCTTCTTGATTATTCTCGATGCTTCTTCCATCAAGCGGTCGCGCACCGCGTTCAAGTCGCTCAGCAGGTAATCGACTTTGATGAGATCGAATATGCCGACTTTGGAAGCCGCCGCGAGCATACGTTCTAAAAGCGATTTGTCTTTATAGCGGACGGCGACGTTCTTTTTCACCTCGAACCCTGACAGCTTTTCCGTCACCGTGCTTGAGGTTGCCGTATAGTCATAGACGCGGTTCTGCGCGATGAAATCGATGAAGACATCCGCGCCCTTGATGCCCAGACCTTCGAGGGCCGTGATGAATTGTTTCAACTGCGCATCCATCTTTTGATTGGCGTCGGCGACCGTCAGCCCTTCGTGCGCGAGTCCGAAGAGGGCTATGTACTCGTCGGCTTTCATATTCACGAGTACATTCGCCTCGACATAATAAGCCGCCACTGAATCTTTTCCATCTACCGTTATGAGATTGCCCGTCGCGACGCCGCTCGTCTTGCGCGCTGATTTGTTGTAGACGCTCGCGCCTGCTTCCTGCGCGCACGGGGCGGAAGCCGCAGCGAGTATGATCGAGACCGCAAGCAAAACTTTTTTCATAATCCCTCCATTCGGAAACTGAAGCGCAAAGCGAAGTGTCGAAAGCCGGATTATAGCAGTTTGCACATGCATGAACAGCGACAGGGCATTCGGCGCAGGGAAGAGCTTTTGCGCTCATTGGTGAAAAGGTTGATTGTAGCTATTCAGTCGCGGTCGCCGGATATGAGAAGCACCGGGTTGCCGCTCATCGCTGCGAGTTGCTCTTCGGCGTGCTGGCGCAATTCGGCGGGACTCATTCGAATTATTCGAGGGATCTGATCCGTGCCGTAGATATTGAGAAGACGTTTTACGACTTTGTAACCGAGAAGATAGCCGCCGCGCGTCGGCGCTTCATGGGTTTCTATATCGGCGAACCACAGTTCATACTCTTCCGGGCGCGCGTCAGCGCGAATCAAGCCCAGATAGCGACGCGCGCTCGATTCCATCTCCTGCTCCTGCGCGGCCATCTCTTTCTGGGAAAAATTCAGGTGAAGCTCAAGCGACATCTGGCCGGGATTGGCCATCTCGGTTGCGGCGACCGCCATGCCTTCGATCATCAATCGCGCGTGCGCCGATCCGATATCGAACCAGTCGGGATGTTGCAGCAGAAAGCTGAAATGATAGAGGTGAAAAAATTCATGGATGATTGCGACTGTCAACTGTTCGGGCTTATAATCGGCAAGCACATCCGCCCCCAGACACAATGTGTCAGGGATTCCAAGATCGTTACCTATGGCCCGAACCGATCCATCGAACTGGAGCAGGCTCAGGCCGAAATAAATATCACTCGGTTGTTTGTAGTTCACGAAGAAAGCGCTCGACCTGAATTTTATTATCGCGTCGCTTATCGGATTGGTACTCCAGTCAAGTAGCGTCGCGTTGAGTCGGCGTATGGATTCGACTTTGTCAGGCACGGCGGAAAGAAATTCATCGAGCAATGCCTGACGCTCATCGGCGGTTGCGTTGCGGAAAACAGCGCGGTCGAAATAATTCTGATGCTTGCTTTCGACCATCAATCGCCACAATCGCCGCTGAAGTCTGAGCGACTTGCCCTCGGCTTTTTCCCAGAAGGCGAGGAAATCATCGACGATGTTGATTACTTTGTGTCCGTTGAAGATTCTTTCCGTAATCGTCAATTCAGGAGCCGCCTGAGCGGGCAGGGACAGGCCGAAGAGAAAAACGATGGCGAATATAAAAGCGACCCTGTTTTTCATCCCGCCCACTCCTTCCGGGCGATTATACCAGCGACCTGTCGGCGTGGCTACAACAAAGAACGGGCGATATGTTAAAAGTTTGCAAACTCGATCTTCTCACATCGGACTTTGTTGATGGCCGGTGAAGGCTATATATTAGACCACCTGAAAGGAGAAATTCGGTGCGACACACTCGATACAAATTCCTCGCGGCGTTGTTCACTCTCACCCTCATCGCTATTTCACTTCCGGCGCAGCAGAGCGCGCGCCACAGCCAGTGGAAATTCTACGCGGGCGATAGCGGCAGCACGAAGTATTCGCCTCTCGCGGCGATCAACCGCGACAATGCTAAAAACCTGAAGGTGGTCTGGACGTGGGACTCGCCCGATATCAAGGTTCAGGAACAGAATCGGGCGCTTCGCGGATTCGCGCACGAAGCCACGCCTCTTATGATCGGCGACAAACTCTACGTCAGCACCTCGCTCAGTCAGGTGGCCTCGATCAATGCTCAGACGGGCGAAACCCTTTGGGTCTACGATCCTAAAAGTTATTCGACAGGGCGGCCTACAAACCTCGGCTTCCTGCATCGGGGCGTGGCTTACTGGACTGACGGCAGAGAAGAGCGCATCTTCATCGGAACAGGCGACGCTTATCTGATCGCTCTCGATGCCCGCACAGGCAAGCCCATCGAGACATTCGGAGAGGGGGGGCGGATCAACCTCGCCAAAGCGATTCCTCTTGCCCGCAACGCTGCCAACTATGCCGTCAGTTCTCCGCCCGTAGTATGTCGCAATGCGGTGATGGTCGGCTCATCGATATCCGACGGCCCGACAAACAAGGAAGCGCCGCGAGGCGATATTCAGGCCTTCGACGTTCGCACGGGCAAGCCGCTGTGGATATTTCACACCATCCCGCAGGCAGGCGAATTCGGCGTCGAGACGTGGGAGCAGGATTCGTGGAAATACACCGGCAACACGAATGTCTGGTCGATGATGAGCGTAGATGACGAACTGGGGCTTGTTTATCTTCCCATCGGCACTCCTACCAATGACTGGTACGGCGGGCATAGATTGGGGAACAATCTCTTTGCTGAAAGTTTGGTCTGCCTCGACGCACGGACGGGAAAGCGCGTGTGGCATTTTCAGACCGTGCATCACGGCGTGTGGGATTACGACCTTCCAGCCGCGCCCGTGCTTTGCAATATCACCGTCGGCGGCAGGCGAATCCGCGCCGTCGCTCAGATTACGAAGACAGGATTTTGTTTTGTCTTCGACCGCGTGACTGGAAAACCCGTCTGGCCGATTGAAGAGCGAAAGGTTGCTCAATCGACCGTCGCGGGCGAAAGGCTATCTCCCACTCAACCTTTTCCCACCAAGCCTGCGCCCTTCGAGCTTCAGGGCGCGATAGAAGATAACCTGATCGATTTCACGCCTGAGCTTCGAGAAGAAGCGAAGAAAATTCTCAATCAATACGATCACGGCCCGCTGTTCACGCCGCCGACTGAAAAGGGAACGATCAATCTTCCCGGCTGGGGTGGAGGCGGAAACTGGTGGGGCGCGGCGTTCGATCCCGACACGAGCATCCTTTACATTCCTTCGACCAACAGCCCGATAGTTGTGAAGCTGGTCAAGCCTGATCCGGCCCGCTCGAATTTCAATTATGTGCGAGGCGGCGGCGGCGGACTCGGCGCCGCGCCTCAAGGCCCGCGCGGGTTGCCGCTCTTCAAGCCGCCTTACGGGAGGATCACGGCGATCAACCTCAACACAGGCGAACACGTCTGGCAGATACCTCACGGAGACGGCGCGCGCCAGCAGATCAGCCAGATCGTGGGCAAAGATGTTGGCCCGGTGGGAGCAGGCGGCGGCGGCCCGTTGCTGACAAAGACGCTGCTATTCGTCGGTCAGGGCGCATCGGGTCGCGGAGGCGGCGGGGAAGGCGGAGCGAACGTGCTTCGCGCATTCGACAAAGCTACAGGCAAGGTGATCGCCGAAATCACTCTTCCTGCGCGCCCGCACGGAACGCCGATGACTTACATGCTCGGCGGAAAACAGTACATAATAGTTGCGACATCTGACAGTCGCTTAGTCGCTTTGAGTTTGTAGTAATGAGAAGTCAGAAGACAGGAGTCAGGAGTCAGAAGTCAGAAGACAGAATGAATAGTGAAGTCGGCGCGAGCGTAGCCGCTCTCATGCGCCTCCGCTTTCATTCTGACTCCTGACTCCTGAATTCTGACTTCTGACTTCTGACTCCTGTCTTCTATGAGGAGTAACGATGCGATTTTTAACACGAACGCTTTTGATCCTGTTCGTTCTTGCCGTGAGCGCGTCGGCGCAGTTGCCCGCCGATGCTGTTCAACTCGACAAGGTGAAGATTCCTGAACGTCAGAAGGCTGTCGATTTGTGTCCGGTCTACCTTGAGCCTTCGGATGCGAAACTGCCCGCGTGGGAATACAAGGGCGTGACCTATGGCGGGAGCAAGGCTGATGCGAAGGAAAAGTTTTTTCAGGCTCCTGACCGATACGCGGAAGCCGCTCGACGGCAGCGGTTTATAAATAACTTCATGGCGGCGATGAGTACCGTCTGGTGTCCGGTCACGGATCAAATCACTCCGGGCGGGATGAAGCAGTGGAAGAAGTTAGGGCTGACGTTTGAAAGCTGCTGCGGATTCTGCGACGAAAACGCGAAGGAAGAAGATTTTCAAGCCGGACTCGAAAAACTCAAACAGCGCGCCGAGGAAACTTATAAACTGATCGGCGCGAAATACACCGAAGGGGCGACGAGTCCCGTCGAAGGCGCGATCAAAAAACCGTAGAGCCATCTGTCGTCAGCCATCTGTTTCTGAGGCGCTTTATGAGCGAATATCCCGAAGACACAGCCGCGGCGGTCGATGAAAAAACAGGAACCCAGCGCGCGCTTGAGGTCTACACTCCTCAAACCAGACGTTCCGGTATGGCCTTGTGTTTGTCGGGCGGAGGATTTCGCGCATCGCTATTTCATCTCGGCGCGCTTCGACGGCTCAATGAAACGGGCATTCTGAAGCAGGCGAATGTCTTCTCGTCCGTGTCGGGCGGTAGCATACTGGCCGGATACGTCGCACGCTGCCTCAAAGAGTCAGGCGAGAAGGTCTACACCGATTGGGAAACGACAGTCGCCGCGCCGTTTCGCAGATTTACATCCAAAAACATCCGCACCCTTCCGATTCTCAACCGACTCTTTCCATGGAACTGGTTCAACACGAGCGCCGGCGTCCGCGCGCTCGCCGCGCGTTATGCAAGGGATTTAATATCGCTCAGATTGAAAGACCTGCCCGAAGAGAAGAACTTCATTTTTTGTGCGACCGATATGGCTTACGGAGTCAACTGGATTTTCGAGCGCACTCGCACGGGCGATTATGAAGCGGGCTATGCGACTCCGCCTGACGACTGGCTCGCGGCGCGAGCGATTGCGGCTTCCTCCTGCTTTCCTCCTGTGTTCAATCCGCTGCCAATCGAGATCGACCCGTCCCGATTGAAAGGCGGAAAAGATCAGAGCGAATCGCGCGATGAAAGAATCCGCGGGCTGCGGCTGACCGATGGAGGAAACTACGACAATCTGGGACTCGAGCCTGTGTGGAAGACGAGCGAATATGTTCTGGTTTCAGACGGCGGAGCCATATTCGATTTCGAGCCGGATAAAGGATTGTTTTATCGCCTGTCGCGTTACACACAGATACAGGGCAAACAGTCTTCGGCGTTGCGCAAGCGATGGCTCATATCGGGTTTCATCAACAAAAGTTTCAAAGGCGCATACTGGGGAATCGGCAGCGCGGTCAAACATTATGATGGCGATAGTTCGGCTTACTCCGAAGCTCTCGTCGATGAAGTCATCAGAAAAGTTCGCACAGACCTCGACGCATTCTCTGAAGCTGAAATCTGTGTGCTTGAGAATCACGGATACCTGCTGGCCACTGCTGCCGTCAGCCGTCATCTCAAAGATATAGTCGATCAGCCGAGCGGGGCCGAGGTTCCGCACCCGGAATGGATGGACGAGAAAAAAGTCCGCGAGTATATGAAAGACAGCAGCAAACGCAAGCTGCTGGGCCGGTGGTGAAAGCGATAGAATATTATTTCAATCCTGATCCTTCATCCTGAAAACATATTCTTGACGACGAACCAGACGTTGGCGGGCCGTTCGGCCAATCGGCGCATGTACCACGGGAACCAGAAATCGCCATAGGAGATCAACACGATCATCCTGTATCCCTCGCGCGCCAATCGCTGCTGCGCGGCGCGCTGAATTCCGAAGAGCATTTGAAACTCCACTCGCTCTTTGCTGATCCCTTCTTCCGTTGCGAACTCTTCCGTCCGTCGAATCAAATCAGGGTCGTGCGTGGCGATGGCAGCGCGCACATTTAAGTTCCGCGCTTCTTCGCTTAAAAGTTTGCAGGTCAGCTTGAAATAATTTTCATCAACATCCTGCTTGCGCGGGAATGCGCGGTCTGGAGGTTCTTTGTACGCGCCCTTCACCAATCTGATAGCCGGACTGAGCGGCATCAGCGAGTCGAGGTCTTTTTCAGTTCTATAAAGATAAGACTGAAGGCACAGCCCCACGTTCGGAAAATCCGACTTCGCCCTTGCGTAAATATCGAGCGTGCGGTCGACATAATCGGTCTGCTCCATATCGATCCAGACGGTGCGCGATAGGGATTCGCGACTGATGACTTTTTTCAGATTCTCGTAGCAGAGATCGTCGCTCAAATCGAGACCGAGTTGAGTGAGCTTGACGGAAATTTCTGTCGACAAATTCGCCGCCGCTATTTTATCCAGAACCTCAAGGTAATGATCCGCGACTTCTTCCGATTCCTTGCGGTCTGCGATGTTTTCTCCGAGGTGAGTGAAAACTGTCCCTATCCTCTCCGGCTCAAGCGCGCGAGCGGCTTCGATGGCGTCTTCGACTTTTTCACCGGGCATAAATCGCGACACCGCCCGACGAACGAACTTGTAACGCGGAGCCTGATTGCGCAGCCACGCGCTTTGCGAGCCTGCAAGCAGGACGCTTCGCATTATGCTCATCCTCAATCCTTTCCTTCGCCTTGCTCTAGCGTCCGCGCGGCGATCTCTTTGAGAAGTTTCGCGCAAGTCATCGCAGTTATCCCCGACACATCTCGCGCGGGATTGAATTCAACTATATCGGCCCCGACGACGCAAGCCTTCAGCGATTGAATCACCCCTACGGCCTGCCTGACTGTGAGTCCCCCCGGCTCAGGATGTGAAACTCCCGGACTGCACGCGGGATCAAGCCCGTCCATGTCGAATGAAATGTAGAGCGGCGAACGGAATTCGAATCTTATATCGTCGCTCCAGTCTTTCATCTCGCAGACTTCGACGCCGAAGCGCGCGACCTGATCGCGTTGATGACGGCTCAAGGTGCGGATGCCGACTTGCACAAGTCTTTCGACAAGACCTTCTTCCATAATTCTCGCGAAAGGGCAGGCGTGAGAAAGTCTGTTTCCCTCGAATACGTCGTAGATGTCAGAGTGCGCGTCGAAATGAAGAATGCTCAATCGCGGATATCTTTTGTGAAACGCGCGGATGACGGGGTAAGTGATCGAATGATCGCCGCCTAAAGAGATGGGCTTGAGATTTCGTTCGAGCAAATGGGTGATTGCCGATTCGATATCGGCGAATGCATCGCTGCGGGAAGAAAAATCCAGATCGCCCGCATCGAAGTAAGCGTCCTTCGCGCCGAGATCGATGCCCGATTCAGTCCACATATTCGATGACGGACACGCGAGCGCCTGACGAATGAGCGGCGGAGCATGAGCCGCGCCTCGCAGGTAAGAAGAGTGTTCGTCGAATGGAAAACCGATGATTGCTGGTCTTGTGATTTTCATACAATTTTCGCTCGATTCAACCGAGGTTTGGCAGCAAACGAAAAAGTAATATACCATTGCAGTGTCATTGATCGAGGCGGCGCAGCACGAAAATTGAGGAGAGGATTCACAAGTGTCTGAGATCAGCGACCGATTGACTATTCACCGGCTCGCTCACACTTTGGGCGCAGACTCTTTCGCCGATGATGTGCGCGCAGGTTTGACAGGGAAGAGAAAATCACTCGCGCCGAAATATTTTTATGACGACCTCGGCTCTCAACTCTTCGTCGCCATCTGTCGATTGCCGGAATACTATCTCACTCGCGCCGAAAGCGAGATACTTCGCAATCACTCGGAAGAGATAGCCGCTTCGATTCGCGGCCCGGTGCGATTGATCGAGTTGGGCAGCGGCAGCGCCGAAAAAACTCGATACCTCATCGATGCGCTGCTCGCTCGACAGGGCGCGCTTCACTACAAGCCGGTCGACATCTCGCCCGTAAGCATCGAACAAAGCAGCCGCGAACTTCTCAAGACTTATCCGCGCCTTCGCATCACGGCTTATGCAGCGGATTACTTCACCGCGCTGCGGGCGATGACGGAAGAGCCAGTGGTGCGGGATGAACGCGCGATGGCTTTATTTTTAGGATCGAACATCGGCAATTTCGAAATGGATGAAGCCCGCGCTTTTCTGCGCGCGGTCAGAAGGGTGCTTGATCGCGGAGACGGATTGCTCGTAGGCGCGGATTTGAAAAAATCCAGTGACGTTCTCCTTCCCGCTTATGACGACCCTTTGGGAGTCACGGCGGCGTTCAACCTGAATCTTCTGGCAAGGATCAACCGCGAGCTTGGTGGAGAATTCGATCTTAAAAAATTCCAGCATCGCGCCATCTATAACGAAAGCGAAGGGCGAATCGAAATATACATAACCAGCCTCGCCTGTCAGACAGTCGCTATTCGCTCGCTCGATGTGGAAATTCATTTCGAGGAAGGCGAAACCATTCACACGGAAAATTCTTACAAGTACGATCCCGATCAACTCGCCGCCCTTGCGCGAGAGACGGGATTCGCGCTTGAGCGGACGTGGATGGATTCGCAACGTCGTTTCAGCTTCAACCTGCTGGCGGTCAGGTGAGAGATGTCAGCGAACGATTCCGCAGTGATCGAATTTCGCGACGCCTCAGCGCGCAAGGGCGGCAAAACGATGGTCGAAGGTTTGAATTTTCAAATCGCGCGAGGCGAAACGCTCGTCCTTTTAGGTCGCAGCGGATCGGGAAAGACGACCACTCTCAAGCTCATCAACCGGCTGCTCGATCCAACTGATGGCGAAATCCACATCGAGCAGAAATCGACCATTGATTGGGATGCGATAAAACTTAGAAGGCGCATCGGCTACGTCATTCAGGAAACAGGTTTGTTTCCGCACTTCACTGTTGAAAGAAATATTTCAGTGGTTCCACGACTCGAAGGCTGGGATGAAGCGAGAATACGAGCGCGCATCAGTGAGCTTCTGGAACTGGTCGGCCTCGACCCCGATTCGTTTTCTCGTCGCTATCCGCATGAGCTTTCAGGAGGTCAGCGTCAGCGCATAGGCGTCGCACGCGCGCTTGCCGCAGACCCGCCGATAATTTTGATGGATGAGCCATTCGGCGCACTCGATCCACTCACGCGCGCAGAACTTCAACGCGAATTCAGTCAGCTTTCGCGCTCTCTCTACAAGACGATAGTTTTCGTCACACACGATGTCCGCGAAGCGTTCGCGCTGGCCTCGCGGATAGGTTTGTTCAAGGATGGCCGATTAGTCGAGATATCGGAGCCTGCCCGATTCGCGCGATCTGAGAATGAGGAAGCGAAAGCTTTTTGCGAATCGCTGGGTTGACCTGTAGGGGCTATCCCTGTTCGAAAGTTTTTTAATGCTTATAGCGGCATTCAGATGGGTGAAGAGGAATCTCTCTCATTAACACCGCGATTGATCGCGGTGCAAGACAGCCTGCGAATGATGATGAACTGTTTTAACAGTTTCTCTCCGCCGATCTTAATTCGTCAGCTTGTCGTCAAGCGCACAGATGTTGCTGAGGTTGACATCTGCGCAGGTGGAAAAACTGTTGAAACAGTTTCGGATTCCGCTCTTCGGTTTTTTCACCGCGATCAATCGCGGTGTTAATGAGAAAGGCTGCAATCTTAATGGCTTCAACCTGCTCGCCCAGGCGCACACCGCTATAAGCAGAAGCGATCACAGATAACCGCCCCTGTAGGATTATTTGACTTTTCGCGTAACTACTCAGCCCCATAGGGGCGACCTGTTTATAGATTTGATTGATCGAATTTCTCCGTAGCTCCGTAGGAGCGACCTGTTGCTACAGTCAAGGTCGCTCCTACGGAGCTACAGAATCCCAAGTCATCACCGTTCTATAAACAGGTCGCTCCTATGGAGCTAAACAGAGTCGGAAACTTGCATTCAACTACACATCTGGTGCATCTGCTCTCTCAAGAGCTTTGCGGCGAGCTAAACAGAGTCATAAACTTGCATTCAACCACGCTGCCCGTATAATTCATCCGGACGGATGAGTTGTTACTTTCACTCTGCAAAAGTTCGAGGCTGAGTTTTCATGTTCCAACCGAACGACAAAGTAGGCCCTTACATTTTAATCAGGTTTCTCGGTCGCGGCGGATTCGGCGAAGTATGGCTGGGCGAAAAGCGAACCAGATATGCCACAACTCAATTCGCGCTCAAGTTTATTGATGCGTCCAAAGCCGATTTCGATGCGATTAGCAAAGAAGCCGCGATGTGGGTGAAAGCGAGCGGACATCCGAATGTGCTGCCTATCATCGAAGCCGACGAGTACGACGGACATATCGTTATCGTCAGCGAACTCGCGCTCGATGGTTCACTTTCCGATTGGCTGAACCGACACGGAGGCAAAGCTGATTCGATTGATGCGGCAGTAAGGATGACGGACGGCATACTCGCAGGGCTTGAGCATCTGCACTCGAAACCGATCACTCACCGCGATTTGAAACCCGATAATATTTTGCTGCAAGGCGACACTCCGCGACTGGCGGACTTCGGCTTGGCTCGCGTGTTGAAGACAGTTCACACGACACAAAACACGGCGGGGACGCCGCTTTATATGTCGCCTGAAGCGTGGAGGAATATACGAAACGAGCATACGGATTTGTGGGCAGCGGCGGTGATTTTTTATCAGTTGTTAAGCGGCAGCGTTCCTTTCGACGGAGATGACATGCCTTCGTTGATGTTCGCTATTCTGAGTGAAGAAGCCAAGCCTCTGCCCGGTGCGATAGACAAACCGCTGAGAGATTTCGTAGCCACTGCGCTGAAAAAAAATCCCGACGAGCGATACCCGACGGCAAAAGCGATGCGCGGCGAATTGCAAAAGGCATATCAACAAACGCTGCGAATCATCAATCAGCCAATCATAGTCGCGCCTGAGCCAGTTATCGTTATACCGGAAACAAAAATCATTGCTGATGAACTGGAGGATCGAAGGCGGCGTGACGGCTTTGTGTTGATACCCGCTGGCGAGTTTATGATGGGATCGGAGAATGGGAGAAGCGACGAAAAGCCTGTACACAAAGTGACAATCAGCCGCTCGTTTGAAATGGGCAAATATCAAGTGACGCAAGCGCAATGGGAAGCGGTGATGGGCGACAAATGGTGGGCCAAAAACAATCCGAGTCACTTCAAAGGCGCAAAGCTGCCGGTAGAGAGCGTATCGTGGGATGACGCGCAGGAGTTTATTGAAAAGCTGAACGCTAAGAACGACGGCTATATTTATCGCCTGCCAACGGAAGCGGAGTGGGAGTATGCGTGTCGGGCAGGAAGCACAGGCGATTATGCGGGGGATTTAGATGGGATGGCCTGGTACGACAGCAATTCAGCCAATAAGACGCATCCTGTTGGAGAGAAGAAACCGAATGCGTGGGGCTTGCACGATATGCACGGGAATGTGTGGGAGTGGTGCATGGATTGGTATTCGAGCGACTACTACAGCCAGAGTCCGAGTACGGATCCGAGTGGTCCGAGTACGGGCTCGGTCCGGTTGGTACGCGGCGGCAGCTGGA